>Ga0302324_100004124_pt1 | contig 32351 bp, 22 predicted proteins | sample Palsa_T0_1_FD_201949 | JGI IMG/M metagenome (GOLD analysis project Ga0302324, IMG submission 201949) | Peat permafrost microbial communities from Stordalen Mire near Abisko, Sweden - Palsa_T0_1 | ecosystem: Environmental > Terrestrial > Soil > Palsa > Peat permafrost | place: Sweden: Abisko... | reverse complement strand
TGATGCCTGCAGCACACCGACCATCAATGTCTCGTCCGTGGTCAGCGGCACCGCCTGCGCCATGACCAACACCTTCACGGTGACAGCCACCGACGCCTGCGGCAATACCTCGACGGCCAAAACGGTCGTCTACACCTGGACCGTGGACACCACGGCACCGGTCGTCACAGTTCCAACCGGCAGCAATTTGGGCTGCAATCCGGCTACTGTGCCCACCGCCGCGAGCGTGAAGGCGCTGGTGACGGCCACCGATGCCTGCAGCGCGCCGACCGTCAATGTCTCGTCCGTGGATACGACCAATGGCTGCACGGTCACCCGCACCTTCACGGTGACGGCCACCGATGCCTGCGGCAATATCTCGACCGCACAAACGGTCGTTTACTCATGGACCGTAGATACCACCGCGCCAACATTGTCTGGCTGCACAAACCAGGTGGTGTACCAGCAACTGACCGTCACGAATAGCCAAGTGTGCATTAAGGACGTTTTCAACTGCAAACCGATCAGTCAAGGCAATTGGATCTGGTTCAACAGTACGTTGAGCCCGTGCCCGGGCGCAACCAACAAGACCTATACGGTCAACATCACGGGGCAGACGATCACCGGAACCATTGGCGGGACAAATGTCAGTCTGATTGTGCCAAACGCGCAGATTACGTACTCGTCAACGACCACCAATACCAGCACGACGTTTACGGGCGGCGTATGGGTGACGACGTGCCCGCTGGCATCGACACTGTCTGGCGATCAGATCGGGTCGTGCTTGGCGTATCAGCTACCGTTTAACTCATCCGGCAATGGGACTCTGTCTTGGTGTGCCAGCTTTGGCGTGACGCCAGGTGTGCCAGTCAATTGGCACTGGGCTGCGTCTGTTTACACCAACTTCAGCGCCACCTATACCGCGCTCGGTGTCAAGCCGGTCGATGGCACCAACGCCTGCAGCTACAAGAATAGCGATGCCGCCTGTACGCCTGAGAATTTCAAGCAATATTGCATTTTTGGCGCGCGCAGTGACGTCTACAGCAATTACTGCGGTAATCGTACCTTCCCATGGGTGTGCAATAGAGGCACCACGACGGTGTGCTCGGGCGGTGTGGTGCAGTACACGCCGCCGACCGCCAGCGACGCCTGTAGCGATGTCCCGAGCCTCGTTTGCGTCCCGCTGCCCGGTGTCGGCTTCGTTACGGGAAGCACCAACGTCACCTGTACCGCGGTCGATGCTTGCGGCAACACCAGCTCATGCAGCTTCACGGTCACACTGGAGTCGCCGCTACCGACCATCACCTGCCCCGGCAATATCACGACCAACACGACCACGACCTCTTGCTCGCAAGTGGTGAAATGGGCCGTGACCGGCAGCAGTGCCTGCGGCGCATCGGTAACGACCAGTTGCACACCGACAAATGGCTCGACGTTTGCCAAAGGAACAACGCCGGTGACCTGCACGGCCATTGAGACGGGCCACGGCACCAACAACTGCTCGTTCACCGTGACCGTCAATGACACGACCAAGCCGACGATCACCTGTCCGGCCAACATCACCATTGCCAATGCCTGCAGCACCAACGTGGTGTTTGCGCCGACCGTCAGCGACAACTGCCCTGGCGTGACCTATAGCTGCACGCCGGCCAGCGGCACCGCCTTCGCGCATGGAACCAACACCGTGACCTGCACGGCAACCGATACGTCCAGCAATACGGCGAGCTGCTCGTTTGAGGTGATTGTCACCGGCATTCCACCGTGTATGCTGGGCTCTGCGCCGACGGCGACGGCCGTCACCGGCAAGGTAACACTGACATGGCCGGCTGAGTCGATGGGCACCACCCCCTTCACGTACAACGTGTTGCGATCGACGGTCAGCGGCGGCTCGTACACGGCCATCGCCACCGGGCTCACGACGTTGACCTACGCCGATACCGCAGTGGTCCATGGAACAAAGTACTACTACGTCGTCACCGCGAGCAATTGCATCGGTACAGGCGCCAACTGCGCCCAAGCGTCCGCTACGCCATAGTACGTGAAATCGAGAAACCGGACTTCCACAACCGCCCGCTGCAAAGGTACCGGATTTGTATGGCCACGTTTCGCCTGCGGGTGACCGGGTTGCTGGTCGGCGGTTGGCTTGTTATATCAGCTTGCGCTCAGCAAGGACCGCCTCCAACGCCCTTGCCACAGCACCCCGTAGAATCTTTGCCCACCATGGAGGTTGCCCAGGCGGTGATGGTGACCGTTGAACTCGATTTCGGCGCGAACCGTCCGAGCATCCCGCAGGCATTGCGTGAGATTGAGCGCCGTTATGATCCCGATGACGGCCAAGGCCGCACGTTTGCTATCCTCGACGCGTATGGCGAGCCGACCACCGACGGCAAATTGCACATCTCGATGCACGTGAGTACCGAGAAACCCGGCCTCGCCGCTCTGATTTTCCGTCGCACCGGGGAAAGCCTATGGAAGACCCGGATCGTCCCCGCGACTCATCCGCCGACATCATCTTTCGCCGGTAAAAACCTGTTCATCATGCTGGACAATGAGGACGGAAAGTCGTTCCTGCTCAAGGAATCGGAGGGCGCGACCTCGATTCTGGATGCTGTGGTCCGCGACACGGGAATGCCCGTCCAAGACTTTTGGCCCGACGCCGCGGAGCGCCAAGTCACCTTCTTTTACAGTGCTTGCGGCTGTCCGGTGAAGATCCTGGCTCGCCGCGTTGGAGACAAAACAGTGCGCACCAAAGAACTGCCTGTCATCTTCCCGGATGATCCCGCGGTAGTGGCGACCATCTCGCGATTGATGGGCTGGGACTCCCCATGATCGCGCCTGGTGCCGTCGGCACTCGTTTCGGCCAGGAGATTCACACACCGTGGCATCCCTGATGGAATCACCAATCAGCGCCCACGCGGCGTCCCCTTAACCCGCACGGGCTGGACAATGTTCCCACCGTCTGCTCAATCCTGACGGACACCGTCCCGCCAAACAAAGCCTGGGGTATGCAGGCGGGTAGATTCGGACAGGTGTGGGTCTCGCTCGTGTTGGCGCGGATTCACACAACCCTTTGCGGGTGAAATGGTGGAGAGGAGTGGATTCGAACCACTGAAGGCATAAGCCAGCAGATTTACAGTCTGCCCCGTTTGGCCACTTCGGTACCTCTCCACTCCGTAATTTGCTTAGGAAATATAGATATTTTAGAAGCGCGGCTCGGTATTTTATTGACCGTTGTCACGTTTTGTGTCACAGTCTGGTTGTTACGCGAGCTAAAGCTAGATGAAGGCGACAACACAGACAGACACAAACCCGGCGTCCCCATCGAAATCGAAGTGGACGAAGGTTGCTCCGTATCTCTTCCGCTATCGGTCAACAAACGCATATCCGCGAGGCGAAATATTTGCACGGTTTCGCGTGGGAGGCAAGATTGTTCGTGTCTCCACAAATACCGACTCGAAAACGACCGCCAAATTGCGGTTGCTAGACATCAAGGCCGAGGAACGGAAAAAGACTGAACGGGCAAACCCGGCGCTCACGAATGTCAAAACGTTCGGCGATGCACTCGACGTGCTGGAGAGGCGCATCAAAAACGCCGTAAAACTGCGCTCGGGGGCACGACGGGACAACTTCGACAATATCAGGCGTATCAAAGCGACGTGGCCTGGCATCGAGAAAGTGCTCCTACGCGATTTGAACACGGACGGTATTCTGGACTGGGCTAAGCCCCTGCACGAAAAATATTCAGCCACGTCCTACAACAACACAATCGGCATGTTTCACCGTGTGATCGCAGTTGGCATTGAGGCAGGTGCTATCGCGCGCGACCCTACGTTGGGCGGGGACGGCAAGCGCCTTGTTGAGCGCGTGGCGCCATCACCGAAACAGTTGGCACTGCCAAACGATGAGCAATGGCAGGCCATCCTAGCCGAAGCCGGTCGCAACGTGGGACACGGCGGTCGCGGCGCTGGTTGGCTCATTCGCTTCCTCGCCTACACCGGGGCACGACTCCAAGAAGCGCGTGGCTATAGCAAACATGAAGTACGCCGCCTCGCGAACTATGGGGGTGCAGACCCGCAGCAGGTCACGGGCGTCCGCAAGCGCGATGTAGACCTCAAACGCAACATGATTCGGCTCTACGGCAAGGGCGGCAAAGAGCGATGGGTTCCCTTGCTGGCTGAAGCACGCGAGTTGATCGAGGAAATCTTCGCCGCGCGGCTCAAAATGAAAGGCGACGACCGCCTCATGACAGTGATGGAATGCCCAGAAACACTCGCCCGCTGCTGCAAAGAGGCGGCCTGCCAGAAGCTCACCCATCATGATCTGCGGCACTTCTTCGCCACGCGTCTTATCGAAATGGGCATCGACATCCCAACCGTGGCCAAGCTGCTCGGGCACGCGGATGGTGGCGCGTTAGCCATAAAGGTCTATGGCCATCTGCGGATGGCGTACCTTCAGAAGCGATTGCAAAACCTTCGTTTCAACACGGAAGCCGTACAGCCGCAGGCCATGCTGCCAAGCTCAGGTTTCAAGTCAAACATCGAGGCGACCGAGACGATGTCCGAACTTCGCACGTTGTTGGAGAAGGTACTGGCAGCACAGTCGGGCGGGCAGCAGACGGTCATCGACTTGGAGGCAAAGACAGTCGAAGCCAAACAACCGCCGCCGAAGCGACTCCCCACTGCCCGGCCCCCGCAACAGCGGCCCACCAAGGACAGCCGTGGCGCGTGATCCGTGATGGCGGCTCACGTTTCGGCTCATGAGAAAGTTTCCCGTTTGCGGATTACGGGCCGAAACGGTATGTCGCTACAGGCAATATGGAGGAAATCATCTTTGAAGTGTGGGAACGGTATTGCGTTCGCTGCTGGCTTTCGATTGCGTGTCGCCCTGATCGTTGTTGGCGGAACGCGTAGGCGTCGCGCACCGTCTTGAGGTTGGCGACTTTATCGGCCTTGATACCGGACAGCGTGTCGGTCTTGAGTTTTGCCAGGATGCTGCCGGCGCGCCGGCCAGAATGGTTCTCGGCTTGAAGTTTCTCCAGCGTGAAGCCTTAAAAGCCTGCCCCTTGGCGAAGCGAGCACTGTCAAGAAGCGACAGCGGTGGACCGCAGCACAGCGAGGAAAATCTTGACGGCGCGCAGCGAGCCGTACAATCGAAAGGCCGCTCACGCGAAGTTGATGATTGATACAGCGGAATCATGCGACCACAGGTAGCACAATGTAGAGTCACTCGACCGTGTTGGTGATACACAAGACGTGTGGAGGACCGTGCGAGTATCCCTCGCAGTTGGCGATGGGAATGATTGAAGTCAGTAAGAGAACACTGTGTGGACAGGGTGTGTCCGCGACCACGGACTGCCACCGAAAGGCTGACCGCCAACTGACGGTCGCGTCCTGGCTGTCGGTGGCGAGCAGCGCGCAGCCACGGACAGCAATGAGCCGTCGGTACGCGCTGACAGCGCCGCAGACGCGGCGAGCGGAACGCGATAGAAGCGTCCGCCGCGCCGGGTCTGCCAGCATTCCACCAGCGAGTCAGCGGTGATGGTTCCCCGCGACTGCGTTCAACGCGCCGTCTGCCCCTGTTCGATCTGATCGTCGTTGCTCCGTCCGGTGTGGCTCGCCCGAATCGTCGCCTGCGTGTTCACCGCAGCGCGTTTCGGTTTGCGGCGAGTGCGCGACCTGGCGGCTCCGTCGCCGCCCACCGTCCAGCGGCTCAGACACTCACGCAAGCGCCCCGGACTCACGGGCACGCCGGCGGATTTCAGTTCGTCTGACAGTTCTTTGCTGCTCCAGCCTTTGCTATGGAGCGCCAGCAATCGTTCGCGCAGTGGCTCCAACACGGTGGCCGCGGTCTTGCGCTTCTTCGGTGGCTCGCGCTGGTTTATCTGTTCCAGCTTCTTTTCCAGCGCCGCATAGTCCAGTTTCGCGGCGATCTGCCCGTAATCAATACGTGTGTTCATACCCGGTTCCTCTCAGTTTCCTATGGTCGGCATCTTGAAGATTTCACCGACAGCGTTTAGCTCGCCTCTCGATTTTCTGTCGGACAGCCTTGGCGCGCGGCGGCGAGCAGCCAAGCGCAACGGCCTCCAGCAGCCGCTGATCGGCCCAAGGAGGGGTTGGTGTCCTACCCATTTCTTCCATTTTCATGCCACACTTGGCCTGCCTAGTTTGTTCGCACCTGCGGACAATCGACAGGGCGCTTCCGGCTACGATGCCTAGCATGAGACCTGTTGAGATCGGTGGCGTTATAGCCCAGCCAACCCAGTTAGCTTGTGTATGGGCAACACAACACTCGCCGGCCCTTGTGCCAGACTGCGGACGAATGACAAATGGCCCCTTCATTGCCGCCCATTTCACCACGCGGGCACTCGCCAAGTGGTTCCCGTTTGGGAACAACTTCACATTGGGTTTCCACTAACCTCCTCAGCTATGTTCACTGCCAAACCACAGAAGAACCGAACTGGTGCCACGACCTACTTCGACGAGCACCTGTCACACAACGATTACTACGCACAGAACGAGTCCCAAGCCGGCCACTGGATCGGTCAGGGAGCAGAACACCTGGGACTGATAGTCGGCGAAACCGTCACACGAGAGGCGTTCCTGCGACTGTGTGACAACGTGCAGCCAATGACCGGGGAGCAATTGACACCGCAACGGTCCCGGGAGCGGCGCATCTTCTTCGACTTTCAGTGCGCCCCGCCCAAGTCAGTGTCCATTCTCGCCGTCACGATGAATGACCGTCGCATCCTGCAAGCCCACCAGGAAGCCTCCACGATAGCGCTCCGCGAATTGGAGCAGTTCGCCGCTACGCGTATCCGCAAAGGCGGCATTCAAGAGCAGGATCGCGTCACCGGCAACTTGGTCGGCGCGGCTTTTGTGCACACCACCTCCCGCGCGCTCGATCCGCAACTTCACACGCATTTCGTCCTGTTCAACTCCACGTGGGACCAGACCGAGCAACGTTGGAAGGCGCTGCAAACCTCCGCCATGTTCGACGCCATCCATTACGCCACCGCCGTCTATCGCAACGAACTGGCCCGGCATCTCCACCAGCTTGGCTACGCCCTTCGCAACACCGGCTCGGCCTTCGAGATCAAGGGTGTGTCGTCCACCCTCATCGACCGGTTCTCCAAACGGTCCCAGGAACGCGACAGGGCCGTCCAGCGACAGGAACAAAAGCTCGGTCGCAAGCTGACAAAAAATGAAGTCGCCCACGTCGTCCATAAGACTCGCCAAAAAAAACTCAAGGGCGCCACTGATGAGCAAGTCCGCCAACAGCAACTCGGGGAACTCGGCTTCTTGGAGCGCCGGGGACTACGCAAGGTGGTCGCAACAGCCAACGGTCAGCCGCTAGGTTTTATGTGGCCAATCACGATCAATGAAGCCGTCGAGCATGGCGTGCAACACGTTTTCGAGCGCACCTCGGTCGCGCCGCAACACAAGATTATGGAAGCCGCCTTGGTCAAAGGCTGCGGCCAACTGAACCTGCCACTGCTTAAGAATGCGCTGGCGGAACGCTCCGAACTGGTGCGCGTGGGTTCGGAGTTCTCGACCCGCGACATTCTCACCAAGGAGCTTTCCTTGATTCGTATGGTCAACGCCACCATCGACACCGTTGCTCCGATCACCACCCGCTACGAACCGTCGCCCCATCTCGGTCAGGACCAGCGCAAAGCCCTGGCACACGTGCTCAACAGCCCCGATCGGTTCACAGGCTTTCGCGGCTTGGCCGGGACCGGCAAGAGCACGGTGCTCGGCGAGTTGGCTCGCGTGCTCCGCGACGAGGGGCTGACGCCGGTGTTTTGCGCGCCCACGACCTCGGCTGTCGATACTCTGCGCAAGGACAACCTCCCGGCCATGACCCTGGCCCGGCTGCTTACCAATGCCACGGCGCAGCGCCCGCTGTCCGGACGTAGCGTGATCGTCTTGGACGAAGCCGGCGCCGTCGGCCTCGACGACATGGGGAACCTTTTCAATCTGGCTATTAGCACAGGCGCTCGCGTGGTGCTCTCCGGTGACACCGGCCAGCACGCCGCCGTGGCTCGGGGAGATGCTCTGCGTATCCTCGAACAATATTCCTCCTACCGCTTCAGCGAACTGACCACTATCCGTCGCCAAAAATTCGCCGCTTTCCGTCAGGTCGTCGAACTGGCCGCCGCCAAACAGACCGACAAAGCCTTTGCCAAGCTCGTGGAACTCGGCGCGGTGACGGAAACATCAACGGACGATGGCCAGCTTTACCAATGCGCCGCCGATGCGTATTTGTCGGCTACGAAGCAAGGCCGGTCGGCGCTGCTGGTCTCGCCCACTTGGGCCGAGATTGAAGCGGTGACCGAGAAGCTGCGCGACACATTGAAGGCCGAGGGAGTTGTCAGCAAAGATGAGCACATGTTGCGTGTGTTCGATTCGCTCTCCTGGACGCAGGCGCAAAAGAAGAATTCGAACCAATTCGAGCCGGGCCAGAGGATCCGGTTCGTCCGCGCCGCGCAGTCGTTCTCCAGAGGCGAGACCGCTGAGGTGGTGAGCATCAAGAACAACGCGCTCAAGCTCCGTCGCGCTGACGGCAGCGAAGCCGCATTGAATCCCAGCCGTTGCGCGGCATCGTTTGATGTCGGCGAAGCCAGAGAGTTGAAAGTCGCCACTGGCGACTGGCTCTTGCTGCAAGCCAACGCGCCCGGATTCGTGAACGGTGAGCGCGTGCATGTGAAAGGCGTCCGTGACGGTCGCATTTCGCTGACGGATGGGCGGATGCTGCCGAACACCTTCAACACGTTCACACACGGTTATGCCGTCACCTCGCACTCGTCGCAAAGCAAGACCGTCGATGACGTGCTTTTGGTCGCGTCGTCACGCTCGTTCGCCGCCGTCAACCGCGAACAATTCTATGTGTCCATTTCTCGCGGACGCGAGCGCGTCCACGTCTTCACCGATGATGCCGAGTTGCTCGCCCGCCGCGTCACCGATTCGCACGAACGCAAGGCCGCTGTCGAGTTGCAGGCCCTTCGTGATGACCTGGTCAGGCTAGGCTTTTCGCCGGGCCGAAAGCCCGCAATCGAGGACTCAACCGTTGGATGTTTGTCGCCGGAAATTACTCGGCAGGAGTTAGGCTTCCGTATCGCACGTTCAATGCGTGTTACGCGGGCAACGCGCCTCTCGCCAGTGCAACGCATGGCCAATCTCGTCGAAGAAGTGCGCCGCCGTCTGGGTGAAGTCCTCACGGAAAAAATTGAGCAATCCGAATCCACCAAACAGGCTGGGGCTGTCAAAGTAACTCAGAAAATCAAACGGTCACGCAGGGTCAAAGAAGCTCTCCAAGAAAAACAGGCTGCACCCCGCAAGCTCGGTCGGGGCATCACCCCGCCCGGCAACACCGGCCACTCTCACGGTATCGGTGTCTGAACCCTCAACCCCTCAACCACCATGCCTCTCACCAAAGACGACTGCTATACCACCGCCAACAAGTATTGCGCCTGCGTCGAGTTCCATCTCGACGACGAGCACCGACACGGCTTTCACACCAGCCAGTTGATTAACTACACCTTGGAACCCAACCCGGGTGCCGGCAAGGACAAGAACGCGCCGCCACAAAAACTTTCCCTGGTGTTCTCCATGGCCGACGTGGAAATTTTGGGTTGGCGTCTCAGTCGGTTGGCCGATTTGCTCCGCGAAAACGACCTCGCCACGGTCCACGTGCTGCCCAAACGCTATGCCGATCTCGACCGCGTCAGACCCTTCGTCGCTTCTATCGTCATCACCCCGATTAGCAAAAGTCCATTGTAGAGTGGGGCCGGACAAGGCAGCTTCGCTGGCACGAAGCCTTAGAAGGGCGACGGGCGCCGCAGTGAGCCGCAGATGGAACACGAATGTGTTGAGATGATTCACATTCCGGAGAGCGATGTGGCCGCGAGAAACCACGGCTCGCAGCGGCGACATCGTTTGAGCGTTTACAATAGCCCATGCACGGAAAAGTCTGGGGCTTTGGAGCGCAAACATCACGCCGTATTGATGGGCGCAGCGAAAAGTCCCAGTCTTTGAATGGCAATCCGAATGGGAGACGAGGTACGATTGATTTTAGGCTCGGCTGGAGCACATCCGGTTATCCGGTAAGCGGGCGGTCTGTGCGATGATTAGGCCGCGCCTGAATAGATGCTCGTACCCTCGCCTTGATAACTCTCGAAGACGTGTTCGAAGAGGGCGGAACACTTGCCCTGATAAAGCTCTGGCGTGTAGGCTTTGGGCAGGCCGGTGTCCAGTGTGTCCTCGATAGCCAGACGCACCTGAGCGCGCGCCTGTGTTTGGCGACGCCAATCGAGAGCAAGCAAAGACTTCAGCCGCTCCAATACCTGCCGGGCTACCTTCTTTACCTCCTCCCGCTCTTCGGGCGAAAGCTCCGGTCCCGGGCGCGTGAGAATGTCGAACACCGTCAACTCCTCCTCACTCAAGTGCTCGCGCACGTGCCGTTCCTGCTCGGCTGACAGGCTGCTGGCGAACTGCAAGAGGTCTTCCAATATCTGCTCAATGTTCCGGCTGCCGTTGTTGTAGCTCTCGATTAACTCCTCGAACTTCGCCAAATAATCGGCGCGGCTCCGGTTCAAGCGGATAAGTTTATCGAGTTGGGCGCGGATCGCCGCCTTGAGTTGCTCCAGGTCGGTGTTCTTGTGCTTCGATTCCTTGAACCGGTCACGCAACGCCGCAAAGTTGATCTTCGACAAATCAATTACCGGCACAGGCTTCGCAGGCATGTCCACGCCCGTGATCGAAGCGTCGAGCGTCTCGGCAACCTTGCCCATCACGGCGGCAATGTCGGCCGGGTTCGGATTGAGTTTTGCACGGATGGCTTCGGCGATGGCACCAAGGCTGTAGGCGCGAGGCATGAACTCTACAACTACCGGGTCAGGTTTTACGGCAATGTAAAGCGTGCTCACCAATCGCTCGTGCGCGAGGAACTCCTTGCGGACCGCATCCGGGCCGATGAGCCCGTTCACCGCGTCGTCAATGCGCTGAAGCCTCCGCATGTCGCCTGCCGGCAACTGTTCGATGGCCGCCAGCACCACGCCCTTGTTCGCGCAGTAGATTGTCGCGGCGTCGATTGCCTTGCGAAGTTCTTCCACCAGTTTCTTCTTGTCGCGTACCGGTGACGCGCCGTCTTTGCCCTGGCCATAGATAGCGAGCGCCTTTTCGAGCGACGCGAACACGTTGCCGTAATCCACGATCACGCCGCTGTGCTTGCCGGGGAACACTCGGTTCGCCCGCGCGATGGTCTGCATGAGCGTGTGGTTACGCATCGGCTTGTCGAGATACACCGTCGAACAACTCGGTGCATCGAAGCCAGTCAGCCACATGGCGCACAGGAACACGAGCCGCAGCGGGTCTTGCGGATCCTTGAACTTCTCGTCCAATTCCTCGTCGTTCATCCGCTTCCGGTGCGGCACGATGTCGAGCCTCCGCTCCTTCATCTGCTCGATCTCATTCTGGCCGGGCGACACGATGAGCGCCATGTCGGTCGTCTTGAGCACGTCCAACTGCTGCGACAGCGTGGCCCTCTCCGCCGCCGGCAGGTTGTAGCGCGCCAGTTCCTTCTGCACCCGCACAACTTCCGCCTGCCAATGCTTCCGCACCTTGTCATGCATCTTGAGCGCTGTGGCCTTGTCGATGGACACCACCATCGCCTTGCCGACGAAACCGCGCCCGAGGAAATGGGCTACAATGTCCTTCGCCACAGTCTCGAGACGGTCGTCACGTGTGAGGATATGGTATTGCTTTCCAAGTTCCTTCTGTAATTTGGCCTCTGCCTCCTCACTCAACCCGGCATCCTCAATTAGCTGGTAAATTTCCTCGTTTAGGTCCGGGTTCACGAGTTGCAACTCCGGCGTGCGGTTCTCGTAGTAAAGTGGCACGGTCGCGCCGTCCTCAACGGATTGCTGGAAGTCGTAGATCGACACGTAATCGCCGAAAACCTCCTTCGTCCGTTCCTCGCCCGCGATCAGCGGCGTGCCGGTGAAGGCCAGGAACATCGCGTTCGGCAGTGCGCTCCGCATGTTCACCGCCAGCGTGTCGTACTGACTGCGGTGCGCCTCGTCCGTCATCACGATCACATCGCGCCGGTCACAAAGTATGTCCGTGGTCTGGAACTTGTGGATGAGCGTGAAGACGTAGCGATGATTGCCGGCCAGCAACTCCTTCAAGTGCCCGCCGCTGGAGGCATGGCACACGTTCGCATCGCTCACCGCGCCACATGCGGCGAACGTCCGGGCAATCTGGTCGTCCAGTTCCACGCGGTCGGTCACGACCACGAACGACCAGTTGCCTTGCACCTTGCGCAAAACCTTCTGTGCGAAGAACACCATTGCCAGACTCTTGCCGCTGCCTTGCGTCTGCCAGAATACACCACCCCGACCGTACCCCGCCTGTCGCGCCTTGAGCATCGCGGTAATGGCGTTGTTCACGCCGAGGAACTGATGATTTTGCGCGATGATCTTCACCAGCCCGGCCTTGTGCTCGGAGAACAGCGTGAAATTCTCCACGATGTCCAGCAGGCGCGACGGCTCGCATGTACCCCGCAGCATGGTTTCCAGCGAAACCCGGCGTGGCTCGTCCTCGCGCTCGATACGCTTCCACTCGAAGTACCGCTCCCAATCTGCCGTGAGCGACCCGATGCGGCTCTCTGTGCCGTTCGAAGCGATGAGCAGCGCGTTATACCAGAACACCGCCGGGATGCCGTTCTGTGCGTGCTTGTAGCTGGTGAGATTCTCGTCGAACGCCTGCCGGGCGGGCACGCCGGGCTTCTTCAACTCGATCACCACTAGCGGCAGACCGTTGACGAACCCGATCAAATCCGGGCGGCAGGTGTAGAGCGGCCCGGTGACGGTCATCTGACTGACCAGCAGGAAATCATTGGCGCGCGGGTTGTCCCAATCCACCACCCGCACCCGCTCCGTGCGCTGGCCGCCGCGCTTGCGGTCCGACAGGGATACCTTCAGGCCCTCCCGCAGAAGTTGCCACACCTCGCGGTTCGCCGCTGTCGTACTCATGGCCGACCGGTCACGCGTCAACTCCACCACCGCCGCGTCGAACGCCTCGGGCGGCAGCGACGGGTTCAACTTCTCTAATGCCAAGCGCAACTTGGCTTCGAGCACCACCTCGCCGGGAGTTTCCCGACCGAGCGCGCCGGTCGAACCGAAGACCTCCTCCAAGGCAGACACCGTCGTCCAGCCCAAGTCTGCGAACAACCCGATGGCGGGCTGCTCGACAAGTTGATCTTCGGTGTAGGCGTGGGGCATGGCTAGATTTGTCGCCAATCTTCAGGGACTAACTTCGTGCCTCCGCGCCACTTCTCGACCACAGCATCCTGATACCACGACTCTTTGAGGTCAGCGTGTTCTGTGATGATTACCTGAAACCGAGGAGCGAGCTTCGCGACAGCCGTGAACACGAGTTCAAACATGCGACGCAATGCAATGCGGTCGTCGTTTTGAATGGAGTCGAGCGAGCCATCAACGTCGTTCTCAGGCGGGAAATACACCTGTGAAGGTTGGTCTAAAAAGAGGATGCGCGGCACTGGCCGGCTCTGTTCTGTGAACCAACCATGCAATGCCAAGTGCCCAATCAAGTGGTAACCAACCCAGTTCTCTCCGCTGCCCATCCGGTCCATCGGAATCGGGCCATCCGGAGTGTCTGCAACAATGGTCAGTTTCTTGAGGTTGAACCGCAATGGATGCGTTGAATGCTCCAACTGAAGCTTCCTCGCCCATTCGGTCATCGTTCCACCAAGCAAAGCGACAATGGACTCCAACCTGTCCCGAATGACTTCGTCGCTCAGTTCTTCCTCCAACGCTTCGCACTGATTGCGGAGGTCGTTGACTTCGCGTTCAAGTGCGGTGGAGTCGGGTAGTTCGGGTAAGCTCTCCAAATAAAGACTGATTCTCCCAAGAACATGGGCACGCTTTGTTGCCTCGTCTTGAGCCCGTCCGATTTGGTCGTTCACAGTCCGAACCGCTTCCATTTCCGCTCGGTTCTGCGTGAGCTGCTGCTGAACGGCTGCCGCCTTCTGCTCAAGCTCCGCAACGGCTCTTTCCATCTGCGGTTCGGAACGCGTCACAGCTTCGAGCCGGGTTGAAACTGTCGTTAGGGCCCCTTTCAACTCCGCTGCGGTTGGTGTCGCATTGGCATCGGCCAATGGGTGCGCGCAGAGTGGGCAAGCTTCGCCGGGCACTGACCCTTCGAAGATACCAATCGGCTTAAGCCGGGCTTGTTGCTCCGTTGCTTCGCGGGAAAAAGACCTCTCGTCGGTCTTAAATGCGCGCGCAGCGGCAATCAGGTCGCGCAATCGACGCTGCTCATCCAGCAGGTCTGAACGAGCTTCAGAGAGCCGGTTGTATTCGGAAACACTCGACGTCCGCTCTTCCACTTGCACCAATGGAGTGGCGGCGACTGCACGAAGAGCTGCGACAACAGCCTCCCAGTTGTTGCTTTCCGTAACAGTGGTGAGGCCGCAGTCCCGTGCTTGCGCCAGAAGAGTTGCGGCCTTGCTTACGCCGTCGCCGCGAAGTGCTGCGAGTTCGGCAAGCCTACGTTCGAAGTTCCTAAGCTTTTCCTTAAGCCGCCGAAGCTCCTCCCGCTTCTTGACGAAGTCGTCAGTCACAGCTCCAAGCAAGTAAGGCAAAACGTCCTTCAATGCCTGTGCAACGAAGTTGTCCGAACAACGGTGGAAGAGTTGATTGCGACGGATGATTTCATCCTGTGGTTGGAAGCAGAGAAGGAGTGCATGGCGGAAATTCGCCGACGCTGGAGCACGCCGTTGTCCCGGCGGTGTCTCATGAATGTTGTCCGCAATACCGCACCACCCCGTTAGCAAGTTCTCCAATCCCTCTGTGTTCGTGGTTTGGTGAAGTGCCGATGCTTGAGGAAGGGCGACGCTATTCGCGACCTCTACAAAGCACTCTTCGCTTGATGCTGAACCGGGCGGCGGGCAACGGCGAGCTATCACAACCTGCCCGCTGTTCAGTTGAAGCCGGACAGCGAACCAATCGACGGCTTTGCGAATGATGCCCTCGGGAACTCTGCATTCGCTGCTCCCAAAACAATAGTCCACGATGTCGATCAGCGCAGATTTTCCGGTCTTGGACGCACCGGTGATTACGTTCACGCTGCCCGGCTTCAGATCCAGCGTTCTTTGGTGTCCGTCGTGACCGTAAAGGACGATGTTCAGAATTTGTATGCTCACGGTTGAACCCCCAGTAGTGACAAAACCGTTTCTGCATTGCCCGTTTTGGCAAACCACTTTCCAAGGAATTCGGCACGTTTTGCGCAGGTCCGAACCTCGTCGGAAGAGCCTTCGAGAGCTGACGCCATGCGCCTTTGCCAATCAGGATTAGCGTGGATGAGCGTTTGATTGAATTGGATCAACCCGTAAGCCCCGGCAAAACGCAATGCCTCCTTCGTAAACGGAACGAGTGAGCGCGCCCGGTCGGCGATGGTGGATGGGGCGAGTGGATTACGCCCAAGCCAAACCGCCAGAGAAGTCGTTGTACGTGGCGGAAGGGACTCACGAGTTTCTCGATGAAGAACCATCGGCAACACCAAGAAGCACTCCTCGAACGCAATTCCAACCCGTCTCCGTGTCGCTTCTGCGTGCGTGCGTGCCGAATGCCACAGAAGCAACGAGCAAAAGCTTGGATTGAGCAGTCGCTGTTCCTCGATAGGTCGTTCACTCCAGCGATTCATGCGGAAGCCTCCCTTGCCAGAAGATGAGCCAAGCGGTCGCGGAATTCGGCATGCCATCCAATCCGGAGGTCGTCAGCAAGCAGGTGCAACGAACCGCGGCTCACCCACGGCACAGTTACCGCAGGCCGAATGGGAATGCAGGTTCGCTCCGCCCACTCCAGCACCTTCCGCGCAGCAGCCTCTTTCCCATGGTCGGCTGCGTTGTCGCCGAGTTCGTCCCGCATCGCCTCGAAAACGAGTCCCCATTCTTCCTCAAGTTTGCGTTCATAGGCTGCCAAGTCTCCCACCATCAGGAGATCGTGCCGAAGCCACCGCGAGCGTTGCTCAAAAGCGCGATAGTAATCGCGGACAGCAGCCGCTATGCGGTGCTTCCCTGCCTTTACCAACTCCAACTGCCGAACAAACGGGGAATCCTCGTGTGCTGCAATAGCGGCATCGTCGGGTGTGAAATCCAACAAGTCATCAGCGATGGGAAGAGCGTCGTGCTTGAACTGCTCGCGCAGGTCCGACATCTGCGATTCAAGCTCTGCTCCGAGAATTCTGTCGCCGGTATTGATTCGGGCCAGTTGGGTAATCAGGCGCCGAAACCACCAACCTTCGAGGTATTGCAGAAACGCGTCTTGGAAACGGCGCTCGGTTGCCCAAAACACCGCGTCTTTTAGTGCATCGTTCAAATCCCCAATCGTCGGAGTCCCGTCGAGGATAACCACTCGTTCCAGAATGGCGCGGCGCTCAGAAGCGGGCGTCGCTAGGAACGCGGTGTATGCGGACGAGTTCTCCTGGCTGCTTGATGTTTGCGCGGTTGTTTCCAGCGCACTGAGAGCCAATGCAACGTCTCGGTCACTTTGGCGAAGTTTGGCGGCAGCGGAACCCGTCGCGGCAGATGACGTTGTAGCCAAGCAAAGGTGCGTTTGCGGTGGAATGGTCTTGCCCGACGCCCCCTCAAACCACACGCGAAGCGACTTCCAAAGGTCGGGAGACGCGTCAGTCAAAGCCGCTGGTCGAGTTAAGTGGTGCTTGGTTTGCAAGAGTTCGTCCGGGCGACCGTTGGTCTCAAAGGTAACGTCATCAATCGTTTCTAGCGACACAACGAAGTCTGAGCTTTCCTTGACGCGCTTGAGCGACCAAAGCAGCGCCAGCCTCGCTTGGTAGAGATACCCCAGGGCAGAATCAGCAGCGGAAAACTGATTGGCGATAGAATTCATGTATCCTTTCCGTTGATAGCAACTTGCCCTGGCAGTAGCAGGTCACGCGTCAGACGGAGGTTTCGGAGAGCCGACACCGTGTGCGAGCCAAGCTCCGCAAACAACCCGATAGCAGGCTGCTCGACAAGCTGGTCTTCGATGTATGCGTGGGGCATGGCGAAATTCAGTTCATTGTTAAAGTCCAAGTGCCCGCAGCCAAGCGGACACCTGCATAAACGTATCTGTCTGGATCTGTTCCGGTGTCATTTCTCCCAGTGCCGCCGACTCTTCCAAAAATATACGCACGGTCTTCGGCCCAAAATCGTCAACACGGCGAAACTTGCCGGCAATATGTTCGTATCCGATGCGGGCGACCGGGTCCGTAAGCAACTTTGCACATTCGACGGCCAAGGTTGCTGGTCCGCCGGTGTAATTTCGGATGGAGAAGTATATGTCGTAAGCATCCTTCTTCTTGTCCCGGCCCACGAGCGCGTAGCCCTTCATCACGAGCGACGCCGGGATGGTTGCCACCAGCAGTTCCACCGTGTTAAGACGGCCATCGGGCATTTTGCCTTCAAACATGTGCGCCTCGGAGTGTGTCAACGCGATCGCGCCGCCGGCCACCCCCTGCACGCGCAGGCCTTCAATGAGCTTCTCCTCATTTTGGTCGCCCTTGGCGCCACGCGGCATCAACAAATCCAAGAGCACTCCCACCGGTTCGCCTTCATCCAGTGTCACCCAGCGTCGCAACTGAAAAGGTCCCAACCCTGGCACCCCCCGTTCGTAACCCTTTTTCTCCAAAGCCTCAACTAGTGTTGCGTATTCACCCTCGGCCAACTCCGCAGGATTCAAATCGATGTCTATATCCAGCGTGCCGATGTGTTCCGGGCGTGCCCCGCGCAGCAATAGCCACGGCACAGCCCCGCCAACAATGACGAATTTTCCGCGCCACGCGCCCAGCACCTGGCCGATCTCAATCAGTACCGAGTACGCGGCCTGAACATCGCGCTCGTGGTAGTCGCTGGCAATCTCCGGCTCTTTCATGCCACACCCTGCTTCCAGGCAGGCAACAGTTTGTCTTGCAGTAAATGTTCCGCTGCTTCACCGCCGCGTTCGCCCGCCACGCCGAGATCCAGCCATGTTTGCACTAACCCGCTGCACCAGATTCCCGGCGCGGCTTCTACCCGGCCCCGAAAGACATCATCCTCACGAGGTTCGTCTAGGATGATGTTCTCACCGCGTGCTACCGACTGTAATTGAAGACGGTGCCGCAACACTTTCATGCCCTCTGCGTCCGCGTAGAAGAAGTGGGTGGCCCGCCGCGCATAGGGCGCCAGCCACTGTGCTGCGGAGTAGGACGCCAGCACCGCATGCGCTCCGTTGTTCGCCTCGGCAAGGGCCATCCTGATTGCTTCGATCAACGCCTCGCCGTGTAAGAGAGTGTAAGCGGTTTCGCGTGAGCGCGGCCGTGCCTCATAAGACTTCTGCCACGCACGACCCAGTTCTTCCGGTTTGCTCAGGTGCAACCCCGCTTCGCCCGCCACGGCCCACTCGCGATCGAGCAACAGCTTCCGCACGTTGCTCACCTGGCCAAGACTTACTCCCGCCGCCGCCGCCAGTTCTGTGACCTTCCAGGCTCGCAACGGTGGCGTCAGCAATACCCGCAACACGCGCCCGGCCTTGGCCGCAAACAACGACCGCAGGTGTCGCTTCACACGAAATGGATTGTCCGCCACCTGCCGCTCGATGAATACCTGATCAAAGGACAGCCGCGCATTGCCCGCCAAATCGGCGTAGCCGATGCCCGCCTCGGCGCAAAGTCCAGCCGACTCTGCGGAAAAGAAAGGCGCAACCATGACTCCGTAACAAGCTCTACCCGGGGTTCGATTCAGGAAGCTCTGTAACCGGAGCAACCCGTTCCGCACCTCACGCGGTTGACCTTGTCGTTTGACTTCCACTACCAGAACCCAAGGTCGACCACCCGCTTCAACCTCCACCAACAAATCGGGCTGACTGCCGAACACCTCGGCAATCTTCTGAAATGACTTCACTTTCAAGAACGGCACTTGGGCAAGCAATCCCTGTAAGAATTTCTCGGCTTCATGCTCAAAATCAGCGTGTTTCAATATTTCAGTTGATTTCAACATGAGATGAAAATATCATATTTAGTGAAATGTGCAAGTCTAATTTCATTATTTGTCTATGTTTCATCATAAGTTGAAATATAGCATTGTTATGAAATCCATCGATGCTACAGCACCTGTCTCGCTAGCAGGCGTAGTAGCAGCAAATCGCGCTTCCGGCGGAGGTTTCGGACGACCGATTCCGTCTGCCGGCCAAGCTCCGCAAAAAACCCGATGGCGGGTTGCCCGACAAGTTGGTCTTCGGTGTAGGCGTGGGGCATGGTCAAATTCAGAAGCTTCGTTCAAAATATTGAGCACTGGCCTCCATCTTCTGCATGAGCATCACCTGTCCTGCGTAGCTTTCATGATGTGGAATCCGGCAATACACTTGATCTTCAGCCATTAGGTATCGCAAGAAGTTGGCAACTACCGCACGTGACTTGACGTGCCTTCCATCACTATAGGCAAGGCGCATCTCTGTAAACGCCGGTTCGTCCCTGATGGGAGTCGTTTCAGCAACCGCGAAGAGATACTCGTATTCACGCTGTCCCCAATACAGGTGCAATTCTCCTGTCGAAGAGATTTCCAACTGCGTCGCGTTTTGTTCATCCACGCACGTGGGATCATAATTAAAGAGCAAAGCACGTTTGAGAAGTGCGTCGAGCCATAGGGCAACCGCACGGCGTTCGAACCCCATCGCGCATACGTAGCCGAACAAGTCCGTCTTGGAGATATAGTCACTCTTTGTCTCCCCGTGATGAATGGCCGCATTTTTGACGGCTTGCAAAATCCTTAAGCCAAGAAGTGGTGATGTCTGTATCTCCGCGTTCAGGTCGAATACATTGTGGACGTATTTGTGCGCGTCTGGCGAATAGATGTCATAGCGTCCGCGGATCATTGCCCGGCGAATCTTGAACTCTGGGATATCTACCACGCTGGCCGTTACATAGGCCTTAAATGCCTCGTCGAATCCGAGGTGCGGAGAGTTGATCAGGTCACGTGACAACAGCAAGACTTGCCTGATGTCATGGTTCGCTAAGCAGCCGAGCCAGTACGATGTCTTGTCAGAGTTCAAAAACACCTCCTCTAACGCTGTGACGAACTTGAGAAGATCGGTAAAATCCACCCGAATGCCTTGACCAAAGAAGTAACTCTCTTTCTCCTTCGGTTGGTCGGCCTTTAATTTCTTCAGAACGAACTCAATCCGCTTCTGCACCACGTGTTTGGCAGACGGTGTGGGCAACAGCAGAGCTTCATTCTCAAAAGACTGGAGTGCCCCTTGCCGAGAGAGCTGCCAACTTGTCTTGTCGGTGATCGGCATGATCACTACGCAAAGCGCCTGCTCGAAGAGCGACCTGGCGAACTGAAAGACCTTTTCTTGGAAATCGATACTGAAGTGGTCTGCGTTATCAAAGACCAGACAGGGAAGTTGCTTTCGACCAGAAACCAGATTTCGCAGGAGGCCCAAGACGTAGTCCAGCGGCTTTTCCGCGCGAATATTTTCAATGTGCCGACCAAATTCAATTTTGAACTCCTGTTTATCCTTCTCGTAAAGGTGCTTCATGTTCCCAGTGGCCCACCTTTGATACTCCGCGAAGAACATGTGGCCGATGACTTCGTCCCATGATGGAGTGCCACCACCCAGCGCGCGCTCTGCCTTCTCCAGAAGAGTACGGCGCAGCCAGTCGATAACCGTCTTCTCATCGCCCTCGCTTTCGGCCAGGTTTACGGTTATTGGAACACATATATCTCGTAGATTAGGCGGAAGCCTAAGATCAAAAAAGCGTTGGATGAACGTGGATTTTCCCGCCCCCTTTGTGCCGACAATCAATACGAACTGATTCAATCTCGATTTCCTAGCATGCTCAAGTAGATCAGACAATTGCACGCCGGAGCGAGTATCCAGAGGACGGATATGCCCAACCAAGTCTTCCGCTAATCGAAGCAGGCGTTGTTCTGCGGCTCGGCTCTCCTTGGTTTCGACGAAACACTCTTCAAGCATTTCCTTGTCGTGCTCGTCAGTAAGCCTTTGAAAGAACGAAGTCATGATCCGATCCAAGGCCGGAACTATGTCCGGCTGCTTCATGAATTGCGCGCTCTCTCGCGTTCTAATTCGTTTTTCAAAGTCAGTGTGGCGGATAATTCTCCCCTCAACCTCTTGAAATAACGCTCGGAATGCCTGTCTCGTCACAGATGGCTTTGCAAGCAGATCGTAGAACAAGGAGAACTCGTCTCGCACACATTGCAGGGAAGAGAATACGAAAGCCTTGCCTTCGAGCGTGTCCACACCGTCGCCGATGCGGTTGCTGCGGAACAAAACCCATTCACGACCATTCGTCACACAGGCCAATTCCGTCCCCTTGTAAGCCGAGTAGTGAACCGCTTGAGTGATGCCCTCTTGAACGTTCTCATTCTTGAAGACTGGGCCTGACAACTTGTAGGCGCCGCCGCAATCGCGGTTCGCGAGGTCAAAAATTCTGGTATCGCGTTTCGCCTCAACAATGACCTTCGCAAGATTGTCGATCGAGAGTTTGTAGTCCAAATATCCCTTGCCCGCTTGCTCTTCCGTGAGGATGTCGGCCTTCTGCCAGCCGAGGACTTCGATCAACATCGTGTCGATGATCTTGATCCGCGTGTCAGACTCGGTGAAGAGTGTATCGGCGAATTGCTCTGCTTCGGTCAGGAGCAATTCCAACCGCTTGAAGGCCGCGTCAATAATGTCCGTTTGCTTTGCCATAGAATTAAGCGTTGAAGGAAACCTGCCCCGACAGCAGACGCGGCAGCAGCAGGTCGCGCGTCCGGCGGAGGTTTCGACCGAAAAACACCGGCTGCCAGCCAAGCTCCGCGAAAAACCCGATGGCGGGCTGCTCGACAACCTGGTCTTCGCTATAGGCGTGGGGCATGGCTTTATGTGGTCGGCTTTGGAAGCACCGCGTCTCGGAGATGGCCGATGAGATTGTTTCCTGCCATGAGTAGGGTTGCGAAGACCTTCTGCTGGCCTTCATCGGCTAACTGAAGATCGGCAACGAGTTTGTCGTAATTGCTGCCCTTACGGTGTGCGGCAGATTTCGACCGCAAATCTTGGAGGACTCGGAGAAATTTAATGTGCGGTTCGAAGCCGGTCGCGCCTCGCTCCTTGAAAAACTTTTCCAGCTTCGCGATGCCCTTGTCATCCTTCGTCAACGTTGCCAGACCTTTGGTGATCTCCTTTTCATTCAACGAGTCAACCACCACCTTCGTCAACGCCAGCAGTTGCGTATCGAACTCGGCTTGATTGCCATCGGCCGGCAACCGGAGTGCAGTCAGAAAATGTTGGTCATCGGTGTGTAATGGCAGAAAGAAATCCCATCCGCATGCCTCTTTGAAGTCCCGGCAGAAACGCTCATATTCGTGTTTGAAAACCAAGTCTGGACGGTTCGGATCAGCAAATTCTGCCATGAATCCGCGTTTGAAGGCCGTTGAGCTAATTCTGCGTCCTTGTGGCGGAATGTTGAAGCTGAGCCAATAATTCCGCTCGCTTTCTGACAAGTCGCGGCCCAAGTCGCCGAGATAGACCATGACGTAATCGGGATGATCATTGTCCATCTGCAATCCCCAAAGAGCACCACATCGCAAGTATCCGTCCTCCACTGAATATTTCTGCGGGCTGGCGTGATACTTCGTGAGCACCTCGGCTCGGAAGAAAACCGGGGTAAGATACTGGGGAGCGTGTGGGTTCTTGCCGAAAAAGTTAGCGAGCTTTTCCGGGTCACATGAGTGGCGGACGGGCTTGCCGTTGGCATCTGCTCCGATAATGAACTCTTGATACGATTCTTCTTGTTCGCCCTCATCACTCACCGGCATTGCTGCCGGCAGGAAGAATTTCTTCCCGAGTACCCGAGAGAGCGCCAAGTGACTCTTTTGGAAATGGTCGTCATGCGGCACTATGGCGTACTGGTACTTGAAATGTTCGCCGCCCCGAATCTCTCGGAGTTCCTGAAGCCCAAGTTCCTCCAACTTGTGTGGGCTGTATCGAATCGAGTCGACATACACGGCAACGGCCATCTGTTTGGTATTACAGAAAGCTTGCAGAAGATCAGTTCGCACTTCCAAAAAATCCTTTCCATACCGGACCGCTTCTGATTCGTCGCCATTTGCGTCAATGTGCACAAAGCGGTTGTTCTTCGGATCGGGATACAAATTATGGAAAAGACGAAACTCCTGAGACAATTCGATGAATGGCTCACGAAGACCGTGAAAGGTTCGTGACAATACGAGTGGTTCAATGCCGTCCCGGTTGCCGTACGGGCAATAAATCTTCTGCTCTAGCTGGCCTTCTTGGTGAATTGTCCATACCGAAGGAATCCCATCTCCCATATGAAAGTCCCAATCACACCCACGTTCCAGCAGTTTTGAAACGAGGGCTGGTGGAACAAGTGCGCAGTACCACGCCGCACTCTCGACTTCTGTTTCCACCTTCTTGCGAAGGGCAAACCAAGGAGTTGGCGCATTCTTGTCCTGGACGTACACCTCGACATCAATCTGCTGCAATCCTTCCGCGTGCTTCTTCATTTCGTCTTGGCTCATTGTTAGGATTCCTTGCGGTCACCAAACTCGGTAGGACCCACCTGTCCCGACAGCAGACGCGGCAGCAGCAGGTCGCGCGTGCGGCGGAGGTTCTGGTTTCGCTTTGCCAGATTAATGATTTGCGCGAGCACCGGCTCTACGGTTTCGTCCAACCGCTTGGCGAACTCCGGCGTTGGGACGACAATCCCCAGCCCGTTCATGCTTTGCTGATTGAGTCCGGGTTGAGCGGCATTCGAGTTTGTCGCACGCATGGCGTGAACGGTGTCCGGTTCGCGTATCCAAAGGTAGAGCGCGTTTTGGGTAAGGCGCACGCCGTTTGAGCGGAGCAGAAAGACGTGCTCGTTCACGCAGCATTCAGCGTGGGGGAAGCCGTCGCGGAAATAGGACGAGCGCCCGATGTACGCGCCGTCTTTGTAGAGCGCCACGTCTCGGTCTTGAACGACGCCTTTTCGCATCTGATCGAAATAATCGCGCGGCACGAATTTCTCGGCTGTGTAATCGTGGTTGCCAATGCCGTTGACGTTCTCTGCGCCGATGCTTGGGACGCCGCCGTCAGAGCCGGTTGCTCCTCCCTTGGGACGCTTGCCGGTGTCGAGCGCCGAGAGATGATCACCGAGACGGGCAATTTCCCAGTCTTTCGGGAGCTTGCCGGCTTGACTGGGGCGGACGAACCACTCGCGGTAGAGGGCGCGCGCCATCGCCTCCAACAGCAGAATCCGCCGCCGGTTGTTCTCCATCACCTCGTCGTAGGCCGACAAGATCGCCCCGATGTGCCGTTGCTCGTCCACGTCCGGCGCCGGAATGGGAAATGACAACAGCTTGTCCAAGCTCAGGTTGTCTTGCGTCGCGCCGCGGCTCACCGAAAGAAACCGGTGCCGCATCATATCGAGTGAGTACTTAACGAAATGGAGATCGGCCTTGGACTTGTCCGGGATGAAACCGACAACGCTGTCAGGGAAGCAGGCTTCAATCTTCAGAATCGCGGTCTTGGCGGTGTTGGCTCCAGCGATGGTCATGCAGAGCGTTTCGGGGGGCCACATCTTGCTCTGCTGAAGGCCAAACTCGGTGTAGGTCTGCGAATAGCTCGTGATATAAGGGTCGGCGGCCATTATGTCCGCCGTTTGGATGAACGGATACGGTCCGCCGTACAGGCGCGCCTCATTGCGTGGGCGATGCCGTGACTTCCCGCGACCAACGAAACCTAGCTCGTCAAGCCGCCGCGGTTTCCACTCAGTCTTTTGCACAGCATTCATTTGCTCGAATGGTACGGTTAGAAAACCTCTGTCTGCAGCCATTCAATATGGGCACATAGACCATCAAGGTCTGGAAACAGCGTCGAGCGGTTGATCCCATATTCAAAAAGTATGTGTTTAAGACGTTTTCTAAAGCCCTGCTTTATGACTAGGCGGTGGATGTTTGACGAGCCAAATGGCACAGTCGGATCGCCGTGGATTGTGAACAGCCCTGCCTGCGCCGTAATGCGCGTTGTCACATGCCTGGGAATGAATCTCGCGACGCCGTGATAACTGAAAGGGTCGGGGTGCCTAGCAAGCCCAATGTGCTTGTTCCTGACATACGCGTAAATGACACTGTCTCCGTCATGCTCCCTTTCCACAGCAAAAAAGGCGGCAACCAATGGATTCCTAGACCAATCTATTAAACGTGTGGGCATTCCATGATGTTGTGCAAGAGCTAACCATTCCCAATCGGTCGCTGGATGGTACGTGAGATACGGTATGGCTCGCTCTTTCAGGGTTCGGAGCATCCGCTTCTCGGCTTTCTCGATTGTGGCCGTAGTAAACTTCTTGTATCGCCCGATCCTGGGAACCAATTCGTAGGAGGTCTTTCGGACTCCCCGGTAAATCACTGTCACTTTGCCGAACGACTGGATAGCCGCATGAAGTTTCTCAAATGAATCGATCGTCACCATCTGTCACGCCTCCAGAATCTCCGCGACGTTGCGGATGATGGTTTTCTCCAATTGCCGGGCTTGGGCATTCAAGGTTTCGAGTTCTTCGTTCAGCGTTTCGAGTTGTTCCTTGAAATCCTCGTCGCTGACTTCCTCGCCGGGCGCGACGCCGACATACCGGCCCGGGTTTAGCGACCAACCCTGCGCTTCAATTTCCGCCAGTGCGGCAGCACAGCAAAGTCCCGGCACGTCCGTGTATTTCGGTTTCTTGCCGAAGACTTCGGCAACCTTGGTTTTGGCTTCTTCGCCGCCGATCGTGAAGTCGAGTTCCTCGCCGCGATAGAGGCGGACGAGATTGCCGAGGAAACCAATTTGCGCGGGCGTCCAGTCGCGGTGTGCGCGGTCAATCTGACGGTAAATGTGCCGGGCATCCACGAATAAGACGGTGTTGGCGCGGGGCGTTTTGTCCTTCCCCTTGTCGAAAAACCAAAGCGTACATGGAAGCGTTACGGTGTAGAACAGGTTCGGGCCGACGGCGACCATCACGTCCACAGCCTGAGCCTGAATGAGTTGTTTACGCATCTCCTGTTCGGATGATCGGGCGTCGGCAGCGGAGTTGGCCATCACGAACCCGGCGCGGCCCTTGGCGCTGAGCGTGGAGTAGAAGAGTTGAATCCAAAGGTAATTCGCATTGTCCGCACGGGGCAAGCCGAAGGGATAGCGACGACTCGGACCGACCTCGGCGGCGAGGCGTTCCTTATCCACAGCGTTGACATTGAACGGAGGATTGGCGAGGACGAATTCGAACTTGCCGGTGGCCTCGTGTGGATCGTCGTAGTAGCTGTTGATCTGGCCGCCGTGGCGGATGTCGCCTTCCAGTCCGTGGATGGCCAGGTTCATCCGGCAAAGGCGCCCGGTCTCATCGGTCTTCTCGACGCCGTGGATGCGGAGGACTTCGTCGCCCTTGCGCCGGTGGGCGACCATGAACCCGGCGGACTGCACGAACATGCCGCCAGAACCGCAGGCCGGGTCGAGCACACGCCCGTGGTAGGGTTCGAGGATTTCAACGATCAGGCGGACAATACTGGCCGGGGTGTAGAACTCGCCGCCTTTCGAGCCTTCCGTGCGGGCAAACTCGCCAAGGAAGTATTCGTAGATGCGCCCGAACGCATCATATTTCACGTCGGAGGGAATCTCGGAGACCTTTTTCAGCAGTTCCTTGAGAAGAGTGCTGGAGAAGACCTGGTATGTGCGCGGGAGCACACCGGCAAGTTGCGGGTTTTGCTTCTCGATGTCAGTCATCGCCTCGTTGACCGCTTTGCCGACATCCGCGCCTTCGGGGAGGTTTAACAGCGTGTCGAAGCGGGCTTTCTCCGAGAGATAGAGCACGCTCTCGGCGTGGTAGGCCGTGGGATCGTCCACGCGTGATCCACGGCGCGAAGAGACCTCGGATTTCTTCAATTCAGCGCGGCGCTTGTTGAAGCGGACTTCGGCGAAGCGAAGGAAGATCAGTCCAAGAACAGGCGCCGAATACTGCTGGGCGGTCAGGCCGCTGTTGGCGCGGAGTTGATCGGCAGCGGCCCAGAGGCGTTTCTCCAGCGTGTCGTTGGCGGCATCTTTTTCGGAAGGTGCGATCCAGTGCATGAGAGTTCCGTTGACTGGAGCAAAGTCTAACAAGCAGCATCCTGAGTAGCAAGGGGCGATGATGCAGGTCTGCCAGGGGCGTGAAGCGAAGTTGGTCGGCATGGCAAGTAGCTGGTGCTGGTGTTTAGCATAGGGGAACGTAAGCTCGCTCAAATGCGGTGGGGATTGATTCCCTCCTGGGCGAGCAACACGAGCATCGGCAACCGGATGATTAATGCCCGCGCTGAGACATTGGCGAAGAAACCCGCATCTCACAAAGTCTCTGCCGCCGCAATTGTTTCGAATTCGGAGAAAATATCAGGATAATTGGCATTCAAAAACTTGACCACTTTGACATTATCGACCAACTTTTTTACGTAACCACGAGCCAAGGTCAGGTTCAACATGTTTTCCCCGTATGACTCCTCGACGGCTTTGAGGTCGTGCTCAAGGGCTTCCATCTCCTGTTCCATCCTGCCGATTTCTTCGGGTGATAATCCTTTCTTTTGCTTTGGCTCTTCGGGATTTGTCAGTTGATCCTTGGACGTTCCCAGAGTCAAAGCCTCCGCGTAACCCGCAGTGAAATTGTTGGCGCTCACCATCAGTTCAGCGATTTCAATCTGCCGCACAGCGGTGACTTTCTTCAATAAGCGGATGGCCTTTGGGGAGATGACCTTGTCTTTTAGCAGGTCAGCAGCTTCTTCATGAATACCATCCAAGAGTGTCATGGAGGCCCGCACATCCTTGACAGGCATGTTGAGTGCCGCCGCGATTCGTTCTGGTCTCACCCCGTTCTGAACCGCTTTCACAATCATTTTATGTTCTTGGATGGGGGCCAGCCGGCTGATACGTGCATTGTAGGTGAAGCTTTCATCATCATTGGCGATGATGCAGTCTGCCTCGGTCTCCCCAAGTTCTTTCAGCGCGAAGTACCGGAGATGACCGTCCAGCAGCAGATAAGATTCTGCACTGTCCTTCTGTGGATACACCATCAGCGGCTCAATTAGTCCGACCTCCTCAATAGATGCGCGGATTGTCCTGTATCGACGAATGTTCTTTTGCGGATCCTTGACCTGGCGCACTGGAAGAATGACAGCCAGTGAAAGCCGAATCTTCCGCATTTCAAACGCGACTTTCACATTAGTCATGCCGCCTCCTTATGTTTGGTGCCGAGTTTGGTCCATAGGTATTTCGGCATCGTGGAAAGGGACTCAGCCCTCAAGAGATTTACGAAATTCTCGTCCGTCAGAAGCTTGTTGAACGCGGTGACGATGAAAACCAGCTTAGCCTCGCAAATCTTGGCTTTTCGCACCAGAAGCTTCTGCCGCTGACTCTCACGCCGGTAAGCATTCACCAAACTTTCAGCACTGGTGAGCCTGTTCCGTGAGGGACGACTATTGGCATCACGCAGCCTGCCGATAAAACGTCGTTGATCAATAAGCCGCTTCACCGTGCGGATCGATGCCTGGTTAAGCTGTTTGCTCTCGTAAGCCTTGAGTAATTCACGTTGCGTTTCCACGTTGTTCGTCTTGGCAATGTCCATTGCGACGCCGAGAGGAATCCTTCCACTGGTAGCTGCGTCCAGTAAGCGTTCTTCTCCAGCATTCTTCAGCGCGATGAAACCGCCAATGGTAGCGCCGGCCATTCCCAGCTTTTCCCCGATCTCGCCATTGTTGTAACCCGCTGTCTTCAACCGTTCGATTTCTCGGATTAATGCCAGGGGAGCAGGGAAACGCCGTGCCATATTCTCAATCAGGCTTCGAAGCAGACGTTCCTCCTTCGAGACTTCGACAACCACCGCCGGGATCTCTTTATGTCCGAGGGCGGTGAACGCCTCGATTCGGCCCTGGCCACAAACCAGATCGTACCCGGGTTCTTCCGCTTCCTGCGCCGAACGAAGGCTTACCTGAATTGGCTTCTTCAACCCGAGATCCTTGATGCTTTGGACAATGACTTCAAACTTCTTGCGGTCGCGATGTCTCGGATTCAGGACGCGAATCCGGTCAATCGGAATCATTTTTATTTCATCTTTCACGCGGCCTCCTGGAACTTGATGCGCTCCGCCATACCCAGAAAGTAATCCAGTGTCTCAAACCGGTAAGCGTCCAGATAAAGGCCGTTCTCTTCGGCAAGGCGCAGATTCTCCCAAGTCATGTCGATTGCGGGCAGCAAATAGTAGTCGTGGATGCTTTCGTTGGTGGCAGTCATCCGTACGGCGATCGTAATATCCGGTTTCTGCCCCTCATCTAATCTTATGACCCATCGCGATGAACCGGCATTGGTAGTGCAGTGGCGGCACAGCACGATGGAGACACGCAGCTCGTTGTTCATGTGAAGCAACTGCGCCTCCTCATTCCAAGAGGCGACCGCGCCCAGGTCCTGAATCCGCCGAATCACCGACGCGACGATTTCCGGATGTTCCTTGCGCAACTTTCGATTGATTTCAATGAAACTGTAATCAATACCCGGATCGTAGCCGATTAACCTGTAAGCGGTCACCAGACTGCCGAAGCGCTACCGAAACGCTGTGCTGGAAGGGAGGCCCTCCGTTTCGTCGATCAGCATGCCGCAAATTCGTCCATGCTTGTTCAGCACTTCACGCAATTTCTCCAACATCTCCTCATCGGAAAACTTCCGACTGCGAGCCAGAATGATACCCTGTGCTGTGTGGAATAGGCTTGGCTCGACAATACCTTCAAACACGCCGTCCCCTCGAATCCATTTTTCCTGCGGGTTAGCAACATGCTTGAGCTTCAGCTTGAATGAGGTGCGATGATAAACGTTGTTCCCAATGTATTTCTCGTTGGTGAGTACCTGATGCACAGTCCCTCGAGTCCACGCGCGCCCAAAGTCCGTGACCATGCCCTGAACATTCAGTGACGTGGCGATTTGCGTTTCGCTTTTCCCTCCACTAATGAATGCCTGATAAATCCGCCGAACCGCGTCGACCTCTTCATCCGGCCCGGGAATCAAGACCACCCGATCCGTTTGAAGACTCTTCTGCTCTCCCATTTTGAGCACGGCCTTGTGCTGACCATTTTGGTCAATCAACATTCGTCTCAGGCCGAATCCAGCAGTGCCGCCCTGTTTATAGCCCAATTGAATCAGGCGGCAGGCTCCTTGGAATACCTTGGACGAAAGCTCGCGGCTGTATTCGCCGGCCATCGCTCGTTTGACACCTTTGACAATCGTGGAAACAGGACTGCCGTCATTCTCAAATTGCTCGGCACAATAATGAACCGCGACGCCAGCCCGGCGGCAGGTGTATTCATAATAAGCGCTCTCATCAGCATCCTGGAATCGTCCCCAACGGCTGATGTCATAAACGAGGATGCAAGAGAAGTTAACTTGGCCGTTCTGAACATCCTGAATCATCTGCGCCAGGGAGTCGCGCCCCTGGATGTTCAACCCACTCTTCCCCTCATCTGAATATTCTTTGGCGATCTGCATTCCACGGCGTTTGGCATAATCCCGGATGGCATCCATCTGGTTACTGGTGGAGTATTGTTGGTGCTCGGTGGACATCCTGACGTAAGCAGCCGCGAAAACTGGTGAAGGATCTGTGTCGGTTCTAGTCATGGAGAATTGAAGCCAGGTAGGAACAGTTTTTGAAAGTCATCCCCATCACGCTTTATGCGGCCGAACTACAACTGCATGGGGTTTGCCGCAGTCGATCCAGGCGACGGGAATGTTTCATAATCAGAACATCGTTTTGAATCACATTGATCTGGAAGCATCAGCTCCAGAATTATCTGTCCTCGAAGTAACAGTTCGCCAATGGTGGTGGCGATGTCTTCTTGCCGCGTACAGCCGGTGACCATCGAGAGAAGCCCCACAAATGCTGGGTCTTGCACGAGGCAGAAATCTTGTAACGCACTTCGAAGGCCGTTCGATACGTTACAAGAAGTCTTCTGTGACTTAATCGTTTGCGACACAGCGATTTGACACTTTTGGGTGATGGGACGCTCTTTTTTCCAGTATCCAGGATTGGCTTTGCGCCACTGCTGTACGCGCCGGGTTTGCTCCGGTCCGCGGAAGTAATCCCGGTTTGAGACTTGGCGCAACCAGCGCCGCTGGCTCACGGCTTTGCTGAAACGCCGACAGTCAAGCTTCGGACAGTAATATTGGTGACGACGGTTGCGGTAATCCGGACTGAAACACTTGCCGCAATGCCGGCACTTACGTCGGTTGCGTTTGGAATTCATTCTGAGCAAAACCCGACAAGACAAAGCGAAGAATTAAAACCAACGGCAAGGATCTGTAAAGGAAAAGTCGTCACGCATACGTGATGGACATTTTGCCAAAGTGAACTCGTGCAACGAAATCTGGATCGCGAATTTGCGCTCTATATCCGGAAGGCACGAGGGAGCCTTTCGTATGCAGATTTTGCGAAAAGGGTCGGCGTTTCACACACCACCCTCCACCGTATCGAACGGGGCGAACACCACATTACGCTGAGCAAGCTGGAGACGATCTTGGGCAGGCTTAAGATCAAGTTGAAAGATATATTCCCGGAGGAGTATTAGCCACTCATCAGTCTGAAGTCTGTACCTCCTGCTGCCAACGGGCAGGGTTCAGAACTTTCAACTAAAACGCGGTCCAGCCGTTGTCACACTCGTTGTCACAAATCGTCGCAAAAGGAGCTAAATGGGGCAACACATAGAAACATGGGGAAAGTGAAGAGTCGCTAGGTTTTACCGAGTGTTTCTCGCAATTCAGCCGCCTTCAGCGAGTTGCGAAAATGGCCGATTTTGGATTTACAGTCTGCCCCGTTTGGCCACTTCGGTACCTCTCCCCGGACAAATGAAAGACTGGCATGCCAGCCGAAGCCCTGAAAGTTTTCGGGGCGAAGGCTGGAGCGGGCGATGGGAATCGAACCCACCTCACCAGCTTGGAAGGCTGGCGCATTACCACTATGCTACGCCCGCAATAAAGCACTTACAACAATTGTCTTGCTTCGTGCGTGACTTTGCGTGACATTGTACACGCGAAAGGGCAAACCCGATGAAAGTACAAACCGAGTCACGCACGAACCAGAAATCACGTCGCAAACCCTCATGGCCCAAAATCCTATCACGCCCCCTGCCCTCTGGCAATACCCAATGGCGCATTGACGTGGTCGTGGACGGCGCCCGCGTTTACGAGTCATTCAAGACCGAGGCCGATGCGATCAGCCGCGCCTGGCAGATTGCCGACGACCGCCAGAACGCCGGCAAGGCTGGGTTTGAGTTGCCCATGTCGAAGC
>Ga0302324_100004122_pt1 | contig 32356 bp, 18 predicted proteins | sample Palsa_T0_1_FD_201949 | JGI IMG/M metagenome (GOLD analysis project Ga0302324, IMG submission 201949) | Peat permafrost microbial communities from Stordalen Mire near Abisko, Sweden - Palsa_T0_1 | ecosystem: Environmental > Terrestrial > Soil > Palsa > Peat permafrost | place: Sweden: Abisko... | reverse complement strand
ACCCGAAGGCCTCTTCAGGCAAGCCCGGCGCAAGAGACCAGGACCGCGTTCCCGCATCCGCTTCGCAGACAAGCGCAATGAGGTTCAGGTCGCCGCACCGGTCTTTCGACCATGACTTTGCCACTTCCACACTGCAGCTCTCCGAGGGGCCACCCAGATTTTCAAAGACGCTCATATGGCTCGAACCAAAGCCATTGCTGGTTAACATTTGAGCAACCGCTTTAGGTGTAGCGCCATCTTCGGAGTAGATGACGAGTCGCTGTCCGGGATAAAGATATCGTTGCAGTTGCTCGATGGGACGATGTACCAGCGAGACAAGGGTGGTCTCTGCAGCCGGCCAGCCCATTCGCGCGCAGGCGAGTGAGAATGCAGAGACGTGGGGGATCACGAGAAATTCCGTCGGACGCAGGTCGCGAGTTAGTGTCACGCCGACGCCATAGAGCATGGGATCGCCGCTGGCGAGAACTGAAACTCTTCTGCGGCCTCTATGCCTGGTCAGAATCTCCTGAACGGCCGAGAGCATGGGAGATGGCCACGCAACTCTCGTAGCATCTCCTACAGGCACATGCGCCAGATGACGAGCCCCGCCGAAGAGCAGCTCCGCAGACTCTATCGTTCGCCTTGCCTGCGCGCTGAGCCCCCCCCAGCCGTCTTCGCCGATGCCGATGATCGTCAGCCAAGGCTGTTCATCATCCACTCCTCTAACTTCAGGTCGCGTGCTTGGCATAGGTTTAAACCCCATACGTCCGCGGGGTGTAGATCAGTTGACGACCACTCGATAACAACAGCTTACGAGTTGTCGAAGACCCGATTAGAACGACGGTTTGCATATCGACCTGCGAGACATCGAGCGATCCGAGATCGGTGATCATAACCTTTTCGCCGGATCTGCCAACGCTGCGCGCAAGCACAACGGGAGTTTCAGGTGCTCGGTGTTGCATGAGGATGGCCTGCGCCTCGGTCAACTGCCATTTGCGCTCAGACGAGACCGGGTTATAAATTGCGAGCGCAAGATCCGCGGAGGAGACTGCGTGCAACCGCTTCGCGATAATCTCCCAGGGCTTCAACCGGTCGGAGAGCGAGAGCACGCAGAAGTCGTGCCCTAGAGGAGCGCCCACGCGTGAAGCTGCTGCCTGCATCGCCGACAGACCCGGGACGACATGAATGTCAAGCGACCTCCATGCGGCTGGTCCATGCTCGACTGACTCCAACACGGCTGAGGCCATGGCAAAGATGCCGGGATCCCCGGAGGAGACCACACAGACCTGGCGCCCCGACTCTGCCAAGGAGAGAGCATGACGCGCACGTTCCGCCTCGACTTTGTTATCGGAGCCATAGCGACGCTGACCAGGTTTTACTGGAACACGGTCGAGATATACCTGATATCCAACCAGGTCCGTGGCGTTCGACAAAGCCAGTTGAGCCTCGGGAGTGATCCAGTCGGAGGAGCCAGGCCCGAGGCCCACAACTGTAATTCGACCGGCGGGGTTGGCAACAGTATCCTTCTCATTCGTGCGTGTATCCGGAATCAAGATGAGCGAGAAGTAAGCAACATTCAGCGGATCAACCTCACTCAACTTAGCAATTCGTTCTGAGGCCATGGTTGCTCGCTCAATAAAGAGCGCCCTGTCGGCCAGTCCGGCTCTGGATATCGCGTGCTTCACCTTGGTGAAGTTGCGACCCAGCTTGATGATTGCAAACGCGCTCGATGGATTCAGACGGGCCGTCAGCTCATCTTCGGACAGAGTTGCCGGGAGCACGACCAACTCGGAGTCTCTCCTGACAAGCGGAGTTCCAAGTCTCGCAGCGGCAGCCATGATCGACGGAACTCCGGGAATCACCTCTGTCGAGTAGCGATGGGCAAGCCTGTCGTGGAGGTACATGTACGACCCATAAAAGAAGGGGTCGCCCTCGCAGAGGATCGCCACATCGCGGCCGCTATCCAGATGAACGGCGATCTGTTTCGCCATCTCATCGTAGAAGTCCGAGATTGCGCCTTCGTAACCTCCGGGATGATCGGTTAGCTCGGTGGTGATCGGATAGATCATCGGCAGCTCAATCTGTTCGCCGACGAGTTCGGAGCTGACGATGGAACGAGCGTTGCTTTGACCATGCCTGGCCGATGGATATGCAACCACCTGCGCCTGCCTGACTACACGAAGGGCCTTGAGCGTCACAAGCTCCGGATCTCCAGGACCGAGACCCACGCCAAACAATCTTCCTGCTTTCCGTACTTCAGTCATTCTTCCTCACTCGCTAGTGCATTGACGGCTGCGGCGGCGATCGCGCTGCCACCACGGCGGCCCCTAATCGTGAGATAAGGAAGATTGAATCGGTTGGCCACAAGGGCTTCCTTTGACTCCGCCGCACCTACAAACCCTACTGGAATTCCAATGATTAACGATGGACGCGCTGAGGGCTCCTCCAGCATCTCAAGCAGGCGGAATAACGCGGTGGGCGCATTTCCAATGACGACAACCGAGCCCTCCAGTTTGTCACGCCATAGCTCCAGAGCAGCGGCGCTGCGCGTCGTTTCAAGCTTTTTCGCCAACTCCGCAGTTGCAGGATCGCCGAGCGTACAGAGTACCTCGTTGTTGCTGGGCAGTCTGGAGCGCGTGACTCCGTTTGCGACCATGTTCGCGTCGCAGAGGATGGTCGCGCCGGCACGAAGGGCTTGAACGCCTATCTCCGTAGCTCCGGGAGACGCCGCAACGTACTGTGTAAGATCCGTCATGCCACAGGCGTGAATCATACGGACGACGACACGGGCAAGATCCTGCGGGAAGGCCGACAGGTCCGCTTCCGCCCTGATAATGGAGAAAGACTCGCGATAGATGGCATCGGCGTCCTTCGTATAGATCATCTTCATGAAAGACCCTCAGTGGCAAGATCTGCGTGACATGCGACGATTGCTTCGATCGCAGCAGCAGAAGAGCAGTGTGACGCAATAGAGATTCCGTGGAGTTTTATGCTGTAGCCTGACTCGTTTGCCACCAGCTCAGCGGTCGCGCCGTTTCGCATCGCGCACTGCTTCTCACATCCGGAGATGTTTACCGTCCACTCGGGTCTGGTGTCCTGACCTGCGAGTTGACGTGCAAGGAAGACTGCATCCGCTCGAACATCGGCTAAGGAGGCGTCACAGCCACTGCTTCCCGCACAGACAGAGAGGCCGCGATATCCGTCTGTTCGGTCAAGGGAGAGGCCCCCATCGCGAAGCTGCGCAGTAACCTCGCTCACAGCCGTCTCGGGTATCGCACCCAGAACGATGCCGCGCCAAGGGGCAAGTCTTAGACAGCTGCTAAAGTTCTCTACCATGGCGGAGATCAACTGTGCCTGGTTGGCCTGCAATCGGCCGAGGGGAACTGACGGAGTGACGCTGACAAGATGAGCGTGCCTCGTGGGAGTGATGCCGACCGGGGACTCGACCACGACTGCGGAATTATTCGGCTGGGGACAGGGCACCATAAACTCGGAGAGGCATTGCATCACTCTGGCAATAGCGCCTGGCACAGCTGTAATTCTTCTCCCTCGAACCGGTATGTCGAACTGACTGGCAGTGCGCAGACAGATCCGTGCCGCTTCAAGCATACAGTCAACCGCCTGATCGATTGTTACGCCCAAGCCCAAAGGCATGCCACCAATCGCAAGATGGAGGTACAGCCTGCCGTCGGCTTTTACCGCGCGCAACGCAAGATCCTCGATCTCGCGGCTGAACCAGCTTCCGCCTCCGTCCAGCGCCATGCTGAACTTGGGATGCAGCCCCACACACTCTGCATCCGCTGAGAGACGATGATCCAGCGCAAGAACAAGTGGCCGCGCGTCCAGTAGTTCTTCGCTGTCCAGACCGGCAAACGGACTGGCGATGATATTGCGAACGCGGTCGTGCTCGCGCGAGGGCAGGAGTCCGGCCATAGTTAAATCTTCAACAACGTGGTCGAGATCCTGCGGCCTGATCGCCCGGAGTTGAATGTTGGCACGGGATGTAATCTCTACCTGGCCGTCAGATAGCGTCGCAGACAGTCTGGCGATGGCGCTCAGCTGGGCTGGAAGAATCAGCCCTCCGGGCACTCGGATCCGGAGCAGTAAACCGTCTTTCGCAGGAACTGCATGAAGAATTCCTGGGCAAAAATTGTCGCCAATTCTCATCTGCTCTATCCGAGTCCAAACAACCGGTTGGAAGTGAATACAAACTAACTTATCTTCTGCCTCTGACGTTGACTGTCATCGACTGAACCGCGCCAGAGCCCAGGCTGTCTCGATAGTCTGAGTAGACCAGTTTTTTGTCTCGAAAGATGAGATCGGAGAGAGCAGCGCTGATAGAAAGCTGCATCACTCGACCTTCCCCTCGGAGGCGTGTGTACCTTATGTCCGTTATGGACATGGCTCATGGCAGGTCTTCGGACTTGCAGGCAGCCTACTTGCTCCAGCTTTCCAGTTCATGGTTGAACCAGTGCTTTGTTGGAGCTTTCGTTCCTGCTCACCGCTGCGGGGCAGTTCCGGAGTTTTACCGGATTCCCTTTTCAGTCTGTTCGCGAGAAGCAGACACCGGAAGCAGCTCCAGTATAGGTCAGATCAATACTGATATCAACGAGGCGGGCTCGATGAGAGGATCCTGCGGCGCGGTTCGTGGTCACTCAGAAGCCAAAGCGGGGGAGGAACGGCGCGGTGCTTTAACCACGATCTTGCGCTTAATGCGCCGGAGTGATGGAGTAGGGAGGCTCGAGCTGCTGCATCGACCACGTCGCCTCCGCTTTCGGGCTCATCACGAAGCGTAGCTCGCCTCCTCGCATCAGCTCCTCGTGCAGGAGGAACAGGCGCGAGAGCGGCTTGCCGTTCAGAGTCACCGATCGGATGTAGGCATTGGACGAACTTAGATGCTCGGCGATCACCTTGAACGTACTTCCGTTCGGCAGATGCAGGGTCGCTTCGTCTACGAACGGACGGCCGATCACATATTCGTTCGACCCAGGCGCAACGGGGTAGAAGCCCAGCGACGTGAAGATGAGCCACGCAGACATCTGCCCAAGATCGTCGTTGCCCACGAGACCGTCGGGTGCGGGCCGGTACTGCGACTCCACAATCTGACGAAGCCTCTCCTGCGTGCGGGCGGGAGCGCCAGCATAGTTGTAGAGGTAGGCGAGGTGATGGCTCGGCTCGTTGCCATGGATGTATTGGCCGATCATGCCACTGATGTCTTCGACATCGGCGTACTGATGCGGATCAACCCTGGCATCGAACATCGCGTCGAGCTTTGCGATGAGTTGCTGTTTGCCGCCCAGAAGATTGATGAGCCCCTGCACATCCTGCGGTTGATACCACGAGTACTGCCAGGAGTTGCCTTCAGTAAAGCCACTGCCGGCTCCAGCCTGCGCGGGATCAAAAGGAACGCGGAACTCGCCGTTGGCCAGTCGGGGCTCTGCGAAGCCATCCGCGACGTTGAAGTTGTTGCGCCAGTTGGATGCTCGTTTGGTGAATGTGTCGGCCACCTTCGTTTGCTTCATCGCTGCCCCCATGCGCGCGATCGTCCAGTCGTCAAAGGCATATTCCATTGTCTTCGAAGCAGCCTCATCATCATGATCGACGGGGACATAGCCGAGGCGCATATATTGGTCCAGGTTGCCGTACGGGCCATAGGTGGCGCTGGCGACGACGGCGTGGAGTGCCTCGTCCGCATCGAAGCCACGGATGCCCTTCATGTAAGCATCGGCGATCTCCGGGACTGCGTGGTAGCCAATCATGCACCAGGTCTCGAGACCCTGCTCCTGCCAGATGGGGAGGATGCCGAATTGACTCTCGCGCTGCGAGGCCAGCATGGAGTTCACCAGATCGCTGGTGCGCGCTTCCGGCTCGAGCAGCGTCATCAGCGGCTGCTCCGCACGGTAGGTGTCCCACAAGCTCAGGTTCGAGACAAAGTGGAAGCCGGCGGCGTGGTGAACCTGATTGTCGGGGCCGCGGTAGCCGCCGTCGACGTCCATGCTCAGGTTCGGCGACAGCAGCGCGTGATACATGGCCGTGTATAGGTTCTTTTGCATGGCCAGCAGCGCTTTTATGTCCACTGTATCCAACTCTTTTGTCCACGCGGCCGTTGCGGCGTTGTGCACTGCGTCGAAGTCGAAGCCGGGAACTTCAGCGTCCATGTTTGCGATGGCGCTGTCTTCGCTCACGGGCGATAGTGCGACTTTGACCACGAGAGGTTGCGACTGCGGTTTGAAGTCGAAGACCGCAACGATGCCGCGGCCCTCGATCGCCTGCGTATCCTCTGGAGTGGTGCCGGGTGTCTTGAAGCCGTGATACTCGATCGGCAGCGGCTCGCGATCGTACAAGCTATGCTGCAGCACAGGTTGTGAGAAGCGCATCGCGAAGTAGAGCTGACGTCCGGGTGCCCAGCCACGTGTTTCGCGCATACCTGTCACCGTGCCATCGTTGCGGATGCGCAGGCGCGACCAGAGCACTTTACCGGGATAGTTATAGATCGAAGAGCGAAGATCGACAAGGACATGCGCTGGCCGACCCGTTGGGTAGGTATAGCGATGAACGCCTACACGAGCGCTCGTCGTCAACTCGGCGTGAACACCGTAATCGAGCAGATCCACTGCGTAGTAGCCCGGCTCGGCTCGTTCCTGCTGGTGGCTGAAGCGGGACCGGTAGCCAAACCCTGGCTTCTCGATATCACCAGGCTCGAGGTGCACGTCGCCAGAGATTGGCTGCAACAGAACGTCACCAAGATCGGAGTGTCCGCTTCCAGAGAAGTGCGTGTGCGAGAAGCCGAGGATCGTGGTGTCCTCATAGCGATATCCGGAGGCCCACTTGTAACTCTGTTTGAAGGGACGGACCTGCGTGTCGGGAGATAGTTGCACCATGCCGAACGGCACGGCAGCACCGGGGAAGGTATGGCCGTCCGGCCCGGTACCGATGAATGGGTCGACCAAGGCCAGCCTTGCCTGTGCTGAAGGGGCCTCCTGAGCGGCCGTAACGCGCGGCAAACAGAAGAGCATGGTACCCAAAGCAATGGAAGCGGCTTTCACTGTGAAGGCGATGGGACGCCAGGCGCGGAGGGTTTTCATCATGAGAGCTAATGCTAGTTGTTTTTCTTCGACTTTACATTCAACGCAGCCAAAGGCTGGCAGGCCAGAAGATTGCAGAGCTGGCCGAGCGTTTGTTGATACCAACGTGGGAGATGCTGATCTCTGCCATGACAGTCCTGTAAGCGATCAACCGGGCGAAGGCCTTTGACGGCTGGTGATTCAAGGTCTCAAGGCCTTTTGGTGTGCTCCGTGCTGTTTTCACGGGTTGTCTAACAGCGTCTTCCCTGTTCTTATGCTTAAGTACGCAAAGCGACCTCATGATGATATGGAGGATTTATGAATGTTCTTAGAGCATATTTTTACACCAACGTCATCGCAATCGCTGCGCTGGTGTGCGTCGGAACTGTCTCCGGAGAACCCTTGAAGGAGCAGGGCGGCAAAGCAGGACAGCAGTTGAAGGTCTTCTTTGTGGATGTCGAAGGCGGACAGGCTACCTTGTTCGTCACGCCTGGCGGCGAGTCTTTGCTGATCGACACAGGGTGGCCAGATCACGACGGTCGTGACGCGGACCGGATCGTTGCTGTAGCGAAACAGTCTGGTCTCAAGAGAATCGACTATGTCCTGCTGACGCACTATCACGAAGATCATGTGGGGGGCGTGCCGCAACTGGTTGCGCGCATACCGGTAGGAACCTTTATCGATCATGGACCCAATCGCGAGTTGAGCGACAGCGCTACCGTGCAAGGGTATGAAGCGTATCAGACGGTTCTTGCCGCGGGTAGTTCGAAGCGAATTCTGGCGCATCCCGGAGATATCCTGCCGATTAAGGGGATGAAGGCGACGGTGATCAGCGCCGATGGCAATCTGATTACAAAAGTTCTCCCAGGCGGTGGCGGCGCAAACGAGTATTGCAAGAGCTCCGAGAGACGGTTGACCGACCAGACCGAAAACGGACGGTCGCTCGGCGTCGAAATCACCTTCGGCGAACTGAAGCTGCTGGACCTGGGGGATCTTACCTGGGACAAGGAGATGGAGTTGATGTGTCCCGTGAACCGTCTCGGCCACGTCGATATCTACATCGTCTCGCACCATGGGTGGTATCAGAGCTCAAGCCCTGCGCTGGTCGATGCAATCCATCCACGCATCGCTGTCATGGATAACGGGGAGACCAAAGGCGGCTCCACGCCTACACTCCAGACTCTCTCCAAGAGTCCTGGACTCGAGTCACTCTGGCAACTCCACTACTCGGCTGAAGGCGGTACGGAAAACAACACGTCAGCGGACTATATCGCCAATCCTCAAGGCCCAGATCAAGGCTTCTCTCTCGAGCTGACGGGAGCCAAAGATGGCAGCTTCAGTGTGCTGAACTCCAGGACGCAGACAGTGAAAGCCTACGCAGCGCCAGCACGCTAAATCGCGTTGGTAAATGAAAGCGCATCTTCCACGCTCAGCAGGGAGCGCGCCGGACGCTCGTTCTGTGTGGCCGATAGGTAACTTATTTTGATTCAGGCGTTTGAAACTTTCTCCTGGCAGGAGATTCATTGCAAATGGTTACAGGTAGATATCCATTTCTAATGAGCAATCGCAGGTTAATAAGAAGGCCCCGTTGCCAAAATAGAGATACGACAGTTCGGGGACTGGCAGGTTTTGGTCGCCTCTGAGCGGAAGCTCCGCTTCGAACGTAGAGTTTGATAAGGGATATTGTTCGAGAAAAACGTTGCCAAGCAGCCAACTTCCTTTGACCAAAGTGTCTCTCACTACGTGATTCGCCAAGTGGCACTATGGCCGGGAATCAATAGATCGACACAGGAGATTTTGATATGCCACTTAAGGAAGTTCTGCTGGATGAGTTGCGCGATATGTACAGTGCGGAGAATCAGTTGGTGAAGGCGTTGCCCAAGCTTGCTAAGGGCGCAAAGGATGCGAAGCTGAAGGAACTTTTTACCAAGCATCTGGAGGAGACCAAGGGACAGGTGGAACGGTTGAAGGAGGTCTTTGCGCATCTGGAGGAGAAGCCGACCGGAGAGCATTGCAATGGAATGGAAGGCATTGTGGAAGAGGGTAAGGATGCGCTGGAGAAGGACGAAGAGGGAGCGTCGTTTGATTGCAGTTTGATCGGCGCGGCTCTGCGGACGGAGCACTATGAGATTGCGGGTTATCAGGCGACGATCTCGATGGCGAAGACGCTGGGCATGCAGGATGTGATTGACCTGCTGACGGAGAACCTGAACGAAGAGCTGGCGGCAGCGGCGAAGATTACCGAGGCCGCAGGCCCCATCCTGAAGCAGAGCTCGGAGGAGCCGGAGAAGAAGAAACAACCGAAGTCTGCCAAGGAGAAGTACTCGGCGCAGAAGAGCCGGGAAGATGAGAGGAAGGCTGCTCCGGATTTGAAGAGGCGGGCTTCTTAGCCCCGAGTGAATGTTTTCAGGAGATGCCCCGTGATTACGGGGCATCTCTGCTTTGGATAAAGAAACTGCAACATCTGCTCCTAGCGATCAGGATAGTGCTTGGAGGTCAAAGATTTGCTGCACGCTTCACCTCTATCTCGAACACGTTTATTCGTGGAGGCAAAAAATATTTTGCTAAACTGTGGCACCAATGACCCATGCTCTCCGCTTTAACCAGTGAAGGCGGTTATGAACACTGTCTTCCATAAGGAGATCAGGTCATGAAAAACTCACAGCTTACTTCAATTCTCAGTTCCACTCTTATTGCTGGCGTACTGACGATCGGTTCGCTCGCTTCGACACCGTTTGCCGCAGCTCAGAACGGGAACACTACGGTTAAAGCAAATATTCCTTTCTCGTTTCAGAGCGGTGGGCAACAGATGCCCGCTGGTGTGTATCGAATCGGTCGCGAGGCCAACGGTATCGTCCTGTTGCAGGGGCCTTCGAACGCATCGGAATATGTATTGATGCATCCGACAATTAACTACCGCACGCCTGTCCATGGAAAGATTGTCTTTGATCGCTACGGCGACAAATATTTCCTGCGGCAGGTCTGGACAGCAGGAGACAATGAGGGACTTGAATGTCCAAAGAGCCGCGCCGAGAAAGAGACTTTGCAGGCACAAAATAAGCAGGCAAAAGACTCGGTTGAGCTAGCTTTGAATTCATCCCAGCAATAACTCGAAACAGCTGGCCGCAGACAGTCGCGACCAGCTGCTTCCCTATTGGCGCGTAGTCAGTCCAGTAGTGTCCAACCGAAAAAACAGGACTAAATTTTCCAGCGGCATCGTGCCCAGCGATCGATTCATCATGCCGAATCGATCGCTGGGCAGAATACTCTGCGACATGATGCGGATCAGAGAGCTACGGTCATTCGATATCACCTCGTACAAAGAGAAAGCCGCGAGAGTTTCGAGAATCAGCGAAGCCGACCGCTCTGGGGTATACCGTCATCAGAACAGGAATATTTCGATGGGAATCGTCACGCTCAGCTACTCCAACGCGGATGGACACCATAGCGTCGATCTTGATCGCGACTCTACGTCGATTGGCCGTTCTCCAGACCAGGATGTGGTGCTCAGCGATTCTTGCGTGTCTCGTCAGCACGCGTTGATTCTTCGAGAGGGTGACAGCTATACGGTTGTCGATCAGAACAGCACCCACGGAACCTTCCTGAATTCAGTGCGCGTTGGGCGATCGTTGCTGCGGTTTGAGGACGTGCTGCAAATGGGCTCACTCCACGGACCGCGGTTACGCTTTCATCTCACGCAGAGTGATCCACCTGCAAGTGAGTTTGCGCAATCGCCGGTTACTAGTCTGCTCTCCTCGCTCAGTGAGCTTCGGGTTTTCGCCGACAGACGTCGGCCAGCCGAGCGCGAGATGGAGAAGTTGAACTGGCTTCTGCGTGCGGCGCGTCAACTCAACGAGGGCGGGGCGATCGAGGATATCCTCAGCGCCTTTCTCCATCTGACACTGCAACTCACCGGCCTGGAGCGAGGTTTCGTCTTCCTCCGAGAAGAAGCTGAGATGCGGCTTGCGCAGGGACTCGGCGCTGACGGAAAGATTGTGGAGGAGGATTCGACCGTCTCGCGTCGAGCTATGCAAAAGGCTATCGAAAGTGAGGCGAAGTTTTCGATCAGCGACACCCTGGCTGACAAAGATGCAGCAGGATGGTCGAGCATCATGGCGAACAAGATTCGCAGTATCTACTGCATTCCTCTGCGAAAGTGTGCTTTATCGAAGGAACCTAGCCAGTTGCTTGGGCTGCTTTATCTCGACAGCCATATCGGACCAGGAGAGCTTACCGAGGTCGATCATCAATTGCTCGACACGATCGCCACAGAAGCAGCAGCACTGCTGCACAATGCTTTACTCGCGGAGGCGGAGTCCAAGGCGCGGCAGGCACGGGAAGAGCTTTCCATTGCGGCGAAGATTCACAGTGGCCTGATGTCCATTGCGCTGCCCATGCTCCCCTACGCGAGACTTCAGGCGAAGAGTGTTCCTTGTCTCGCGATCGGCGGAGACTTCTATGACGCAGTGGCGCTTGAAGACAGTGTCTGCGTCGCAATCGCGGACGTATCTGGTAAAGGAGTTCCAGCCGCTATCGTTGCGGCCACGCTGCAGGGAATTATCCACTCCCAATTGCTCGCGGGCCAAAATCTGCCGGAGATTGCTTCGGTTGTAAATCAGTTTTTATGCACTCGCGACGTCGGCAAGTACGCGACGATGATTCTGCTCAAGCTGTTCCCGGACGGACGCGTGGAGTATATGAACTGCGGCCACATTCAGCCGCTTTTGATTCTGAATTCGGAGATGCAGCGTCTGGAAGAAAGCAATCTTATCGTCGGACTTATTGCGAGTGCGAGCTACACTTCCGCTCGCTGCGTGTTACGACCCGGGGAACGCATTCTTCTTGCGACCGACGGGATCACGGAGGCGGAGGACGATGCCGGCAAGCAATTTGGCGATTCAGGACTAAATGCGATAGCATACTACGAGAGTGTGGATTCCATCCTCACTCATGTTGCGAAGTTCCACGCGCCGAACCCGGCTCAGGATGACTGCACCTTACTGGACATCCAGTACGTGGGTGCGGCTAACTCCCCGGTCTCAGTGGGTCACTAGTATCTGGCAGCCATCTCCGTCTTTTAGCTCCGCACCCCGGCATAACTTTTTATTAGGTCCAGATAGTCTTCTGTGCCATTCCATTTGCTGGATGGTGCATGCCCATCGAATGAAACTCATGCACCATCCGATACCTCATCGCTACCGCGGCATTTTTGGCTATGGTTCATCGATGGTCAGAGAGCCGTTACCAGAGTTCTGACAACCGTTGGCCTGGACCGAGTAGGTGTAAGGCTCTTTTCGCGGCGGTCCGGTCAGCGTGCAAAGCTCATATTGCTTGAATACAGACTTGCCGCTGCAGATATTGTCGGGCACGGTGATCGTTAGTTCGGTTGCAGGGTCGTCAGCGTCGTTCCAGAAGACTCCGCCACCCTGAGATTGATCCGTTGGCGAAGCGCCAGCAGTTCCAGAGTTGCATTTCACTCCAACAGATACATTGTCAGCGGGGGACGGAGAAGGAATGAGAACCGATTTCGATCCAGTGGGTGGCGGAGGAGGAGGAGGAGTACCGGGAGGTCCAGATATAGGCGGAGTCAAAATAATCTGACACCAAGGGCATCTGCGGGGTGCGGCAGCGGGTCCCTGATACTGGAAAGGCGGATTCGATGACACATGGTAACGATATGAGTCGGTCCTGGAACGAACCTCACAAGTCGCTGGTCTATCTTTGGTCACCAGGTAATACTGCTTCGCACAAGGGCTTTGGCCATCGAAGATCACATAAAAATCCGCTGTATTTGGGTTTAGCGCAATGAACTCTAATATATCTCCGGGATGAGCGTAGCTATAAGCACCCAACTCCGGATCTACCGCAACAGATCGGACATTTGCGCGGGTCGGCTGTTGGCGCGGACAACCAACCAGTACCAGAAGCAAACCGTAGACTGGGATTAGCGCTATTCGTTTATCTCTCATGGGAGAACTCTCCGCGAAGACTTCAGTAGCTTCTAGTTCGTTTCGGTTTTAGAAAAGCCTGAAGTTGAGGCACCCTCATATCGAGGATCACTTCGAAGCGATTCCAGGTCAGGTGTCGATTCAATCTGGGATTCGGTGGCCCCCATTTTTATGCAGACGGCAATGACGGCAAGAGCATGATCGCGATCTCCGAGCAGCGCCAGAATCCGTGCCTTCGTTATCTGCGAATCTATATCCCCTGCCTTAAAGAATTCAGCCTTCTTTACTAACGCTGCAGCTGCGTTCGGAGACCCGGATTTGACGCGATATAGAGCGAGCTGCATCCAGCCAGGTCCGTCCGTAGCGTCCGTTCTAAGACGTTCTTCCTGCTCGTGCGCGGCGCGAAGATATGCAGTCTTCGCTTCGCTGGAATGACCCCTCCACAAGGAGTAGCAGTCACCGACCTCAAGCCAATTTTGGGGGTAGGTTGGGTTCAAGTCCGTCGCTTTAAGAGCGCTCTGGACGGCCTCCTGGTATTTTCCTTCCGACCTCAAAACCGCTGCCAAGCTTGTGAATGCGCCATCAGAAGGCTCCAGCGCCAGACTCTTGTTCAAGGCATCTCTTGCTTCGTCAAACTTACCGAGAAGCAGATAGAGCGCACCGGCGTTGGTCAAGGCTAATGCATTCCTGGGAGCTGCAAGGCTCGCAGTTCGGAAGGCATCAAGAGCCTCCGGATATTTACCCTGCGCATAGAAATTAAAGCCCAGCTCGTTGTAGGCGAGCCAGTAGTTAGGGCGTTCCTTGAGCACTCTGTGGAAGGTTTTCTCGGCATCGTCCCATCGATTGAGTTTGGAGTAGATGTCTGCCTGATAGATGAGGACTCTCGGATTCGAAGGATCCAACGAAAGCGCCTTCCCTATCTCGACTAATGCACTTTTCACATCGCCCGTTGCTTCGAAGACAGAACCCATTGCGATATGAGCCTCCACCAGATCCGGTTTCAGCATCAATGCAGCCTCAGAGTTTCCGCGCGCGAGATCAATGGCAGCAGGATCGTGATTTGCGGTATACAGATGAAGATAGGCGAATGCAAGTTGCGCATGAGCGAGAGCAAAGCGGGGATCCAACTCGACGGCTTGTTTATATTTCTCTATGGATGCATCGAGCCCTTTGCCATTTTCCTGCTTTCTGAAAGCCTCAGCTTCTTGAAACGCGGCAAAGGCTTCGGGAGACTGCGTGCCTTGATCCGAACTCCGTTTGCTTCGCTTGTACTCGCTGATGTTCAGGAGCCGCTCGGCGGCGCGAACAGCTTTGTCTGGAAGCGCTATCGCGTCTGAAAGCAGAGAACTGATTTGGGTCTCTCGCAGTATCCGGGTGGAAGAAGGGTCCAGTAGCCGAAGGAAGAGATGGAATTTATTGGCCTCGGTTGTGCCTGATGCGGCCAGGACGAGATTAGCTCCAAGGGAATCACGAACTTCGTTGAGCTCTGATGGAGTCTTTACCTCCTTATTCATGGTGTCAGGTGTGATGTATAAGTTGTGGTCGAATGCTTCAGCTCGCGATAGTTCGCTTGCAATAGCATCCACAACTCCATTCAGCATGGGCTTAATTCTCGAATCAGAGTCTTGTGGCCAGTTGAGTAATGCAACGAATCGCTTGACGGGGATGGGATGGAGAAGGTCATCGATGCGCTCCCGCTTCCAGAACACGCCGCCGGCTGCGGCACATGCCGTGATAGCCGATCCCACGACGAAGTTGCGACGAGTGAGAATGTGGCAGGATGGATGCTTGAAGGAGTGGATGGAGCGCCGCGCAGTGACAGAGGCTCCTGAGTCAAAGGCGAGGCGAATTTGTTGGAAGGCAAGACAGCGGCGCTCCGGCTCTTCGGAGAGAAACTCTTTGACCGAATGGATAAAGAGAGGAGGAACGTCGGCAACATCAAGCGCCGGAGATGGCTTAGTAGACAGACCATACAGATGTTCCTCTGGAGGCTCGCCGGTCAGCACCCGCTGGAAGAGGACGCCCAGGGCGAAGATGTCGGTTGCCTGCGAGGGGGAGCCTCCGCGGAGTAGCTCCGGGGCGATGTAGCCTGGGGTACCGGCGATGAGTCCGCGCGTGAGGACGGTCGTCTGGGAGTCATAGAGGCGAGCCAGGCCGAAGTCCATGATCGAGAGGCAAAGCTCTGAGCCAGAGTGATCGAGCATTACGTTATTGGGCTTAATATCTCTATGGATGACCCCGCCGTCGTGGATTGCTCCGAGGCCAGCGATCATTTGATGGAAGATCAAGACGGCTTCGGCACAAGCAATAGGCGGAAGTTTGTTGAGCCGGGAAGCAAGTGTTTCACCAGAAAGAAACTTCATGGTCAGGAAAAGAAATGGTGGCGGGGGCTCCTGACAACGGGATATGTCGTAAATGGGACAGAGATTAGGGTGGGTTACCTTGCGGGCGAGTAGGACCTCCTGCTCAAAGCGATGGGATGACCCGACGTCGCCTGCGATCTGCGGGAGGATTACCTTGAGCGCGACGTGGACACCCTGAAGGAATTGATCTTCTACTTCGTAGACCTCTCCCATTCCACCGCGAGCAATAAAGCGAACTACAACGAAGCGATCTGCGATGATTTGTCCGGGCTCGAAGCGACCGGGCAAGGGAGGATCGAGAACGCTTGAAATTGCGCTTCCCGCGCTGGCTTCCGCGGTAGATTTGGTGGTGTCCAACTTCTCAGCACGGGAGATCAGGAGCGGCTTCTCGAGGAAGCTCCCGGCGCGCTCGTCGGCAAGAAGCAGCTCCTCGACCCGTTGTCTGATTTCGGGCGCGTTGGCGCAGGCGCGATCAAGGAAGGCGCAACGCTCCTCCGGTCTGCGATCCAGAGCGGCGCCGAAGAGATGCTCGATGGATTGTTGCTGACTGGCCATGATTCCCATCCGGAGGAGTAAGGAATACTGTTTGGCGCGCTATCTTCTGGGCGTCCTAGCGTGTGAGCGGCCGAAAGGCATCCCGGGGACGAACTTGAAATGAGAGAGCTGGCGGGGAACGGCCCTACACGACAGCGCGGTGCGGATATTCTCTCGTCTCGGCGCCAATAATGACACAACGCTCGGCGAATTTCCAGTAGGAAGCGACTAAAACCATCGATAACTACCTCTCCTACTCATCTAAAGCGTTGTTCTGGGCTGAAAAGGGCAACATTGATTCGCGAAAACTTACGGTCTGAAGAACTCCTTAGAATGTGAAGGATGCGATGTAGCAATATTTTGCGCACCATTGAAGATCAAGCATGGTATAGCTTTGAGCCACCTATGACGAGCGATGGCAGCGAAGTTACGCAACTTCTAAAAGCGATGACGAGCGGGGATCAGTCCGCGGCGGAGCGTCTGCTGCCACTGGTTTACGCCGAACTGCATCGCCTGGCAACGTCCTATATGCGAAGGGAACGGCAGGATCACACGTTGCAACCTACCGCATTAATCAACGAAGCTTACCTGCGTTTGGCCAAAGGGGATTTAGATTGGCAAAATCGGGAGCACTTCATCGGGGTTGCTGCGAATGTGATGCGGAGGGTTCTGGTCGACTACGCGCGAGCGCATAGAGCGGAGATGAGGGGAGGAGAGCTGAAGCGCGTCGAATTGGAAGAGGGGCTCGCGATCTCTGAGGAGCGCACCGACGAGATGCTGGCGCTTGACGAGGCGCTGAACAGATTGTCTGCGACGAATCAGCGCCAGGCGAAGGTTGTGGAACTGAGATACTTCGGCGGCCTGTCCGTGGAGCAAATTGCCGGCGTTTTGGCAGTTGCTCCACGATCGGTGAAGCGCGACTGGGCACTGGCGAGGATTTGGTTATTCAATGAGCTCCACACGGATCTCAAGTGAAAGGCCAGTTCATTCAGTATTTGTAACCGTCCTTATCCTGTCTGCGTTGCAGGTGTCTTGTGGACACAGGCCTTCGACTGTGGAAAGAGTTTTGCCTGGTTAGTGTCATCCGCAAATGAGGATTCAGAACTTTACTCGTTCGCGAAATACGATTCGATTTTAATAACCTCGCCGAACGATCTCTTTTATTTGACTGACCGCAGCGAACTTATTGGCACGCTGCGATCAACACATCATCCCCTTGGATCTGAACTTTCATCTCGTCATCACTGATGAGCACCGAGGATCCACTCGCGGCAACCTCGGGTTGGCGAATCATGCAACCGGACATCCATGTCTTGCCAAGTGGAACCGTCGTCGACGCGGCTTTGGGGCCACGATGAATCGCTATGAGCATGCGCTCATCAGTATTTGGGCAACTACTGCTAGTCGCGTGGCCGGAATCGCGGGTGTAGATAATCCAATCATCGCTGCTGGCCAGTACTTGCTCAGCGCCGCACGAAAGGGCTGAGTGGACACGTCGCAGGTTAGCCAGGCGCGAGACCCAGTTGTACATCTGCTGTTGCTCCTTGCTCCTACCATCAGTAACGAATGCGTTGCCCGAGGTTCCTAGAAATCCACCGGGGAAGTCTCGCCGATTATCCGGATCTTCGCCCCCGTACATCGCCAACTCATCGCCTGAATAGATCTGCGGCATGCCGCGCGTCGTTAGAAGATAGCCAAATGCCAAGCGTAGCGAAGCTTCGCCCTGGACATCACCGTGGGTATCCTGCTGTTGAACGGCGGTCATGAACCGCATCGTGTCGTGATTGCCGAGAAAAGTCACCAGCTTCTCGGGATGGGGGTACAACGAGTCCGACGCCAATACATCCGCTAACTTCGTCATGGATGCTCCCTTGGCGAATACATCGCGGAGCGCAAAGTAGATGGGAAAGTCGAAGGGCGTCGTGAGCTGCGTATCGATGCCGGCACGCGTGACTTTTCCCGCGAAGGAAGACACGATGACAGGATCCTGATTGAAGACTTCGCCGACCTGAGTAAGGCGCGGGTAGAGTTCCTTCAATTCTCCATTGAAGTTGTGCCAAAATTCGCGGTCGACATACGGAAACGTGTCAATTCGCAGCGCATCGGCCCCGGTCTCTTCGATCCACCACACGGCATTTTGCCGCAGGTATTGCGCGACTGCGGGGCTTTCCGTATTCATGTCAGGCAGCTTGTCTGCAAACCATCCATTGAGCGTTCCGATGCGGTCGCGCTCCGGAGAGTGCGGATCAATCAACGCGCGAAAGTTCGTCTCCGCGGTCAGGTGGTCTTTGGCGGTGCCATGAAACCAATCCGGCGCGGGTTCATCCTGGCCCCAAGGATTTGCAGGGCCGACGTGGTTGGGCACTGTGTCCAACACCAGCTTCATTCCGTGAGCGTGCAACGAAGCGGCAAGCGATTTGAGATCTTCGAGACTACCGTAGTGTTCGTCTACGCGGTACAAGTCCGTTGCGCCATAACCGTGATAACTCTGGTCCTCGTGATTTTCATAGACCGGGGTTGTCCACACAGCGGTCACACCGAGCTGTTGCAGGTAGTCCAGATGCTGGGTTACGCCGCGCAGATCGCCGCCGTGCCAACCGCGAGGTTTTGCTCTTTCGGAGAGCGCATCCGAGCTGTTGGCAGTGCTCTTCGCATTTACTCCGTCGTTGCTTGTGTCCCCGTCGGAGAAGCGATCGGTCATGATCAGATAGAGCACATCGCGCGGAGAGAATCCGGCGAAGCCATCGTTCGGCGATCGTCGAGCAGCAAAGGTGTAGTGCATCTCGGCGATGCTCCTGGCGTGCGTTGCTTGTAGCGTCACAGTCTCGGGTTGTGCGGGCGAGGCGGAGAGCCATAGCTGCGCCCAATGGCCGTTGTCCGAGACTACCGTCTTCTCTATTCGCAGTTGAGCGTCGCTCAGTGAAAACGTTGCCTCACCCAGACCTTCTCCGCGGACGAGCAGCATCGGCTTCGGCATGGCGGCCCACCAGTTGGGCGGGTCGACCTTCAATAGCTTCAACGTGTCCTGAGCCCGCACTGTGAACCCGCAAGAGATCACGCCCAACAATATACCCACAGCAAGCCGTCTCATGGCACCTCGACTGCACCTGAACATCGTATCTCTCCTACCCTACCGGGCTTTGCCGTAAAAAAGCGGCACTGCAAATTTCTTGCAGTGCCGCGGTTGAGACTGCGATTGCGGCTAGAAGTTGATGCGGGCCGCGAGTTCCAACTGCCGCTGTGACTGCGAACGAGTTCCGCTGATCGAGCCGAATCCGTTCGAAGCGGCCCCGGTGGTAAAGGTGCCGTCCGCGTTCGCCACACCATCATGGATGTCTCCATCGGGATTGGTGAATGCGGGCGTGTTGAGCAGGTTGTAGGCCTGTGCCCGGAACTGGAACTTCACTCGATGTGTAATCGTGAAGTCCTTGAAGAGGCCAAGGTCCACTGCTTTGAAGCCAGGGCCGTAGAACTGGTTGCGTTCCACATCACCCGCGCGGGTGTAGACCGTGTTCCCGCCAACCGAGATCGTCGGCGGAGGAGCGAAGGTTCCCGTGAAGTAATTGACATGACTCGCAACCGTTGTTCCGCCAACGAATCCGCGGCCCACATGGTTGAACTGCACTACGTCGGCACGGTTATCGATGCCGGCGTTGTTGACGCCGCTGGTGTTGATGTCAAAGGGTGTACCGCTATCCAGAGTTACGATTGCGTTAGTCTGCCATCCACCAAGTACCTCGTCAAGAAGCCTTGGCGCGCTGGCACCGAACTTCTGTCCGTGGCCGTAGGGAAGGTTGTAGACCGCGGACGTGACGAACACGTTGCGCTGATCCTGATCGGAGTTGCCGTGGTTTAGCTGGAAGGACGGTCCAGCAGGAGTGATGAAGAACCTGCCTCCTGAACCATTAGTTCCAGTGCTGAATGCGCCGTTGGAGTTATCCAGCGTGTGCGACCACGTGTAGGCGCTGGTGACCAGCAGGTTGTTGCCGACAGAACGGTTGAGGGACAGTTGCAGACCGTTATAGCGTCCTGCACCTTCAGCATCGCCTTCCTCGATTGACTGACGATTCGCGAAGGTGGGTTGGCCTGTGCCAAGAACCGGCGCATTGGCGTTGAACCAGGTCATGAGATGGTCGCTCTTGTTGCCCACATAAGCAACCGTCACCGAGGTAAAACGATCCAGCTGCTGCTGCATTTGGATGTTGTACTGCTGCACTGTGCTGTTCTTGTTGTTGGGCAGTTGGGCAATCAGGCTGGAGTTCGCCACCAACGCCGGGGTGATCGATGCTGCGCCAAAGACGGGTAGAGGCAGCGCCAAAGTCGCTTGACTGCTGTTGTTGTCATTCAGTGGTCCCTGTCCGGTGAAGGTCACGCGACTTCCACCGGTTGCGGTGAACTCCTGCACTCCATTGAACCCTGGATTGTTTGAGAGCTGATCTCCGATGCCACCGCGATCCAGGAAGTAGAAGATACCGTAGCCGCCGCGGAGTGAAGTTTTGCCGGTGCCGAAGACGTCGTAGGCAAAGCCGATACGGGGAGCGAAGCTGCCCTTGTCCGTATTGACCAGAGACCGCGAGTTTCCGTTCGCGCCGGCTATCAATAGATTGCCGGTTGGAATGTCGTAGTTTGCCTGGTTGTTGTTCTGCTCGTATGGAGAGGTGTAAAGGTCATAGCGAATGCCAAGGTTGAGCGTCAAACGACGATTCACCTTCCAGTCGTCCTGGGCGAAGTAGCCTGTCTCATAGCTGAAGGTCTTGAAGAAGGTGCTGGCCGTACCGATCTCATAGTCAGTGAAACCGCTGAGCAGCTCCGAGGTCTCATATCCGGTGAAGCGTCCAGTTCCGGGGAAGTTGACACCGCCAATGACGAAGTCACCCTTGGAGTCGTTGCCCTGGAAGAAGTCCACTTCGCGACGAATGATATTGGCACCTGCCTTGAAGGTATGCGGGCCATGGGTATAGGTCACCGCATCGACGTACTGATAGGTCTTCTCGGGTACCGAGTAAGGTCCGCCGTCGCCGGTGTAGGCAATCTCGGTGTTGCTGCCTCCGATCAGGGCACCCCCACCCAGAAGCGGGCTACGGTTCGCATTCACGATGCCGAGGTTGGCGGATACGGGCTCGCCGTCCTGCGGATTGATGTACGCATACTCAGGCCGGCTATAGCTGAAATGAAACTCGTTGACGATGTTTGAGGTAAAGATACGAGTATATCCACCAGCAATAGCGCGGGGATGATTGACGTTGTCACCAGAAGCAAATCCAGCCGGAAGGTTGGTGAACAGGCTCGTGATGGTGTTGTTGTCCTGGCCGTAGCTGTAACGCACGAACAACGAATCCTTGGACGACAGATGATAGTCGAGACGAACGTTGAAGTCGTTGTAGTTGGTGATGTTGTGGCGGATGACGAAGTAGTTGTTGATCACGCCGGTCGTATTGGGCAGGTTGAAGGCATTGAAGTAGTTGAGGCCGGCTGCATTTGCGCGCGCTGTGGGAATGACATTGGCGACTCCTCCCGCGGCGAACTGCGAGCATGTGCTGGGATCGAAGATGGCTCCGTTGTCCTTGCTGGCATTGAAGAGCTGCTGAGCATTTGCGGCTGTCGTGCTGTAGACGTTCCCGCTGGCAGTCGTTACAGTGTTGCAGCCAGTCAAGGCCGCGTTTGGCAGTGTCGTTGTGGCGAGACCAAGCAGTTGAGTGAAGTTGCCGGTGCGCATCAACGCCGTCGGCACCGTCTGGAAGCCCTCATCCTGTGGCTGTTTCTGCCGCAGAGCCTGGTAGTCGCCAAAGAGAAAGAGCTTGTCCTTGAGGATGGGTCCGCCAGCGGCGAAACCGAACTGTTTGCGCTGGAAGGCCGGCGTTGCTGTGGTTGGACTAAAGTAATTCGGGCTGGCGTCAAAGATCTGATCGCGGAAGTAGCCGAATGCGGTTCCATGGATCTGGTTGGTGCCGGACTTGATCGATGCGTTGACGATCGCGCCTCCTGCACGGCCGAACTCGGCCGGGGCAACGGCGGTTGTGACTCGGAACTCCTGAATCGCGTCTGGCGACGGGAAGATAACGATGGTGTTGACCAGAGATTCGTTATTGTCTGTGCCATCCAAAAGGAAGTTGTTGGACTGCGGACGGAGACCGTTGACCGTCAGAGCTCCGCCTCCGCTATCGGCATAACGCAAGGTCTCGACGTTGCCGTTGATGCCAGAAGCGTCAGAGCCATACGCTCCGCGCGTGACTCCGGGGGTCAGCGTCGTCAGTTGCAGGAAGTTACGTTGCCCCAGAGGAAGATCCACCACCTGGCGTCCTTCGATGACTTCACCGGTCGAAGAGGTCGAGAGGTCCACGATCGGCGCTGCATCGGTGACATCTACTGTTGTTGACGCGGTTCCAGTCTTGAGTTTGAACTCAATCGTATCCACCTGCTGGACCTGCAGCTCAAACTCCTGCTTCTGCGAGGCAAAGCCGCTGGCTGTAATCTCGATGCGATAGTGACCGCGCACCAGCGCCGGAAAGGTAAAGTTTCCATCGTTTCCTGTTACGCGGGTCTGCGCGATGTTGGTGTCGGTGTTGGTCAAGACGACACTCGCCCCAGGGATGATAGCGCCTGTGCTATCTGCGGCTACTCCGGTTACACGACCGGTATCCGACTGTGCATCCAAGATCGAGCAGGAGCTGACCAATAAACAAACCGCCATCAGGACGAGTGTGATTCTGTGTCCTGTACGGCCGTTTCCAAAGATATGTTTCATGTGTTGCCTCCAAAGTACTTTCCACGCTCCGGTCGCTCTTGCATCGAACGGCACAGAGCTATGAAAAGGTTCAGAAGTGACGTTGCGTAAATCCCGACGATCAGCGCAACCCTCCCCGCTCCTTTTGTCACTCAATTTTCCATCATCCGTCAAGTTGCTCCAAATCATAAGGTTAGATCGATTCATCCTCTGGAGCAAAGGGCGGTGTCGCTGTGATACAGTCCAAAAAGCGAGGTTTTGACGGAGAATGGCGCTCTCGATTGTCAATGTGAGACTGACATTCGGTCTGTACGAGGTCGATTTACAAGCGGGCGAGCTGTGGAAGGCTGGGTTCCGCGTTAAGTTGCAGACGCAGCCGTTCAAGGTACTGGCTGCTCTTTTAGAGCGTCCAGGCCAAGTGGTGCTCCGTGAGGAGTTGCAGGAGCGGCTGTGGGGTAAGGACACGGTTGTCGACTTCGATCACTCGCTGGGGACTGCCATCAATAAAATCCGCGAGGCGCTCGGCGACTCTGCTGAGAACCCCCGCTTCATCGAGACACTCTCGCGACGCGGCTACCGCTTTATCGCGCCGGTGGGCGTACTCGAGCCAGCGCTGGAGCCGCAGGCATCCATAGTAGTTTCCGATCGCCTGCACGAACTCGAAACTGTAGGCCCGGAACTCCTCGACTTCGCGGAGCCCGCCACTCCGGCAAAGGCCGAGAGAGTGCCATGGACAGAGCGTCGCTCCCTCTGGGCAGCAGTCGTAGTTGGCATCGTTTCGGCGGGGGTAGCGGGGTTTTTCGTTGGTTCGCGGGCGACTACGACACCACCCCACATTACGCAGATAACCCATAACGGCCATCTTGCACCCAGCATCGACAACCTGGAAAACCTTGCGGCGGTAGCGACGGATGGTGTCCATCTCTTCGCCGCAACTATCGACGAAGGTCATTCACTGATCTCTGCGATCTCGCTTTCGGGTGGGGCGATGGCACCATTGAGCATCCCCTCCGAAGTCGCTGGGCCGACGCTAGGAGATATCTCTCCTGACGGATCGCGGCTACTGCTGCGTGACCATCTTTCTCCGGAATCGGAGCAGCCACTATGGGTCGTTCCGACGATTGGCGGAACGGCATTTCGTGTGGGCGATATGCTGGCCCATGACGCGACCTGGATGCCTGACGGCAACGGCGTTCTGTACGCTAACGGCAATGATCTCTACCTCACCCAGCTCAACGGCGAAAATCCGACGCGTTATGCAAGACTGCCCGGACGCGCCGTTTGGCTGCGCTGGGAGCCGAATGGGCGACTGCTACGCTTCACAATCGTGGATCCGCTGGCACATACTCTGTCGCTATGGCAGATCAGCTCGACAAATCGCACGGCAAAACGCATTCTCAGTGACTTCAGCAATCCCTCGACCGAGTGCTGCGGTATCTGGACGAGCGATGGACAAGCATTTGTTTTTCAATCTTCGCACGGGGGGAATGCCGACCTTTGGAGGCTCTCCGGCGAGTCCACCTCAACACCAGTGCGGCTGACCGATGGGCCATTACAGTTCCAATCACCGGTAGCTGCGCGCAGTGGGAGCCGTATTTTTTTTCTCGGCACAAACGCCCGCTCGGAGCTCGAAACCGTTTCGGGTGCGGGTGAACTTGTGCCCGTGAAAGGCTTCCTGGAATCCGCCGTTCGTGTTGACGTCTCGCGCGACGGAAGGTGGGTCGCCTGGACCGACAGCAACGGCCAACTTTGGCGCGCGCGGTCGGACGGCACCGAAAAGCTGCAGCTAACACCCAACAGCCTCAACGTCTTTTTGGCCCATTGGTCGCCTGATGGCTCGCGGCTGGCTTTGATGGCACGGGAGCCCGGAAGAGCCTGGCAGATATACCTCATGGGAGCCAACGGCGGAGATTTGCAGCCCCTACTCCAGGAGCAGCGCAATGCCGGAGATCCCTCGTGGTCGTCCGGTGGCGAGTCGTTGGTCTTCGGCCGCGTGAATGACGCAATGGGCAAAGAGAACGCCTCTCGCAAGCTAGAGATTCTGCACATCGAGAGCGGGCAGATTGAAGCGGTTCCAGACTCAGATGGACTCTTCAGTCCGCGCTGGTCGCCCAATGGCCATTACATTGCCGCACTCTCGCTCGATCAACGGCAGGTGCGTTTGTACAGCATCGCGTCCCATACATGGACGACCCTCGGCGTTGCTTCGGGCGCCGATCCCGTCTGGTCCGCGGACAGCCGGTATTTGTTCGTTCATGCCTCGCTTGATCCAGTGCAACCAATCGACCGGATCTCAATTCCGGATGGCCATGTGGAGCAGATTGTGCGGCTCGCAGACTCACGCACAAATGATGCGGTCGACTATGTCTTCGGAGGGCTCACAATAGACAATCGGCCGCTGATCCGTGCACGTGTGTTCACCGGCGATTTTTACTCGCTCGACCTGAAGAAGTAACTGGCCACAGCTCCGATAGATCCTCTTGAGTAACTCCCGCAGAGACCTCATCCTGAGCTAGCTCTTCGTTGAAGAGACGATGAGCGCCAGAGGCCCTTGCTGCATTGTGTCGAGGCAAGCGAATCGAGGCGTCAGTAGACCTACCCGAGCAAATCGCTCAGGCTGTCATTGGGTTCGAAAGGGATGTTCTTTATGTCGTCGGATGAAACGTCGCCAGAATCGAGACGAAGAGCACTCCATAGAGGATGACCAGCAGCGGCCACCAGCTTTCCAACCAAGACGATTCCTTTGACGAGTTCATTCTCAACATCCTCCTTGACCACTTTCAAATCCTAACCGAGAACCGAGGTCACACTCAATCTGATCGAGCGATATACCTCCCCTCGCCTCCTGAAAAGCCAGCTACCTCTGGTTTAGAAGACAAACTTCCCAGCGAGTTGAAGGATGCGCGGGTTGTGCGCTGAGGTCGCCGTGAGGAAGCCGTCGGCCGAACAGGCGGACGCACCGTAGCAGTCTGCGGTCGAATTGATCCCACTCCATTGGGTATGGTTGAAGACGTTGAATGCCTCGGTGCGGAACTCGAAGTGCATCCCCTCGCGCACGGCAAAGTTCTTGAACAGGCCCATATCGAAGTTCGTGCGAGCCGGAAGGTTGAGAACGTTTCGTCCTGCGTTGCCGTAGGTGAGCCCCTGGGGAGCGGCAAAGGCATCGCTGTTGTACAGCCGCGGTCCTGGCTGGCCTCCGGGATGCCTAATCGCGGCGTTGCCGTGTATATTCCCCACGATATCCGGATAGGATTGAATCGTGGTGAAGAGGTTTCCAGTCCCGGCGTTATCCGCGTTGATCGCGTTGGTCACGCTGAAGGGCGTGCCGGTCTGAAAGCTGGTCAGGTCGGAGATCTGCCATCCCCCCAGTACTGAATGTAGGAGTCCGGGTTTGATGAAGAGGGGAATGTCATAGACCAGGCTTAGTTCGAAGATGTGCCGCTCGTCGAAGACTGAACTCGCCTTGCTTTGATTCAGGTTGAAGCTATTGACGACCTCGGTCGTGCCAAAGGCTCCGCTCGAGCCGGTGTCGATCGAGTGTCCATAGGTATAAGCCACACTGCCGTTCAAGCCACCAAAGTATCGGCTGAGTCCGATCTGGAGCGCGTTGTAGCTGGAGGTGACGGCATTGGTTGCGTTGTTGATTCCACTGAGACCTGTATACCGCCGGTATGGGTCTGCAGAGTTACCGCATGCAACACTCAGACGGATCGCGGCGTCTCCAGTTAATGTCTGCCCATTTACCGTGCCTGTGTTGCAGTCGTTAGCAGAGATGGCCTGGCCACGGCCGTAGGGGTTCTCAGCCGCGGTCAGTGGAGTGAGCTGATTCAAGTCAGACCAATTGGGTAGATGCCTTCCAACGCTTCCTACATATGCCACCTGCAGCACAGTGTGGCTTGGCAACTCTCCCTGGACCGCGAGATTGTATTGCTGCACGTAAGGCCAGACAACATGGGTTGGAATTGCGAACACCTGCAGAGGGAACTGTAGCCCGGCTCCGCCCGCGTTGGTATAACCGGTGAAGTTGAATTTGTTTGGCGTCTGTACCACCGGCGCCGAGCCTTCCAAAGCCTCGGAGTTACTCTCGTTGCCGTTGGTGTGTTCAAAGAAGATGCCGTAGCCGCCGCGGACCGAAAGCTTGCCGTTGCCAAAGACGTCGTAGGCAAACCCAAGGCGCGGGGCTGGATTGAAGAGGTGTCCGCTCATGCAACCGGAAGACACGCCGTTGTGACCACATGAGACGACGCCGTTGAAGATATTTCCGGTACCGGGCACAAGTGCTCCTGCCTGTCCCGTAATCGATCCGTCTACGTCGATCGTTGGCGCATTCGCAGCGTTCCATGCCGAAGGCTCAAAGTTACCGGACTGGTTGCTGATGTCGTGATAGGTGCCGAAGAGACTCAGGCGAAGACCAAGGTTGAGGGTCAACTTTGGAGTCACGTGCCAGTTGTCCTGGACATAGGGTTCAACAATCTTGTATCGGTTGTAGTACTTCGGCTGGGCAGAGGTCTGCGAAAACTTGGAAACTTGCCCCGTCAGCAGATCGGCGAAGGCGTTTCCGGTGGTCACCGCAGAAGACGTACTAAAGTTAAAAGTTCCCTGGTTGTTTCCTACAGACGGCTCATTCTTCTGGGCCGCAATCATGCTCACACCGAAGATGAGGGTATGGCGATTGAGCGTCTTGGTGAGATCGTCACGGTAGCTATAGGTGGGATTCGAGTTCTGCCACGGGAAGTAACCGGTATCTACGCTAAAGCCACCACCATATGCCGAGTTACCAGTGACGGAGATCGAAGGAAGGACTCCTCCGTAGCCATTGCTGAAGAATCCATTGCCGGAGAAGCCGCTGCGACCGATGTTCGTGCTGATGTTGGTCAATGTGATGTGGTCGGTGGTGTAGTCGGCGACGAACTCGTTGACCAGCGAGGGAGTTGCTGCATAGGTGAGGCTGGCGACCATGTCGATGCCCGGGCCGGCAAAGCTGTTCTCGACGGTGGGAAACGCGTTCGTCTGAAAGGTCGGAGCGGAGCTGACGGTTGCCCAGGAATCGTAGATGAACCGGTAGAAGCCATGCAGCTTCTCATTGATGACCTGGTCGATTCGAAAGAGCTCCTCGCGATTGGTCGTCAACTGCGCCGGAGACGAATTGTAGAAAGAGGACGTTCCGGAGCCAGTGTTCGCGGCAGGGATCAAGACAAGCAGCGCATTCCCGTTCGGATCGACAGGGACCTGGTTGTTCGGGAAGTAAGCGCCGGTCGCCTGGTTGACCGGACAATCCGGATAATTCGTCTGATCCACAGAGCTGCCGGGAGCTGGACAAAGGTCAGAGAAGTTGCCGGTGCGCTCCGCGTCGGAGGGTACCTGCTGGTTGAAGACCGTGCCCGGAACATTCTCGTGGCGAAACTCCTGAGAGTAGAAGAAGAATGTCTTTCTCAGCCCGGGGGTGTAGATCCTGGGAATATAAACCGGACCGCCGATGGTAAATCCATAGTCGTGCTTCTTGTATGTCGGAACCGACGATTCGAAGTAGTTACGCGCATTGAAGGCATTGTTGCGTAGAAACTCGAAGACATCGCCATGCAGATGCTCGGTACCCGACTTTGTCTGCGCCTGCACCGTGCCAGAGGCGTTGCGTCCATACTGTGCGCCATAGTTGGAGGTAAGCACCTGCGTCTCCGCGATAGCGTCGACGTTCGGGTAGACATTCAGCGTGCTGTTGCTGCCGTTGTCCATGATGCTCGCGCCGTCGACCTCCCAGTTGTTGTACTGGGGGCGACCGCCATTCATGCTGTATTCAACGCTACCCGCAACTCCAGTCTCGCCCTCGTCCTGCCCGGTCTGGCTGACGACCCCTGGAGAAAGGGTGACCAGCTGGCTGAAGTTACGACCGTTCAACACCAACTGCGTAATCTGCTTGCCGGTGATGGTGAAGGAGATTTCGGGCGACTCCGTCTGCACGACACCCATGTCGCTGCCGCTTACATCGACCTCCGCAGTGACGGCTCCGACCGTAAGTTGCGCGTCCACCCGCTCCTTGCGTGCCACGCGGACTATGATCCCGTTGGCTGCAAACTTCTCGAACCCCTGGGCAATTACTTGCAGATTGTAAGTGCCAGCCTCAAGACCAGGCAGGGAGTACTCACCGGCTGTGTTGGTCGTGGCATTAACGGTGGTTCCCTGGCCCGTATTGGTGAGCGTCACCTTGGCCTTCTGGATGGCGCCTCCACTCTTGTCCGTGACCGAGCCGTCGATGGAACTCGATTGCTGAGCAACGAGCAAGGCTGGCAATAGAAGGCAGAGAGCAAAGAGTAGACAGCAGATGGCTCGTGGAGGAGACGTCTTCACCGGCTTCCCGCTCAGTTTGAGCAAAGAGCGGTAGAGGGCGGATGAGTCGGTGTTATCTGAGAAAAGACGACTATGGGACCACATAGAAATAAATGCCTCCGTCAGCACTCAGGAAATAAAAAGTGGCAGTTCCAGAGAGAGATTCCTTTTGGGATGCTTGGTGAGCAGTTATATTAGAACGTTCTAATAGCTGTCAAGAGAAGTTTTTCGATTCATCTATCTCGACCCGGATTTGTATGTGCTCCTCTCCGTAGGCTGGCTTTTTCAGTAAACTGCCCCAGAAGGCTACAAACCACTTGAATTGTCGCAATGGATTTCGATCTCTGCTGCTGCTCTGCTTGCTGCATGCAGTTCAGGCCCGTGCTTTAGGCACGGGGCGAGGCAACGTCGCAGCGACGCCAGAACTTGCGCCTGCCTCCGTGCAAAACTCTGCCAGCACCGCTTCTGATCCTGCATCGCTCTTCCGCCAGGGCATGCAGGCGATGCAAAGCGGACAACTTAGTGCGGCTGAAGACGATTTTCGACAGGTTATCGCCCTGGACCCCAAGTCGGGGTCGGCCCACGTCAATCTGGGCGTCGCCTATATGCGGGAGCGGCGATGGGACGATGCCCTGGTTGAGCTGTATCGAGCGGAGTCGCTCTCTCCCAATGTGCCTGGCATCCGATTGAACATCGGTCTTGCCCACTATCGCAAGAACGATTTTGACGCGGCAATCGAGCCCTTCTCAGAGGTCTTGCAGCGTGAGCCCGATTCTCTTCAGGCGCGATACTTGCTGGGGCTCTGCTATTTTTTCACGAACAAGTACAAGGAGGCTGCCGAGACTCTTTCGCCACTGTGGGAGAGAGAATCAACCAACTTGAATTATCTCTATGTGCTCAGCATAGCGGCCAGTAAGTCGTCGAACTCTCCGCTACAAAAGCGGGCCTTCGACCAGATGCTGGCGATTGGCCAGAACACAGCGGAGTTCCATTTATATCTAGGGAAGGCATGGTTAGCAGAAGGCAATACCGACGATGCACTTAAGGAGTTTCACGCCTCGGCTTCGGCGCGACCGGATCTTCCTCTGGTGCATTACTTCCTGGGGCGCACTTATCTTGAGCAGCATGCCTATCCTCAAGCCGAGGCAGAGCTACAAAAAGATGCGGCCATCGAACCGGAGTTCGCGTACAACTACGAAGACCTCGGCATTTTGTACGCCCAACTCAATCAACCAGATAAAGCTGAGCGCAGTTTCCGCCAAGCTATCGAACGTAACAGCGCTCTCGTAAACTCTTACTTCGGCCTCGCGAAGTTATACAGGAGTGCCGCTCGGTACCCGGAAGCATTGGAGATGTTGGACCATGCCGAAGCCCTGGCACCCAAAAGTGCCAGCGTGCACTACGCCAGAGGCCAGGTTTTGACCCGCCTGGGGCAGCCCGCGAGAGCTCATCAAGAGTTCGACGCTGCGGCGCAGTTGCTCAAGTCATTCAATGACCGGCTGCAACTAGATCCTTCGGGCGACCGGTTTGCTGACGCGCAGGACGCAGCGCAGCAATAGTCGCCGCGGTGAATTCGCCTTTGCTAATCGGCGATACTCGGAGTTGCGCGGTGTCTCCTATCCGCAACTTCTGTAAGGCGCTCTCCAGCGGCTTCCTTTACACTGGCCAAAGCTATAGCGAATTTCTAACAGCAATCGTAATGGGGTCGCGCCGTTTGCCAACTCAAAACCACTACACGAAACGGATCACCCTCGCCGATGTTGCGCGCGTCAGCGGATTCTCCATCTCCACCGTCTCCCTCGTGCTCAACGAAGCACCGCTCTCCCGTTATGTCGCCGCCAGCACGAAAGAGCATATCCGCGCCATCGCGAGCAAACTTGGCTACCGTCCAGACGCCGCCGCACGCTCGCTACGCAGCCGTCGAAGTCACACCATCGGTATCATGGTCTCCGACATCTCCGATCCGTTCTGCACGCTCATCCTACAAGGCATCGAGAAGGCACTCTATCAGACGACCTACCTGCCGATCATCATGTTGGCTGACAACCAGCCCAAGCAGTTTGGGCGCCATCTTGAGATGCTCATGGAGCGCCAGGTCGAGGGACTGATCCTTGTCGCCAACTGGCTTTTTGGGGAGTTCGACCAGCTCGCCGACATTCAAAAGAGCCAAATTCCCATGGTCGGGGTGGGTCGCGACCTCACTGCGAGCCGCATTCGCTCGTTACAGGTAGACAATGAGGCTGGCGGATACATAGCTGCGCGGCATCTGTATGATCTTGGCCATCGTAAGATCGCCGTGCTTCGCGGTCCTTCCGAACTGGCCGACAGTGACCGCCGCTGGGATGGAATTCAGCGCTTCGCCGCTGAAGTTGGGCTGCCGCTTCCTTCTAAGCGCGTCGGACAGCTTGCAGCATCTGACGATCCGACCTCCGGCTTTGAGGGAGGTTTTCGTCTCATCTCGGCGATGATGGAACGGGGAGTCGAGTTCACCGCCGTGATCGCCTTCGACGATCTCACGGGACTGGGCGCAATCCGTGCGTTGCTCCAGACGGGACGGCGCGTGCCCGAGGACTGCTCCGTCATCGGCTTCGATGACGTTCCCCATGCCGCTGTGAATACACCCGGTCTCACCACGATCCGTCAACCGATGGAACAGATGGGGAGCCTGGCGGCTAAGTGGGTGCTCGACTCGCTCGCTGACGCAAAACCAGCCCACACCGCAACGAGGACTTCTTCGCTCTCCGGCACTCTACACTTGCTGCCGCCGGAGTTGGTCGTCCGGCAATCGACGGCGCAACGGCTTGTGAGTGTCGTCAAGCGGCAAGCGCCGGTAACGACGTCGGCTGGGGCAGCTCAAGGGCGTAAGCAAAGAAAAAAAATATAGCGGAGTTTTTCTGTTGATATGCGACCGAGAATTTATCTGATTGCATTTGATATTCAAACGTTCTAATATTTCGTTCGCTGCCCACTTTAATGACCGAACGTGTGACTTCGCAGTCGTCCGTTTGATGTCCTGAAGTATGAGCTGGTGCACTTGACTGGATCTCGCCCTCATAGAGGCGCTGGAAAGATTTCTGGAGGTATTTAAGACCATGGCTTTGCGAACGTGCACCATTAAGCACCTCACCCATTGGGTCCGTCTAGTTGCCCTATGTGCCTGGCTTGCCGCATCGCATGGGCCAGCGGGCGCCGCAGCGAGTAGTCCACTCTCCGAAATTCCGCTTAAATCGGGTTGGACGGTTCAGTCGGATTGCAAGGTCCACGGCGCGGGCGCGGTACTCTCCATGCCAGGTGCACGAACTGAAGGTTGGTACACCGCAAGCGTTCCCGCAACGGTGCTTGCGGTACAGGTTGCGGCAGGCGAGTTCAAAGACCCCTTCGTGGGCACAAATCTACGTTCGATTCCGGGTACGTCTTACC
>Ga0302324_100004120_pt1 | contig 32368 bp, 31 predicted proteins | sample Palsa_T0_1_FD_201949 | JGI IMG/M metagenome (GOLD analysis project Ga0302324, IMG submission 201949) | Peat permafrost microbial communities from Stordalen Mire near Abisko, Sweden - Palsa_T0_1 | ecosystem: Environmental > Terrestrial > Soil > Palsa > Peat permafrost | place: Sweden: Abisko... | reverse complement strand
ACGGTCCGAATTGAAGCGCAATTAAAGAAGGAAGGAAATGGGACAGATCATCTCGTACTTTTCGCACGCGACTCTGCTTACTGCGCTGTTGATGCTCTGCGCGTGTGCAACCGGCGCTGCGCCCCGAAAGGATGCTGTCGTAGGCGCTCAAGAAGTTCGCAGCACTGAAATTGCGTTTGCCAAGGCCATGGCGGATCGGGATTTCAACGCGTTTGTGAATCATTTGTCGGGCGATGCGGTATTTTTCGATGAGAAGAAGATTCAGCGCGGGGCAGCAGCGGTGTCGGCTGCGTGGAAGCCGCTTTTCGCGGGCTCTAAGGCGCCGTTCTCCTGGGCGCCGGATCGTGTGGAGGTTCTGGGCTCAGGGGATCTTGCTTTGAGTACTGGGCCGGTAATCGTCAATGACAAAGTGGTGGGACGATTTAATTCTATTTGGCGCCTAGAAGCGCCGCATACGTGGCGCATTGTTTTCGATAAGGGTGAGCCTGCTTGCGGGAATGCGGGCAAATAGAATCCGCGGTGGGTCTCAAACCGGCCCAATTGCCGTCATAGAACCGACCAAATTCAAGCGCGCCCAGCGGTCGTTGGATGCGGACGTTTGTGAATCACGATATTTTCTCGAAGATTCAAGGATGAGCCCGAATGGCTTGTCGAATCCATCACTTAACGTCTCTTAGTCCTCGTTGCCAGCAAAGCGCCGCAGCTTTTCCAGGTATTCGCGCGCAGCCGCGATGTCGCGACCGGCGATCGAATCGGCGATGTGCCGCACGGTCGACGAGCGGGAAAGTCGCTCGCCGTAGCGGCGCGATACCCACATCGCGAGAGGAATGAAGGCGACGCCGCCCGCGATGTTCCATGCGGCGAAGGCCCGGAACTGGGGCGACAAGTAGAGGTTCACGCCAAATGCGCCGGCGAAGATAACTACCACGAACGGGATCCACCACACGACCAGGCCTGTGAGGAATGCGCGATTGAACGAGCGGATGCGCGCGATGCGAATCGACTCGACACGGGCCTGCAGCTCGAGGATCGGCAAGCCGAAGTCCAGGTTACGCAAAGCCTGCTGTTGGAGCACCCCCGCGATACCGGTCACGATCACCCAAACGTCGAGGACGAGTGCGGTGACGAAGAGTGCAGGCTGGTTCGCGTGCGTGCCGAGAAAATGGCCCAGCAGCACCATCGTTGCGATCCATACGGCCATGCTGAACTTGCCGAACGGACCGAGCTTCCACACGCGTTCGCGCTGCCGTTCGAGCCAATCGTCGAGAAGCAGGTGCGCGCTCAACTGCAGGCGCTCATCGAGGCGCCGACTGCGGTCGGACCATTCGTCGCGAAGCTCTTCGAGGGTGATGCTCATGGGGTGGTCTCCTGGGACTTTTCGAAACGCGCAAATCCGCGTTGTAATTCGTTCTTCACGCGGTTCATGCGGGTGGTGACGTTGCCGGGCGAGATGCCGACGATTTCGGCGATCTCTTCCGAGGTGTGCCCTTCGAGGTAGAGCAGGACCAGCGCGCGGTTCAGCTCGTCGAGACCGTCGATCAACCGACGGAGCACACGCATATTGTCGCCCGCTTTCTCTGCCAGCGGATCATCGGCCGCGAGCTCGTAAGCCACCTCGTCGAATGGCAACGTGTCGCGAATGCGCCGACCTTCTCCGCGGAAGTGGGAGATTGCTACATTCATCGCGACGCGGTAGGCCCAGGTCGAGAACTTCACGCGGCCGTCGTAGCGGCAGAACGAGCGCCACAGCTGGATCGCCATCTCCTGGACCAGGTCATCGCGATCCTCACGGCTGCGGCAATACCCGAACGCCACCTTGTAGAGGATGCCGCGATGCTCCTGGAGTAGCGCGAGGAAGCGGGCTTCGTCCGTAGGGTTCATGCTGCGTTATTCGCCAGTGACCGCCCCAATCTCACACGCGGGCCGTGAAAAGAAAAGCGCGGCCCATTTGGACCATCCACACGGCGCTGTTGCCCTGATTTCAATGGCCGATTTTGATACGTAATGCATGCCGTCTACGATCGCGCTTGTGCGAAGCAGACGTTCACGGAGAGCCGCAGTGGGGGTCAAGACCGGGAGTTGAGTCGTCACGGGCAATAACCGGCCAAAGGACTAAACCGCTCGCGCGGTAGGGGTGGCTTCGATCAGGCGTCGGGGATTGGCTGACCGCTGAGGTTCTGTTTCGTAAGTTGCGCAGTGAGGCATTCCGCCTCGTATCGCAACCGGAGCAGAGCCATGAACGATTCCACTCGGGAGATTTCCCCGCTGCGTCAGCGGATGCTGGAGGACATGCGGCTGCGCAAGCTCGCACCCCACACGCAAGCGTCTTACGTGCGTGCGGTTCGGAAGCTGGCAGGCTATCTGCGCCGACCGCCGGATACCGCCACGGTCGAGGATCTGCGCAACTTCCAGCTGCACCTCGTTGATCGCGGCACCTCGCCCATCACGCTCAACGCCACGATCACGGGACTTAAGTTCTTCTTCGACGTCACGCTCGATCGCAGCGAGTTGATGGCGAAGATGAAGCCGGTGTTCGTGCCGCGGACCTTGCCGGTCGTCTTGAGTCGGGAGGAGGTCGGCGCGCTGATTGCCGCCACCAAGAACTTGAAGCATCAGACGGCGCTCTCGGTCGCCTATGGCGCGGGGCTGCGCGCCAACGAGGTCGCCACGCTCAAGGCCGGTGACGTCGATAGCACGCGCATGACGCTGCGCATCCAGCAAGGTAAGGGCGGCAAAGATCGCTATGCGATGCTCTCCCCGGTGATGCTCGAGCGCCTGCGCACCTGGTGGCGGGTCGCCCGTGCCCAGGGCAAGATGCTCGATGGCGGGTGGCTCTTCCCGGGCCTGAACCCAGTTGAGCCACTGACCATCCGTCAGCTCAACCGCGCCGTGCAAGAGGCTGCCCTCACGGCGCGGATCGATAAGCGCGTCTCCCTCCATACGCTACGCCACAGTTTTGCCACTCACCTCCTTGAGCAGAAGGTGGATATCCGCGTGATCCAGGTACTGCTTGGACACAAGAAGCTCGAGACAACATCGCTCTATACCCACGTCGCCACCGAGATCCTGCGCCAGGTGATCGGTCCACTGGAGCCGGGACCCGCTCCGACACCCTAGCCGCACGTGGATCGCCCCGCCCTGGAGGTCGCGGATATCTTCCGCGCCCACGGGCCGGCTTGGCGGCGCAGTGAGCGGGGGCACTTAAGTCTCGGCCAGCTGAAGGTCATGTCGGCCATCGAACAGTGCCGCAGCGTCGCGCTCGGCGGTCACGCGCTGCGCTGCTCGTCGTGCGCGCAGGCGCAGATCGCCTACAACTCGTGCCGTAACCGACACTGCCCGAAGTGCCAGTCGAGCGCCGCCCAGCGCTGGCTCGAAGCACGGCAGGCGGATCTCTTGCCCGTGGAGTATTACCACGTGGTGTTTACCTTGCCGGCGCCCATCAGCGCCATCGCTTACACCAACAAGGAGAAATCCTTTATGGACTTCTGTTCGACATCGCTACCCAGACGCTGCGCACGATCGCCGCCGATCCGAAGCACTTAGGAGCCCGCATCGGCACGACCCTGGTGCTGCATACGTGGGGCTCGGCGCTGACCCATCATCCGCATGTGCACGGCATCGTACCTGGCGGCGGCGTTGCGCCGGATGCCGATCGGTGGGTACCGTGCAAGCCGGGGTTCTTCCTCTCGGTGCGAGTGCTCTCGCGCCTGTTCCGGCGTCGGGGAGTGTCTGGATTTTTGTGTGATGAGTCATACACTGCCCGAGAGGGCCAGGAGCAGTTATGGCGAAGAACACAACAGAAGGATTTTCGAAGGAGCTATTGGATCAGCTGTTGGCGGGACGTGACCCGAAGACGGTACTGGATTCCAGTGGTTTGATAGGGGATTTGAAGAAGGCGCTGGCCGATCGGATGCTCAACGCCGAGATGGATGTGCATTTGGACAGCGAGGCGGAGGCTGGCGTTGCCAACCATCGCAACGGCCACAGCGCCAAGACGGTATTGACTCCGGAAGGCTCGATGGAACTGTCCATTCCGCGCGATCGGCACGGCCGCTTCGATCCGGCGCTGATCGGCAAGTACCGGCGGCGCTTCCCCGGCTTCGACGACAAGATCATCGCTCTGTACGCCCGCGGGATGAGCACCCGGGATATCCAGGCTCACGTGCGCGAGATTTACGGCCTCGACATTTCCCCGGACCTGGTCTCGGCGGTCACCGACTCGGTGATCGATGAGGTGACGGCCTGGCAGGGGCGACCGCTCGACTCCAGCTACGCCATCGTCTTCTTCGATGCGCTGCGGGTAAAGATCCGCGATGAGGGACTGGTGAAGAACAAGGCGGTGTATTTGGCGATTGGCATGCGCCCCTCGGGTCACAAGCAAGTGCTCGGGATGTGGATCGAGCAGAGCGAGGGCGCCAAGTTCTGGCTGCGCGTCATGAACGAGATCCGAAGCCGTGGGACCCAGGACATCCTCATCGCCGTCGTCGATGGCCTGAAGGGCTTTCCAGAGGCGATTACAGCGGTTTTTCCAGACACGGTTGTTCAGACCTGCATCGTGCATCTGATCCGCTACTCGATGCAATTCGCATCCTGGAAGGAGCGCAAGCAAGTGGCCGGCGAGCTGCGCTCAATCTATCGGGCGGCCAACGCAGAGACTGCTGCTGCGGAACTGGAGGCCTTTGACCAGGGCGTTTGGGGCCGCAAATATCCGGCGATCGCGCAGAGCTGGCGGCGCAACTGGGAAGCCGTCATTCCCTTCTTCAGCTTTCCGGCCGAGGTTCGCAAGATTATCTACACGACCAACGCGATCGAGAGTCTAAACGCCTCGGTGCGAAAAGCAGTGCGCAACAAGGGCCATTTCCCGAGTGATCAGGCCGCAGCCAAACTGATCTGGCTGGCGCTGCGTAACATCACCGAGAACTGGAAGAACCCACCAATCTCGTGGCATGCTGCCAAGGCGCAGCTGGCTATCCAGTTTGGTGATCGATTGGTGCTGAGCGAGTGATTAAATCATCCGGCTCGCACACAAAATTTCTGATACTCCCCGGCGTCGCTTCCTGGATGAGCTACAGCGCCTGCACCGTGACGGGCAGCTCCAGTTCTTCGGCGAGCACGTGGACCTCGCCGATGCCGATGCCTTTGCCGACTGGCTTAGCCCCCTGCGTCAGTGCGAGTGGGTCGTCTACGCCAAGCGCCCCTTCGCAGGACCCGAAGCGGTGCTGGCGTACTTGTCGCGCTACACGCACCGCGTCGCCATCTCCAACTCCCGGCTCATCGCCCACGATGATCGCGGCGTCACCTTCCGCTGGAAGGACTACCGCGAATATGGCCGCACGCGCCAAAAGCTCATGACGCTGCATGCCGCGGAGTTCATGCGCCGCTTCCTGCTGCACGTGCTGCCTTCGGGCTTTCATCGGATCCGCCACTACGGATTGCTCGCCAACGCCAACCGCAAGCTCGACATCGCCACCGCTCGCGAGCTTCTGCATCAACCAGCGCCAACGCCAACCACCGATGCTTCTACCGCCGATTGTGCAACTCGCGCCCTCAAGCCCACCTTCGTGTGCCGACACTGCGGCGCCCCGATGCTCGTGATCGAGACCTTCGCTCGTGCCCAACACATCCGCGGGCCACCGGCCTCTGCGAGGCCGCCATGAGCACCCAACGCTCACCTAAATTGCCTGCCGGCGTTCCACCCTGTGACGCCGGCACAAACTCCCATAGTCAATGCTGCGTCCCAACTCGGTTCTTGCATGCCGCCTCGATAGATGTCCGCATCTCGCCGCCCGCAGATTTCACGCCGCATCGTTATGGCCGTCGTATTGATCCCGCCGATCGAAACGCCCCACAACATCTCCCTGTTCAAATCCCCATAGCCCCTCGCCACCGCTGACCGTCGCGGTACGTTCCCGCGGTTTCCTCCCTTGGGGCTTCCCCGACATCTGCCCTCACACCTTAGCGGGTATGGCGTACTCGGAGTTGATGGGCAGATATCGGGCAACCCTTAACAATACCAGTCGGTGACTGGCTTAAGATAGGTGCCCGGAAGCAGACGTTCATGGCTTGGGGTAGGCTATCGGCGAACGCCAACCAAGAGGCCAAAGCATGGCCGACCGCGCCGAACGAGAAAATCTGCAAGAACCCGCCGCGGCAGGAGCATCGTGACCGACCCGGGTAATGCGGTTTTCCTGAGTTACGCCTCGCAGGATGCCGAGGCTGCGCAGCAGCTTTGCAATGCGCTTCGGGCAGCGGGCATCGAGGTCTGGTTCGACCGGAGTGAGCTGCGCGGCGGGGATGCCTGGGACCAGAAGATCCGTCGCGAGATCCGCGAGTGCGCCCTTTTTATTCCGATCATATCGACGAACACGCAGGCGCGACCCGAAGGCTACTTCCGGCTGGAATGGCGCCTGGCCGACCAGCGCACGCACCTAATGGGCAGGAGCCGCGCGTTCTTGGTGCCCGTCTGCATTGACGACACGCGCGATGCGGACGCCGATGTACCGGACTCATTCGCTGCTGTGCAGTGGACGCGCCTGCCCGAGGGCGAAATCCCGCCCGCGTTCACCGCGCGTATCGCGGCGCTGCTGGGCGGCCCCGGCGCCGCTTTTACCTCGAAGAGCACTCCACTAACTGTGACCGGCGAAGTGCGCGCCGCGTCCGCGAAGCCTGCTTCGCGCGCGCGCCTCGCGGTCATCGGGCTGACCACTCTGGTCGTGGTCGGTCTGGTATACGTTGTCTTTCAGCGCGCCCAGGTGTCGAGACAGCCCCTAGCGAATCACCCCACAGCGGCCGTGGCGCCGCAGGCTCCGAATCGACCCGCAGCCGCGCAGGGCGCGTTCACCCCGCCGCCACACTCGATCGCCGTGTTGCCCTTCGTGAACATGAGCGGAGATGCAAAGCAGGAATACTTCTCTGATGGAGTCACCGAGGAGCTGCTCAACTCGCTCTCGCGACTAGATCAGTTGCAGGTAACAGCTCGGACTTCGTCGTTTTCTTTCAAAGGGCAAAACGTCGATGTTTCCACAATTGCGCATAAATTGAACGTGGGCACGATCTTGGAGGGCAGCGTCCGTCGAGCGGGAACTAAGGTGAGAATAACTGTACAGCTGATTAATGCGGTGAGCGGTTTTCATATCTGGTCCCAAACGTATGATCGACAAAGCAGCGACGTTTTGAAAGTGCAGACGGACATTGCGACTTCGATTGCGCAGCAGCTCCAAGTGAAACTTTTCGGCGATGAGACGACCAAGCTCGAGCTAGGCGGCACAAAGAACCCGGACGCTTACGATGCCTACCTGCGCGGCAAGCAGATAGTGCGCGGACCGAATCCGCACGGCGAGACCACGCGTGATGCGCTCGCGGCTTTCGACAAGGCAATTGCAATGGATCCGAACTTTGCGAAGGCGTACGCAGATCGCGCATGGGCGCTGCATGGCATTGCAGTCGGCGTGCAAGATCCGCAAGAGCGTGCGGCGTTGCGCGAGCAGGCGCTCACGGCAGCCCAGCGTGCAGTCGCTCTCGCGCCCGATCTTGGCGAAACGCATGCGGCCCTGGCCGCCATGCGATCTTACGCATTTTTTGACTATGCCGGCGCAGCACCTGAATTCGAGCGCGCGCTCGCGTTGTCGCCGGGTAACGCGAACGTGCAATGGGCATTTGCATGGTATGCGGCTGATCTAGGGCACTTTGACCAGGCGATAAGCGCGGCGCGTCGAGCCGTCAGTCTCGATCCCGAGAATGCGACCCCGCACGGCGCACTGGGCTTCGTTCTCTCCTACGCGCGTCGTTACCCTGAGGCCCTGGCCGCATATCAGGATGTTAAAGTGCTCCGACCCCAGTCGCTCGGCGTGGAGGGGGCGATCGCGCAGACGCTCCTCGCCTCCGGCCAAGTTGAACAGGCGCGACAAGTCTGCGAGTCGCCAAGCACAAAGATCGATGAAAGTGACCGCCATCAATGCTTGGCTTTGGCGTACCACTTTCTCGGGCGACAGACCGAGGCTCAGCGGGAACTCGCTAAGTATCAGGCGCTGGAGGGCGAGAGCGGGGCTTATTCGTACGCCGGCATCTATTCGCAATGGGGAGATGCGGCCAATGCGTTGCATTGGCTCACCAAGGCCGAAGAGCGGCGTGATCCTTTGCTGTGGCTATTGCGGATTGACTGGCAACTAGACCCGATTCGCAACGAGCCGGGATTCAAGGCGATCGTGGCGCGGATGAATTTTCCTCCCTGACCCAATCTGGTCGCTTACCCGAACCGGTCGTTCGCGACCGGCTGCTGGGGGTCGTGAGGCGACTCACGACTAGTGCGCTGGGGTTTTGTTGTCTGGTTGGTCGAGAAATTCGCGTATCGCGAGATTGACGAGGTCGGGCCGGCTGTTAAACGTTCCGTGGTTACTCGCCGGCACGATGAACAGCTGCGCATGCGGCAGAGCGCGAAATATTTCGGCGTTCTCCTCAATCGATGTGAAGTCGTGATCGCCCGCCATCACTAGCACCGGTATTGAGATCTTTTTGAGGTCGACCGGTTCGATGACAATCGGCTCAAGCCACATCTCGTAGCATTTCGTCACCAGTGTCATCCAATGATCAGGACCGTCTGGGCTTACCTTCCCGTAGTCAATCCGGAAGGATGGCGGCAGAGAATTTGCAGTCGCCCGGACATGCTTCTCCAATTGCTCTGATGACCACTGACGGCGTCGCTTTTCCTCCGGCGACAAATCCGCTCGGAGGTTTGCGCCCGAAATGACCAATCGACGCAGAAGCTTCGGGTAATCCCGCGCAAGAATCAGCGCAAGATCGGCGCCGTCGCTGTGTCCCACGATGTCAACCGGGCCGAGGCCGAGTTGCTCAATTATGGCGGCAGTGTCATCTGCCATCATTTTGTAGGAGAGAGACCATGGGCCGTCAGGACTGTGACCGTGCCCTCGCTGATCGATGCCAATGACCGTGCGATAACTCGCGAAATAATCTCGCTGATTTGCAAAGCTATTGTCGAAAAAGACCGTTCCGCCATGTAGAAATATGACCGGCGCACCGTGACCGTACATTTGCGTGTACAGCTTAGCGCCCCGTACTTCGAAATGTCGATTTGTACCAGTGATGTCGTCGGAATGAGCTCCGAACGACGCCAGCATGCTGAAAGCGGTGAACAGGGAGGCTGCGAGGTACTGCATGGCGTATCCGTTGCTGGTTACCGTGGGGGCCATCACCGCTCCAAATGCGGATCATTGTCAAGAGATGCAGCGCTCCGAAGACTGTTGTCGCCGCCGACCGGCCCGGTAGCTGACGCCCGCGACCGTCAACAACGGGTCGACTCCGGAAGTCGGCCTTTAAGGACGGGGTTTCTGCGCCCTCGCTTTGCTCTACTAATGTAACCGAACGTGTTTCATCGCGCGAGCAACACGATTGCGAACGCTCCAACAGGAAGTTCGGGCCGGTCCGCTAGCGAAGCAGGATAGCTCAGCGCCGCGGTGGCAACGGGCCGACCAGACTGAGAATACCCGGCCAAAGATGAACTCTCAGAGCTTGATTAACGCAATACCGGCTTCGGGATCGAATTCCTTCCTAAGGTGTGCCGGGCTTTCCGTCAATACGAGCTCGCAGGTCGGTCGAACGCGAGCTTCCAGCAGGTGTCCGCCGTGTGCGGTGCCATCGCGTTTTCCGACTATTGCGTGGGCATGCACCTGGGGTTCGGCGTCTTTCAAGGCGACATCGCCGCGTGGATCACACCGTCGGACATCTCTGCGGCGATGCGCAGCCGAACGGGGTCCTTCACGTCGCCAGAGAATGCTTCCGCACCTGCACGGGCTAGCGCCTCGGCACCCGGGGCCGAACGGTTTAGTCCGACAACGTGATGGCCCGCGCTAATGAGTTCCGGAATTAGAAAAGAGCCAATAAAGCCGGTGGCGCCTGTCAGAAACACTCGCATCATCCGGCACCTCTCGTGTGGAGGTGCAGCTTACCCAATCACTGAAGACAATGATTAGCCTGGAGTTGACACCCATGAGAATAAAGCTGGCAAATATCCTTCCATTATTTACTATGAGACAATTGAGCAAGCCTTAAAAAGAGCGGGAGAAAGGGACGTCCCATGAAAACGTACACCTCGTTTTGGCTGCTAGTAACCATACCAATTTTTGGCGCGGCCATGATTGCGGCAACTTGCCCCGCTGCTGCGGCAAGTCTGAATGTGACGAATGATGGCGCTGACAGCGTAACCTGCGGATCGCAGACGAACCCGTGCCGCTCAATCAGTCAAGCAATCGAGAATGCATCGGACGGAGATACGATCGAGGTTGGTGCCGGACACTACGGAAATGTTAGCGGCGACCCAAACTTCGCCGGCCCCGGCGATGAGCACCCGCAGCATTTTGATGGTGTCGTTTATTCCGGGTGCATCGTCTGCATAACAAAAGCGCTGCGGATCTTTTCTGTACATGGGGCAGCGGTGACGGTGATTGAGGGTATTCCTTCGGTTCAGTTTTCATCAAACGTAATGATTCGGCACGACGGCGTAATCTTTGGCCGAGAAGGCGGCGGATTCACCTTAACAGGCGGAAACCAGAATGGACTCGTTTTAGACCAAGATTTGCATGGGTCGACTTTTGGCATCCTACTGCAGCACAATGTTGTCGTAGCCGGAAACGTGGACCTTGGAGATCAGAACGGCTTCGTGTTCCACGGATTGGGCCTTGTGGACGTTCAGTGTCCTGACCCGAGTTGCGCGGCAACGGCGCAGATAATCTTCTCCAGCAATCAAGCCATCAACAACTCTGGCGGTGGCTTTAGCGTTACGGTGAACTTATTTCACGGCGGACCGATCACCTTGCAAGACAATCTCGCAAGTGGTGGAGGCTCCGGATTCGACGTTGAGGCTGGATTTCAAAATGAAGGTCTTGAGGCTGTTTTCGCCGGGAATGTCCAGGTGGTGGGAAACGTCGCCATTCACAACAGCATAGGATTCACTGCCGACGTGCCCGGGCGGATCGTGGGCAATACGGCAGCCGGCAATTCGCAATTTGGGTTCCTGGTGGTCCCGGGTGGCGCATCTTTCCAGGATAACTCCGCCATCGGCAACGATGGACCCGGTGCGATAATCCAGTTCTCGCAGGATGCTACGAATAATGCGCCGATCCCTCGGTTCCAGACGTTTACGCAGAACAATTTTTACGGCAACGATCGTAATCGGCCAGTGCTTTCCATCGCACCAGCACTCTCGTCCAACGCCAATTACAACCCGGGTCCGAGTGCCCATTGTGGGGTACTCAATCTGGGCGCGCTGGCAGTAGCCGTGGGACCAAACGCGGGCGGCATTCCTCCCATTATCAATCTCGCGGCCGCTGGTAATTTTTGGGGTTCAGCGCAAGGCCCGCAAGTAAGCGGATCGGGTGATGCGGTTGGGGGAGTCTGTGATCAGAACGGGGGCGTCACGCAGGCAAAACCATTTGCGATAATTCCGTTCGGGATCACATCCTGGCCGTGACCGTCGCAAGAGGGTCCGAACTCGGACATCGCACGTGAGGTCGACAGTCGCCAATGTCATCAACGGGTAGCGATACGCAGTCCTCCGCTACCGGTTCCACCGGCGCTCAGCACCTCTCGCGCCAGCTTAATCTTCGTGATCTCGTGCTGTCGCAGGTGCTCACCGTCGTGGGCAGCGCATGGGTAGGCATCGCCGCGGGTCTCGGCCATGCGCAAACCGTCGTTTGGTTGCTGGCCTTCGGCACTTTCTACCTGCCCATGGCCGCTGCGGTCTATCACTTGAATCGCGAGATGCCTCTCGAAGGCGGCCTCTATGTGTGGACCCGCCGCGCGTTCGGCGACACAGCCGGTTTTCTCGTCGCCTGGAACATCTGGGCCTACGCACTCTCCACCATCGCCACGATCCTGTTTCAAATACCCAGCGAGTTCGCTTACATGGTCGGCCCGCGCGCCGCCTGGATTCCGGAGAATCACCTAGTCGTTTTCTGCTTTCTTGCCGGCGTTCTCACTGTGCTGGCGCTCTCCGCTGTCCGGGGTCTCGCCATCGGCAAATGGATCCACAATATTTCCGGCATTGTCATGATCGTTGCGTTCGCGCTGCTGATCCTCGCTCCGCTCTGGGCGCTGCGGCATCACGCGCCCATCCATTTCGCGCCGTTTGATCTGCAGCTCCCCGAATCCAACGCGACCTCGTTTGCCCTCATCGGTCAGACGCTATTTGCGGCAGCCGGCATTGAGTACGTTGCCATTATGGCAGGCGAGTCGAAGGCGCCCAGCCGCGATATCGGCCGCTCCATCCTCATTGCCTCGCCGATCATCTTTCTAATGTTCACGCTCGGGACGGCCTCCGTGCTTGCTTTCCACGAGCTTACCGGCACGACCATCAACTACATCGCGCCCATTCCGCAGACGCTTCGCCTTGCATTCGGAGACTCCGGCCTTGCCAACTTCCTTGCCCGATTCGTCATTCTCCTACTGCAGATCCGCATTCTCGGTGCCGCCAGCCTCATCTTCACTGGCGTTACCCGGCTGCCGATGGTCGCGGGCTGGGACCACCTCATTCCATCTTGGTTCTCTCGTCTGCACCCGCGCTACCGCACGCCAACCAACTCCATCCTCGTGGCCACCATTCTCGTGGCTGCGCTGCTCGTTCTTGCCTCCGCCGGCGTCCGGGCAGCCGAGGCCTTTGCGGTCCTCAACAATGCGTCCAATATCCTGTACGGTCTCGCCTATTTGGCAATGTTCGCCATCCCCCTTGTCGGCGCAAAGCTCGTTCGGGTGCGCATCCCGAGGTGGGTCGCCGTGCTCTGCGTCGTTGGCTTCTGTGCGACGCTCTTTACCTGCGCCACCAGTGTCTATCCCTTTGTCGACGTCCCCAATCCGCTTCACTTCGCCATCAAGATCACCGCCACCATTCTCTTGACCAACCTCGTCGGGTACGCCTTCTATCACATCCGCGGATTGTCGGCACCTGCACCCCGGTAGCGGTCCTGCGCCACTGAACGCGCCCGCCGGTCCGAGGCCGCAGTGCCAGTTTGTTATAGTGATTCACTTGCGTCGATCAACATTCGTCCTGGATCCGCAACGTGGTGTTGTGAGGAGGAGTTCTTCAGCTTGAATCACTTTTCTGTGGTCATACGGATCTGGTCTGTGTCGTTGGTGGCGTGCGCAGCAATTGTGGCGTTCGCATTTCTGCGCATGGATGTGCCGACCGCGCTGTACTTCTGGAACGTCGATCATCTTCGCAGCCCTTTGAACATGGCATTCGGAAGTTCCCTCATTTTGTCTGCGGAGTCGGCGGTGATCTTGTTCACGGTGCTTGCACGTTTGGTGAGAGGCCATATCTCGGTATTCGGAGAGACTTTAGCGATAGCGTGCCTGGTATCGATGTGCGCCTACGTCGTTAACGATCACGTGCTGAAAGTATTTTTCGGAGTGCCGAATCCGGCGGATGTAGTGCACGGCGCCGGACATAACTTCAATTTCTGGATGGGCTCCAACAATGGCAGCTTTCCGTCCGGCCACATGGTTTTAGCAGGAGCATTTGCGGGCGTTTTCATGAGGCTCTATAAAGCCAGCATCTGGCTTTTTTCCGCGCTGCTCCTGATTGCCGCCGGTTTATTGCTCGTTGGGGACTGGCACTTTCTCAGCGATATAATCGCGGGAGCTTTTCTCGGTACGTCGGCAGGAATTCTGGCGGGCGAAGGGTGGGCCGCCCATTCAGCGCGCTAGTTGTGACGGGATGAGCGTCGGTCCGCGCCGTGAGTTCGGGATTGTTGTGAAAGCGGGTGCGTACAAAAGCACGCGCACGGCAGACGGTAGCTGGCCTTGGCATTGCCGCGGGGTTGATCAATTTCCTTTACAGCGAGAAACCGTCAGGAATTCGGGGCAGCCAATAGGTCGGGAGTTCCCAAGTGACGCCTAAACTTCTCAAAGCGTTCATTTACAACAGAAAGCCGTTGCATGAAGGATTTTTGCGCCTGTATCAATATGTATTCGACATCGAGAAGCACGACGGCGGAATCGCGCGCATTTCGCGAGAAATAATGGAGCGTGGCAATGCGGTCGCGGTGCTCGGTCATGATCCAAGCCGCGATGAGGTGGTGTTGGGAAATGAGTTTCGCCCGGGGGTGATGGTGGCGGGTGACTATCCGTATCGGGATAACCTCGTTGCAGGCGCTATCGATGAGAACGAAACGGCGCTGCAGGCGGCGGTCCGTGAGATGCGGGAGGAGACGGGTCTGGTCTTAAGTAATCCGGTTCTGATTCATTCAGGCGCGTACGTCAGCTCAGGGGGCACGTCCGAGAAAATTTCTATCGTGTACGGCACGGTGGACACCGCGCGTGCCGGCGGTGCTCATGGCAATGCGTCAGAGGATGAGGACATCCTAAGCGTTGTTCTGCCGACGAAGGTGTTCATTGAACGCGTGCGCAACGGCGATATTAACGATCTCAAGACGCTGGTCGCGGGCTACTGGTTCGCGGAACAGCAGATTGTTGGTAAGTCCTGAGGCCGCCAAGACCGGACCTACAAAACCTCTCATTCCGGTCGCCACCGTCGTTGGCGTGAAATGATTTGCTCGAGAGTTCCATTTGGTGAAGCAGGGTCTCTGCAGCCAATAACGCAGTTCGTGCCTGGAATTCCGTTTCCGCTCTGTCGATTAATTTGGCTGGAGGCAAGATTACCTGTTGTCGCAGAAGGGGGTTATGCTTACTGCCTCCTCGCCCGAAAGCTGGACAAGAAGCAAAATTGCAGGGGGTGCCATGCGTAGCCACCAATCCGCACCGAAAGCGCGTCAAGTGGCGGCGGCCGTCATTGGAAACGTGCTTGAGTGGTATGACTTCATCGTCTTTGGCTTGCTGACGGTCGTAATTTCCCGCGTATTCTTTCCGACAAACAGCCAATATGCGTCGCTGCTCCTGACCACCGCAACATTCGGCGTCGGCTTTTTTATGCGCCCAGTTGGCGGGCTCCTACTTGGCATTTATGCCGACCGCAAAGGCCGAAAGGCTTCGCTGCTATTGATCATCGGACTGATGACAGTGGCAATGGGCATGATTGCGTTTGCCCCGCCCTACGCCGCCATTGGTATCGCGGCACCATTGATCATCTTGCTCGCAAGACTGTTGCAAGGCTTTGCTACTGGTGGCGAATTTTCCTGCGCGACGACGTTTCTCGTCGAGATTGCCCCGCCTCACCGCCGGTGCTTCTATGGTTCCTGGCAGATGTTCGGCCTCGGCATGGCCGTGCTCACGGGTACTTTGCTGGGTGCACTAGTGACACGCGGCCTTACGCCAGAAGCACTTGATAGCTGGGGCTGGCGTATCCCCTTCCTGTTTGGCCTTGTCATAGGGCCAGTCGGACTCTATATACGCCGTCATCTCGACGAAACGCTCGACTTCGTCAGCATGCGCACAGCGCCGACAGAAAGTCACGCATTCGGATCGACGCTTGCCGCACATTTCAAGGAGATGGTCGTGTGTCTTGGCATCTCCGGAGGCCCTTCCATCCAATACTATTTACTCCTCGTATACATGCCGACCTTCGCGAACACGCAGTTGCATCTGCCGCTAAGCGCCGCCCTGATCGCCCAGTCGGTCGGCCTCGTATTCTTGGTTTTGCTGGTGCTGTTGTTCGGAGCTCTCGCCGATCGCGTAGGGCGCAAACCGATCATGATCGGTGCTTTCGTTCTCTATCTCGGCTTGGCGTACCCGCTATTCTCGTGGGTGCATCAAAGTCCCTCGCTCGGCCATCTGATGACCATGCAGATCGTTCTCTGTAGCTTGCTTGGAGCATTCTACGGTCCGTTTGCGACGGTACTGGTCGAGCAATTTCCGACCCGTATTCGCTCGACCGGCCTCGCCATCCCTTACAACTTAGGCGTCATGCTGTTTGGGGGCTTCGCGCAATTCTTCGTCACTTGGCTGATCCACGTGACCGGTTCGCCAATAGCCCCCGCGTTCTACATGATGTTCGGGGCCGCAATAGCATTGGTATCCTTACTTTTTATCACTGACCCGGCCCGCGAGCCGCGTGGACAACTCGCTGTGAGCGCTCCTGAGCCAGTCGTATAAGTGCATAGTCCTCGCGATGGCTCGAAGGCCCCGTTCTCTTGGGCGCCGGAATCAGGTCCCGCGTTTCTAACGAAGCTTAAACTGCCGCATCATATTGTCTTGGATCTCGTCTCTTGAAAGCGATGGACCCAACCCCGTGTTGCGGTAATAAAGCGCCTTCAGAAAGGCTAGATCGCCGGCTGTTATCGCCGTAGGCGGTTCACGGGTGCCACAGCTCGATGACATCAAGTCCAGAATGCTCGGCAGTGGATCACAATGGTCTGGTGATTGCGCCACTGACAAGGTCAACATCGCTAAGTAGTCTGCTAGCGTCCCGATGGTGTAACCGACGGCTTTCGATGTGTCGACGATTAGGATGACGATGCCGATGCCGATTCCACTCCCGCTACCACCGCCCAAACGCGTCCCTAATGTGTTGCTTCCGAGGTAATTCTGGGTGACCTGTGGCCAAACGGGCAGAACATTAAGCCCTACGAATTGCACTTCGGTATTCAAGACTCTGGCGCCGCCGCTTGTTGTGATGTACCAGCCTTGAATTGCGTGATCGCTTCGATACGCGATCAGGTCCCTCATCCCTCCCGAATACCTGTTACGAAAGTAAACCGTCGCCCATTTTGTGACGGCATCCATTCTTTCCTGGGGGTTGTCCGTGAAAAGAATCTGCACGTTGTTTTTGCATTGCGGGTCCGACTGCACCGGGGCGCCAACGTACACGGCCAACGCGCGAAGTCGCGCCGTAACGAAGGCGTTGTATCCCGGGCTGAGCCCAACAGTTAGCGGGCAAATGCTCTGCATGCCTCCACGCCACCGCGCAAGGTTGCGCGCGGTACCCGTATTCACGTAGTGCACTGTGGCGTGGTGCACTATGAATGGATACAGCGTAGCTCCCGCTAATTCCTGATCGGTAGGAGGAGGCGGAGCCGTCACGGTTACATCGGGATTCTCTGGCGATGCGCTCGCATTCACTGCAACCCACCCACTCGTTATTACAAGGGCGGTGAGTATGATCCGTTGGATTTCATAGTTGTTTCTGGGCGCCATCTTGCACCCATGTTACGCCCGAGCGCGGAAAGCCGGAACTGCCCGGCGCGGAACCGGGCCAGCGACGGTATGGCCTGTTACGGGGCACTGCCGGCATCGGGCGCGCCTGCTTCCATGTCCATGTCCATACCGCCCCATTTTTCCGGCGCGTTCGGATACACGTGAGTCATCCAATTCAAAACCACGGGAATCCACAATCCCTGCGCCGCCTTGCACGCCTCTTCGGTGTGGATACTACCTTGCGGCCCAAAATGCGCCTTCGGCCCGAACTGCTCGCTTGCCGGCAAATTTTTCGGACCGCCGCAAAAGTCCACGTGTCGATGCCAGGTTGCAATGCTCAACGGCGCGATCGCATCGAGCTGCTGTGGCGACGCATCGACCGGAGCGGTGTACATGACACCGACCGCTTTTAATCCTTCCGCAGTGCGCTTGTAGAGAATCGACCCGGGTTGGCTGTAGTCGATCCGCTGCTGCTCCTTACGCCGATAGCGGTAGTTGGTGTAATGGATCTCTTCGCCCATCCTGCCGGTGGGGAAAAAAGGTTTATAACCGTCGCGACCCGCCGTCTTGACGTCGCGGTAACGGGAAAGCACCGCATCCGCGGCAGCGAGGATTTGTGCGGCGCGTTCTGAGTCGCCAGGCGTCGGATCGCTCTTCAGCGACATCTGCATGTGCCTGCCCATTTTCATTGACGGCACCGGAGTCTCGTCTGTCTTCCCGCTGTAGTGGCTCAGCAGGCGCTCCCACACAGGAAACTCCTGCGCCAAAGCGGTGTTGGCGCAGCCGAGGAACATCACAGCTAGCAATACATTTCGGATCATGCAAACTGCTCCCAACCCTGCCGAGCTTATATGACGGTACGCAATATTAGGCGCGATTTAGAACAACCCAGCGTCGGCGAGCGCATCGAACAGGTTAGAGTAGGGATTCAGTAAGGATGCCCGCATGTCCACCGAACCTTCAAAATTCGACCGTCTGCCGAAAACCCTCAAGGGCCTGAGGGAATTCAATGCCGGGAAGGGAATTTTGCTGTTTTTGATTGGTGGGCTGCTCTACGTGGCGCATGCGGCCTTCATTCCGGTGGCGCTCGCCATGCTCGCCGCTCTTATCTTGTCGAGCCCGGTCGAAGCCCTGTTCCGCCTCGGGCTCCCGCGAGGCTTGAGCGCGCTCTTGATCTTGATTGCTGCGCTTGCGGCGGTGGCGGGATTGGTGGCGCTCATCTGGACGCCCAGCCAGCAATGGTATGCATCGGCGCCGCACACGCTTTCCGTCATCCAAAGGAAATTCACGCCCGTGGCGCGGCTGATGAGCCATATCGAGCAGCTGACCGACCGGGCAGGAAAGGTTGGCGCGCCGCTCGCCCCTCCCGAACCCACGGCGGTGGCCGTTCCGCAAGAGAGCACGTCGCGCATTCTGTTATCGACGGTGGGCGATGCGACCATCGGCTTGGCAACCTTCGTCATCATTACGCTTTTTCTTCTGGCAGGCGGACCGCCGATGGTCGCGCGGATGACCGCTGCTTTTTTCGATCATCTCAAGGCCCATCACGTGCAGGGCTACATCGAAAAATTGCGCGCCGAAGTCGGTCATTTCTACGTCACCACCGCATTTATCAATTTGGGGTTGGGAATCGCGACCACACTGGTCATGATGGCCTGGGGAATGCCCACGCCCTATCTGTGGGGCGCGGTTGCCGCGCTGTTGAGTTTCATTCCCTATGCCGGCGCGACAACCACGCTCATTGTCGTGACGCTGGTGGCCATCGTCTCGTTTGATGGACTGGGGCGCGCGTTCGGCGTCGCCTTGAGCTACTTGAGCCTGGCCGTGATCGAAGGACAGATTGTTCAACCGCTGCTCGTCGGTAGGCGAATGGATGTGAACCCCCTGCTGATCTTCTTAGGCCTGTGGTTTGGGGGCATTTTTTGGGGCATCGCCGGCGTGATACTCTCCACGCCCATTCTTGTGGCATTGAAGGTGATCGCGCAAAATGCGCACGACGGCGAATCGATGATGCAGTTTTTGGGACCAAACGACCCGGCGCCGGCTCGGATCGAAAAACTGCGCAAGGCCGCCAAAGGTTCCTAACCGAGGATGCGCTGCCTATGATTGATCTCGCCCACGCGACCGTCGTTGTTGATAAGGCTCTCGCCCAAGGTAGAAGTCTGGGGCTGCCGCCGCTCACGGTTGCCGTACTTGATGGCAGCGGTTGTCTGGTGTGCTTCAAGCGCGAGGATGGGTCTAGTTTGCTGCGCCCGGAAATTGCACAAGCCAAGGCTTGGGGCGCGTTGGGAATGGGGATGGGCAGCCGCGCCCTCGCACAGCGGGCATCGGTGCAGCCCGCGTTCATTTCCGCAGTGAATGCGCTCGCGGGCGGCCGACTCATTCCGGTACCCGGCGGCGTGCTGATACGATCGAGCGACAAGTCCATCGTCGGCGCCGTCGGCATCACCGGCGCAACATCCGATCAAGATGAAGCCTGCGCAGTGGCCGGCATCGAGGCGGCGGGTTTCAGCGCCGACACCGGCGCGGATCCCGCCGCAAAATAAGGATAAATTGTGGAATGAATGGCATGCCGAGAATTGCGCGCAAGCTCAGCTTCCCGAGTTCTCTGCATTTGGCCCTGGCACTGGCGCTGGCCGTGCCATTCGCCGCGCAGGCACAGCAGCACCAGCGCGACGCGGAAATCCACGACACCGACACGCTGGCCTGGTGGCATACCACCGTTACGCTGTCCGACGACAGCATGGAAGGCCGGGACACCGGATCAGCGGCCTACCAGCGCGCGGCCGACTACGTCGCCAAGCGCTTCAAGGCGGCCGGACTTGCGCCTGCTGGCGAGAAAGGCGGCTACTTTCAAACCGTTCCGATGCGCGAGATCGCCGTTGCACCTGAGGGCACGCGCTTCACGCTGGTCGGCGCTCAAGGCGCGGAAACGACGCTCAAGTTTCTGCAGCAAATCACGATTGCGCCGGCCGAAAACCTTGCCGCCAATTTCGAAGCAGCGCTGACCTTTCGGGGCTATTGCGGCAAGGACGCCATGGCCAACATCGCTGCAAAGATCGTGGTCTGCTCCGGTACGCAGCGCGAAGGTCTACCCAGCGGTTCGGTGCGCGCAGCGAATGCCCGCGCGGGCGGCGCGTTGGGTCTCATCAACGTCGATGATACTTACTTCACCATTGAGCCGCCGCGCTGGCCCTACGCATATGCGCGCAGCGTCACGCTGCGTGTGCCGCAGAGCGAGAAGGCTCCTGGGGCACCGCTGGCGAGCATGCGTCTGAGCGCGGAGGCCTTCGCGACGCTGCTCGCCGGCAGCGGCCAAGACGCCGCCGCGATACTCAAGTCAGGCGGCGCGAAGCAGCCTCTGCCGAATTTTGAAATTCCCAGCAAACTGCGCGTACAGGTGCGCGTGACGCAGCGCGACATCAGTTCTCCCAATATTCTCGCCAAACTTCCGGGCAGCGATGCGAAGCTGAAAAACGAGTTCGTCGTCATCGCCGCGCATCTGGACGGTTATGGGTTTGGCACGCCGGTCAATGGCGACAATCTCTACAACGGTACGCTCGATGATGCGGCATATGTTGCGTTGCTGATCCAGACAGCCGACGACCTCAAGGCGCGCCGCCTGCGTGCGCCGAAACGCAGCATTCTTTTTATTGCCTTCACGGGCGAGGAGAAGGGCTTGCTCGGCTCGCGCTGGTTCGTGGATCATCCGACCGTGCCCGCCGAGCAACTCGCCGCGGACGTCAACCTTGATCAGCTGCGGCCGCTGTTTCCGTTGAATATCCTGACGGCAGAAGCGCTCGGCGATACCACCCTCGGTGCCACGGCACGCGCGGTCGCTGCGCCGATGCACATCGAGATCCGTCCGGATGCGGAACCTGAGCGTAATCTGCTCGCGCGCGCTGACCAATATCCATTCCTCGGCATTCATGTGCCGGCCATCAGCTTCATCTTCGGCTACGATCCGAACACGGAGGCGGAGAGGCGCTACCGTGAGTGGTATGAGATTCGCTATCACCGCCCTCAAGATGACATTACGCAGCCGATGGATTTCGCCGCCGCTGCGAAATTCAACACGTTTTTCTATAGGCTGACCCTGACCATCGCCAATGATGCGAGCCGCCCGGCCATTTATCCCACGAGCTCATTCGCGAGCAAACACTAGATCTTCGGTCGGCGCAAGGCGGCGATGGCTGGTAAGACAGACAGCATTCAAGGATCATATCGACACAATGTCTGGTTCACGCATGTCCGTTGCTTCACGCATCCGAGAGCGCGCAGCGCTGTTTGTGGGCGGCTATCTGGTACTGTGGGGTGCGGCGACGGCCTACCTCGCAGCCAAAGGCGCCGACTGGACGCTGCCTGTGATCTCGCTCGCCGTATTTGGCGCGGCGCTGCCGCTGCTCAGCCTGCCACTGACCCGTAAAGCCGCGCCGCCGAGAATCGCGGTGGCAAGGCCTACGCTGGAACTATCAGCGATCCTCGTATTTTTGGTCTTATACGCAGTAGTTTTCCTGGTCTGGGGAATGAGCGCGACCCGCGCGGCGTTGCCGGCGGGACGCGAGCAGGAATTGCTGGTGATGACGGTCAAGCTGCTGGTGCATGTGGCTGCACCGGTACTGCTGCTGGCCGCGCTCGGCGCCAAAGTTGCACCCCTCTTCAGCCTGAGAGTTGGAGGGCCGGGCTTCTGGCCGCCGCTGCTGGTGCTCGGCGCGATTATTCTTGCGCTGCTGTGCCTCGTGTCGCCGGCGCTCAGTGAAATCGAAGCGCTGCACGCATCCATCGCGACTCTTGTCTGGGCCGCGCCGGCGTCATTCATCTGGATGGCCATCGAGGCGGGCCTTTGCGAGGAATTCCTGTTTCGCGCCGTGTTGCAAACCCGACTGTCGGCCGCATTGAAATCGGAGGCTGGGGCGGTTGTGGGGGGCGCGGTGCTATTCGCCTTGGCGCATGTGCCGGGTCTGGTCCTGCGCGGGCACCCGGGAGTCGACGGCTACTCAACCGATCCTGTCCAGGTGATTGCCTTCACCATCGCCGTGCTTTCGCCGGTCGCAGTGCTGTTCGGAACGCTGTGGGCGCGAACTCGCAGTTTGTTGCTGATCGTTCTGCTGCATGCCGCAGTCGACGTACTACCGAATCTGGCCGAATTTGTGCGGACGTGGGCTCGTTGAAGCAATCCATTGGCCTGACGGCATTGCTGGTGCGTGACTACGACGAGGCGTTGCAATTTTATGTCGGAACATTGGGATTCAAAGTCGTGGAGGACACTTTCATCGCTGCGCAAGATAAGCGCTGGGTCATCATCGCGCCGCCTGGATCGAGCGAATCGGCCATGCTCCTCGCCCGAGCCGCAAGCCCCGAGCAAGCAGCGCGAATAGGCGATCAAACCGGCGGCCGGGTCTTTCTGTTCTTGCACACAGATGATTTCTGGCGCGACTACACCGCCTATAAAGCCAGGGGTGTCGTCTTCGTGCGCGATCCACAGGCGGAGAGCTACGGCATGGTCGCGGTGTTCAAGGATCTGTACGGTAACCTTTGGGACCTGCTACAGCCCGCCACCGCATGAGCTCCGGGATATGCTATTCATTAAAAAGCTCCGCGCGCGCATCAAGAACGGCGAAGTGACCGCCAGTGTGCGCATCTGGAAAACTCCTCGTGTCAAAGCCGGTAATCGCTACCGACTGGAAGAAGGCCAAATCAAAGTCACGTCGATTCGGCAGATTTTTCCGGAGGATCTCACCGACAAGCTAGCTCGAGACACCGGGTTTAATAACCTCATCGATCTCATGAAGACCGCGAAACACGGCAGCGGACAGAACATATACTATGTTCGATTCCAATATGTAGATGGTCCGGCACGATCGGCCAACAAGAAACAGATGCGCCCTAATTAGCTTTCGATGCCGCGCACCATCTTAATTCTCGCCGCCATCGCTGCCCTCATCTACGTTGCGCTCTGCCTTGCGCTTTTGTTAGCTCAACGGTCTTTCATCTATTATCCACAACCCAAATTGGCCGGCGACGACGGTCCCACGCTCGTTCTTAATGTCGACGGTGAACGGATACTCGTCAGCACCCGCGCCCATACCGGTCCAGACGCCGTGATCTACTTTGGCGGCAACGCCGAGAATGTCTCTGGCAGTCTGCCGACGCTGGCCGATGCATTTCCTGAGCGATCTCTCTATGCAATGAACTACCGCGGATACGGCGGTAGCACCGGCAAACCCTCCGAAGCCGCAATCATCGCCGACGCGGTGGCTTTGTTTGACCGCGTGCATCTCGATCATCCGCGTATCATCGTGATCGGCCGGAGTTTAGGCAGCGGAGTCGCCATACACATTGCGAGTGAGCGCCCAGTCGAACGCCTCGTCCTCATTACCCCCTATGACAGCTTGCTCACCATCGCCGCAGGTCAGTTCGGTTTCTTCCCTTTGCGTTGGCTGATGCTCGACAAGTTCGAATCCTGGCGCTACGCGCCGAAGATAAAGATCCCCACTCTGCTCATTGCAGCACAGAATGACGAAGTCATTCCCTATGCAAGCACGAAATCCCTCTACGATCATTTTCTCCCGTCTGTCGCTTTCATGAAACTGCTCTCCGGGGTTGGCCACAACAGCATTTCCGAGAGTCCCGAATACATTCCGGCGATAAGAGGAGCGCCATGAATGGGCCGCTCGCACGGGGCGCTTAGTAGCAGCACCACCGCTGCAACCGCCTATTAAAGCGACCGTTCGCTATCGTATTTCTTTACCAGAGTTCTGGCTGCGACTAAACGCCATGCCCGTTCGATCAGTTCCGGTAAAACTCGCTTGTCGAGCGCACCGAGGCGCAAGAGAATCCAGGGGTAGTCCCGGTAGTGATCGGTGATGAAGAAAACATCCGGAGCAGACTGCATCAGGATCTCCCGGTCCAGTAAATCGCTACGAAGTACGACGCAGTCCATGCTCTGATGCAGACGCGCGATGAGCTTCCCACCCACTTTGAGTGCCGGAGTGCCGTACGAGGTGCCGTCAACGACTCCGGGCAGAGCATGGGCAATCTCGCGAATATCGTCGAAGCCTGTCAAGGCAGTCCTTCCCGGCGCCGGCCTCAGCTTTGCGCCCGGCACCTTGCGTTTTCTCGGCTTTGCCACTGGTCGCTCAACCGACTTCACGGGGTCATGTCCGGATTGTAATAGTCCAGAAAAAGAATGAAATCGATGACTTCCTCCATGTCACGGCCCACGAAGCGAATCGAATGAGAGTCCGTGCGCTCGACCGAATGTAGGTAAGCCACAATTTCGGCCGAGGTGTAATTTTTGAATGAAATGTCCAAGGTGATGGGAGTCGGAAGAACATAGGGCTTGCGTTGATCCCGATGAGATACCGCCGACAGCGCGCCCTGATAGATCTTGTCGCACGCGGCAGCCGGCGTGAGCGACTCCGCCGAGTGAAATCCAAGGCTCTTTTTAGTGACCACCGATTCCATGTTGCCCAACCGGCTCGTGACTTCGCTGACCGCGACATCGTCTCCGGAAATGAATACGACTGGAACACCCAACGCGCCGGCATACGCGGCGTTCAACTCGCCCTCGGTGACGGCGGTGCCGTTCAGAGCTACGCGCGTAAAGTGGGCGCTCGAAATGGTGTGAGCGCGCACGCCCTTTGGATTTGTGGTGGACGCGTGATAACCGACGAACAGAGCCGCAGCGAAAGTTGAATCGAGGCCCGCCATCATTTCACCGTGCCGCGGCCATGAGCGCACAATTCGGACATCCTTCGGAAAGAGTTCGATCAATAGGCTCTCACCGTTGCCATGCGAGTCGCTGACAACGACCTCGGTGGCGCCCGCCGCCTGGGCACCTCGAACCGCTGCCACCGCCTCGTCCGTCATAAAGCGGCGAAATCGCTCGTACTCAAAACCGCCGGGAAGCAGCTGGTCTGCAGTGACGACGCCGGCGACGCCTTCCATATCCACTGATATATAGACCTTGAGTGGGGCGGTGGGCGCCTTCGCATTTGCGCTGTAAGCCGACAGAGGAATTGCGAAACTCAAGACTCCGATGAGAGATATTGCAAACCCGCGCAGCCCTGCTTGCCCGATCATGCGCACCCCTGAATTCACTTTATATGCGGACATTAAAGCGGCTCCCTACATTGTTTAAGACGAGCAGAGTGTCAGCGCGGTCGTAAAAAGGCAAACGATCCCAAGGCCCAAAGCGCAGAAGCGCAATCTGTGCTATGAATTGCGCGTCACCTATGTGCGTCTCGATCCGCCGCTTAGCGTTTGCGATCTGGCTGTTGCTCGGCTCGAGCTCCGTACTATTTGCGCAATCGAACCCGCCGCTAGAAGTTCTGGTGCTCGGATCCGGCGGACCCGGGGCCGCGGGACGCGCAGCATCGAGTTATCTGATCTTCATTGACGGCGTTGCACGCATTCTCGTCGACGCGGGTGCCGGATCCTTCGCGCGCCTCGGCGAGGCTAAAGCCTCTCTGGCGGACACCGATATCGTGCTGCTCACTCACCTGCACATCGATCATGCCGGTGAAATCCCCGGATTGTTCAAGGCGCGCGCCGTTTCTGGTACCGGACCCATTGTATTCAACGTGTGGGGGCCGACGGGCTCCCCTGGAAGGGGTGCAGATGCCTACTTTCCCAGCACGCGTGAATTTCTGCGCTTGTTGTTCGGATCCAGGGGTGCCTTCGCCTACTTGAACGATTTCGCTGCGCCGATCACCCTGCATGGGCATGACATTCCTGCACTGCCTGAAAACGCTGCGCCGCTTGTTAAGGCAGCACCGCTGCAAATTTTCAAGCAAGGCGGCATAAGTATCACTGCGATTGCGGGGCATCATGGCGATGCACCCTCCGTGATTTACCGCATCGAGCATTCAGGCAAGAGCGTCACGTTTTCCGGCGACATCGATGCACAGGGCCTGCTCGCCTTACGCAGCATCGCCAAATCCACTGACCTGTTGGTGTTCAACACCGTGGTGCTCGATCCGCCCGGCTCCCCAGCCATTCTCTACACGTTGCACACGCCGCCGCACGCGATTGGACAGCTTGCCAAGGAAGTGGGAGCGGGAGCGCTCTTGCTAAGCCATATCTCGCCCGCCGTCGATGAGTCGCAGCGGCAGGTATTGGACTCCATTCGCCAAAACTATGCGGGCAGCGTGACCTTCGCAACGGACGGCCTACGGGTACCGCCTTGAATCTATCAAATCCGCGCTTCTTGATCGATCCTTCTGGTGAACGCCAGGCAGACGGTTCTGGAACGAACCGCGCCCCGAGCGCCGCTGCCGCGTAAATGCGGCACGCGCCAAAACACTCGATTTTCACGGCGCACCAGATGGCCGCGAACGTGGTGCAGGCGCGGCGATTGGCGCCCGATGCTCTCGCCCGCAGATTCGGCCGTGGACACGGCATCGAGAGACGCATTCACCTCGATGTGATCCAGCAGCGGGGCGCGGCCGTTCGCCAGCCGTTTGCGATTGATGGCGGCGCGCGATACGGGTACCAGGCGCGTGGCATCTTTTGCGCTCAGCAGCAAAAGGAAGGCCAGGACAAAAGGCGCATCCCAAGCAATGGAATCGATCGAATCATTGATCAAGCGACGCTTGAAATTCGCATCGGCCGCGGCCTCTCGATAATAGGCGGCCCACCCCTCCTCGAAGCGAAACCGAACGTGGTCCAACAAGGAGGCAGTAGCCGCATTGCCCCCGTGCGTCGCGTTAAGGAATCCGCCTGAGAGGACATCGTGTGTATCTTTGGAATCCACGAATTCGCCGCGCAAATCGAAATGCGTTTCCAAAGGCGAAAGCGTGATCTCGGCATGCTCATCCGCCGCGGCATCGGCCCAAAAAGTGCGGCCGACGGCCGTCAGCCCGTTCGCCGAAGCGCGCAGCAAGATTCCCACCTTGCGTCCTGCGGCGGCCGAATCGAATCCATCCGCCGACCCCGTCTCGTGAATCACGCGCTTGTGCACCTCGTCATTCCATTCAATCCAAAGGTGCGGCGCGGGCATTCGCAATAGATCCAAGCAGCCGACGAGCCGCGCGCCGTCCGCATAGGCCAAGTCGGCACTGGCTTCTGACAAATCATCACCCAACACGAACCGCAGTGGGCAGGCCACGATTTGCGCCGCAAACCGGCTCGGGCCCGCAAGTTGGGCCTGCGCAGGATTATTGCCGGATGGTAGGACCAGCGGTGCATAGCAGCGGGCAATACTATCGAGTAATCGCATTGGCGCGGGGCTCCCTCGCGTTGAATTTTGCTTCTTGGGCCGTATTGCATAAGAGACGCTGCGGAGCCGCAGCGTTGATGGGCGATCCACGAGTTCGTCCCCGCTATCGACGATTTCGTCCCAATCGCACTAAAATTTGGCCGTGATAGGCCGGAATGCGCGCCGCGCTTAGGGGTCGAGCTCCCGATCGGGGAGCGCAACGCCCATTGCTTCCGGGAGTTTGGCGAGTCTACGGCGGACGGCGAGCAACTCCCGCTCTTCGGTGACGCGAGCGCCACCCGGCTGCCGCATCGCTTTTTCGAGCGCAGCCTGTCGCGTGAACAACTCTAGAAGCTCATTGACTGATTTCATCCTCTCACCCTGATTCAAAACCACTGATTCCTCGTCCCCGACAATATGGCGCGCGGCGGCACTGTAACAACGTGACCCAACTCGCGGTATCGATCCTGTGATGGGTTTTGTAAAACCGCCCGATGCGGTTCTGTCGGTGTGAGCAGACTGGCAGCGCGACATAAAGGCGCGGATCTTAAGGCCCCGCCTGCTTTTGCTAATTTTGTGAACTACCTGATATCGGCGGCGACCGCGGTTTCCTTTTCGAGCGATCCCATACAACGCCGGGAAATCCCTTGAGGGGCACCAGTCGTTCGCCCAAGTAGGTCCATTCCGGCATCTGTTCGATAGCGATGTGATAGCGCGCTTGTCTCCCGGTGCGGGTTTTGAACAGGGCGCGCGGCACATTTACCATATGCGGCGAGCGGGCACGTTCATAACAAATCGGCGTGCCGCAGCGCGCGCAAAAGCTGCGCGTCGTGCCAGAAGCAGTGTCTTCAAATTGCGCGATCTTCGATTGCCCTCTTGTAACGCGGAAGCGGCGCCGCCAGCTGCCTACGTACGTGGCATACGCGGCTCCATGCGCATGACGGCTCGCCGGCGAATGGTCGTGCCAAGCCCACCTGGCGGGAAAATCAATCTCAATGTGCACATCGCCGCAAAGGCATTGGCCCGGCACGGCCGCTGCAGTCTTGGTGGTGCTCGTGGATACTGCTTTTCTCAATGTTTCACCCCAAATACTTACGCAAGTAATTGCAGACTACGCTCCAATCCTGTCATTTCCCGTCAGGATTGGCTTTGCGCTACAAATCAGCGCGACGTAGTGCTAGATTGACTCGGTATGCGGCCAAAAAGATCCGCAATCCCGCCTCATCTCGCAGTGCAGCAAGGATCTTAATTTGTCCGCAGTTTTACCCCATCCGACACAGATTGCGCGCGATTCCGATGAGGAGATCGCACGGGATATTGCCGCCGTCAACAAGCTGCAGGCTGTGCCCACGCTTCTGGAAGTGTTATGCGAAACCACGGGGATGAGATTTGCCGCCGTGGCCCGAGTCAGCGACAGCACTTGGACAGCATGCGTGGTCAAGGATGACATCGGCTTCGGCCTCAAGCCCGGCGGACAACTGGATCTTGAAACGACACTTTGCCTTGAATCAAAAAGGTCCAATGCACCCATCGTCATCGAACAGGCGAGCACCGACCCGCGTTACTGCAACCACCACACGCCGCAGCTCTACAAAATCGAGAGCTACGTTTCGGTACCGATTGTTTTGTCGAATGGCCGCTACTTTGGCAATCTCTGTGCCATTGATCCGGCGCCTGCCAAGGTGGCTGACGCCAAAATCTTAAGCATGTTCACGCGCTTTGCCGCTCTCATCGCGATGCAGCTCGACAGTGAAGTGGCGCGGCAGCAGGACCAATCTGCATTGCGCGGCGCCCATGCCGACAATGAACTGCGCGAACAATTTATCGCCATTTTGGGTCATGATTTGCGCAATCCTCTGCAGGCGGTCTACTCAGCAGGCGCCTTGCTCGAGAAAAAAGTCACGGACCCGGCGCTCAAAGGTGTCGCGGCGCGCATCAAAGTCAGTGTGAAACGGATGTCTTCTTTGATCAGTGACGTATTGGATTTCGCGCGGGGGCGGCTCGGCGAGGGACTGGGCGTGCGCGTCGCGGATGTCGAGGATATTGATGCCGGCCTCAACGCGGTGGTCAGAGAGTTTCAAGACGCGCAGCCTGAGCGCCAAATCCTCGCCAACATCAGCGTGACGCGCAAGGTGCGCTGCGATCTGGGGCGCGTGCAGCAAGTCGCGTCGAATCTAATCGGCAATGCTCTGAAGCACGGCGCACCTGAAGGCCCTATCAAGGTTTCCGCGCAAGCCGAAGAATCGGAACTGGTGCTCAGCGTTTGGAATGCCGGTGATCCCATCCCGCCCGAAAACATCGACAAGATTTGCGAACCGTTCTGGCGCCACTCTTCAACGGGCAATCGCGAAGGACTTGGCTTGGGGTTATATATTTGTTCGCAGATCGTGCGCGCTCACGGCGGCACGCTGTCAGTGACATCCTCACAAGAGAGCGGCACCAGCTTCACTGCGCGACTCCCGCTAGATGCCGATCAACTTGACCAGGATCCCGGCAAGGCTCGCGCCCACTAACGGACCGACGATGGGGACGAAGGCGTAGCCGAAGTCCGATGTGCCCTTGCCGGGAATGGGAAGCACGGCGTGCATGATGCGGGGGCCCAAATCGCGCGCCGGATTGATGGCATAGCCGGTGGGACCGCCGAGAGATAAGCCAATTCCCCACACCAGAAAGCCGATCAAGAAGGGGCCGAGTCCGGGGCTTAAGCCCACGCCTGTGCCGTATTTTGACGAAATCGCTGCGGCGACCAGCACCAGCACGAAGGTGCCGATGATTTCAGTGAGGATGTTGGCCAACGGCGCGCGGATCGCGGGTATGGTCGAAAAGCAGCCTAATTTATCCAGCGGGTCGGGCGTCCTTTTCCAGTGAGACAGATAAGTAAGCCAGACCAGCACGGCGCCTGCCATCGCACCTAGGATTTGCGCGGGCACATACACGCTGAGCCGGCTCCAATCGCCGCTCGACACGGCGACGCCGACCGTCACCGCCGGATTCAGATGCCCATCGCTGCCGATTGCGAGCGCGGTGAAGACCCCCGCCATGACCCCAAAACACCAGCCGGTGGTGATTACGATCCATCCGGATTTTTCTCCCTTTGTTTGGCGCAATACGACATTGGCCACCACGCCGTTGCCGAGCAGCATCATGATCATCGTGCCGAGAAATTCGCCGAGAAATGCCGAATGCATACTGTCCCCTTCGCTATTTTTTTAAGAGGCAATCGCTGAAATTTTTATTGTTCGATCAGTCGGTCCAATCCAGAGAACGGCCCACGGCCTTCTGCCACGTGCCGAACAGGGCCGCGCGGCGATTTTCCGCCATTTGCGGATTCCAGCGCTTGTCCACTGCCCAGTTGCTGACAAGATCCTCGCGATTGCGCCAATAGCCTACCGCCAGGCCCGCTGCGTACGCCGCACCTAAGGCCGTGGTCTCGGTGATTTTCGGGCGCACCACCGGCACATCGAGGATGTCAGCCTGAAATTGCATGAGCAGCTCATTGCCCACCATGCCGCCGTCGACACGCAGCTCCGGAATTTGGATGGAGGAATCCTCCCCCATCGCGCCGAGCACTTCACGGGTCTGGTATGCGGTCGCCTCGAGCACCGCGCGAGCGAGGTGAGCGCGGGTGACGTAGCGTGTCAAACCTGTGATGGTGCCGCGGGCGCGCTCATTCCAGTGCGGCGCATACAGCCCGGAAAAGGCCGGCACAAAGTAAACCCCGCCATTGTCCTCGACTTCGCGGGCGAGTTTCTCAACTTCATTGCTGCTCGCGATCATGCCTAGGTTGTCGCGCAGCCATTGCACCAGCGCGCCGGTGACGGCGATCGATCCTTCCAAGGCGTAGCACGCTCTTTCCTTGGCGATCTGGTAAGCGACGGTGGTGATCAGTCCCGCGGTCGAGGCGATGGGTTTCTCACCGGTGTTCATGAGCAGAAAACAGCCCGTTCCGTAGGTGTTCTTCGCTTCGCCCGGTCGAAAACAGGCTTGACCCACCAAGGCTGCTTGCTGATCGCCGAGAATGCCTGCGACGGAAGTGCCCAGCAGCGCCGGCGTTCTGACGGCACCGTAGACTTCGCTCGACGCGACAATGCGCGGCAGCACGGCGCGCGGAATCAGAAATTCCTCCAATAATGCGGCGTCCCAATCCAGTGTTGCAAGATTCATCAGTTGGGTGCGGCTGGCATTGGTGACATCGGTCAGGTGCAGCCCGCCATCGCTTCCGCCGGTGAGATTCCACAGCAGCCAGGTATCGATGTTGCCGAACAGGAGTTCGCCTGATTGGGCCTTGCCGCGGGCGCCGGGCACGTTATCCAATAGCCATTGCAGCTTAAGGCCGCTGAAGTAGCTGGCCAGCGGCAATCCGGTTTTGGCGCGAAAGCGATTCGCGCCGCCATTTCGGGCGTATTGCGCGACGAGTTGATCCACGCGAGTGTCCTGCCAGACCAATGCGTTGTGCAGCGGTTTACCGCTGCGCTTGTTCCACAGAATTGTCGTTTCGCGCTGGTTGGTGATACCGACGGCAGCAAGGTCGGAAGGTCCCAGACTCGCGCGTGCCAAGGCGGCACCCGCAACTTCCTGGGTGTTCTGCCAGATTTCAGTCGGGTCGTGCTCAACCCAACCTGGCTTGGGAAAGATCTGCTTATGCTCCTTTTGCGCGGAGGTGATCATGTTGCCGCCGCGGTCGAAGACGATGAACCGCGTGCTCGTCGTGCCCTGATCAATCGCCCCTACGTATCGAGCCATGATTTCCCCGTTTCTAGTTGTATCCGCCGAGACTCTTATAACAATAGCGCGCCCACGGGTGCGGTTTTGTTTTATTCGATCTTCGACTCCGCATCAGCCGAGAGTTTGGTCCGCAACACTTGCCCTGTGTCGAGCAGAACTACGGTATGCAAACGGCCGCCATGAGAGCCATCGCTCATGGGGTTGCAAACGACACTGACGCGGTCGCCTGGTTTGAGCGAATCATGCGTCCAACCGAAACGCTTCAGGATGGCAGGGCTGCTGGTGATGATATTCCATTTAACGGGATCACCTAAGGCCCCGGGCTCGAGCACAAGCGTAAATGTC
>Ga0302324_100004118_pt1 | contig 32379 bp, 27 predicted proteins | sample Palsa_T0_1_FD_201949 | JGI IMG/M metagenome (GOLD analysis project Ga0302324, IMG submission 201949) | Peat permafrost microbial communities from Stordalen Mire near Abisko, Sweden - Palsa_T0_1 | ecosystem: Environmental > Terrestrial > Soil > Palsa > Peat permafrost | place: Sweden: Abisko... | reverse complement strand
TCATTTGCGCGAAGCCGTCCGCTTTTCCGACGGCGTGGGATGTCTCGTGCGGGAACCGGGGCGGATTCTCCTGGAAGTGGGCCCCGGCCAGACCCTGGCGACGCTTTCCCGGCAGCATCCGGCGAGGAATAAGGAGCAGGCGGTAGTCACCTCCCTGCCAAATAGCTCCACCTCCCCTGGCGGCGAGGTCACCTTCATCCTGCAGGCGCTCGGGCAGCTTTGGCTCAACGGCGCGCCGGTGGATTGGGCTGGCTTTTACGCGGGCGAACAGCGGCGGCGCGTGCATCTTCCCGCTTATCCTTTTGAGAGAACACGGCACTTCGTGGAGGCGGTAAAGCCCGTCGAGACTTCGTCCGCGCCAGTTGCCGCCGCGCCTGTCGCGCCCGCCGCTGTCGAGGAAGCCGCGGCGGCCATGCCGGGCGCTCCAGCGGCCGGCCGGAAGCAGGAAATAATCTCATCGTTGACAGATGTGTTACAACACCTGTCGGGGCGTGATCGCGCGGCATTGGACCCCGCGGCCAGTTTTTTCGAGCTGGGGTTCGATTCGCTTTTCCTCACGCAAGCCAGCCATGGCTTTCGCAAGAAATTCGGCGTCAAGATCACTTTCCGGCAATTGATGGACGAACTCTCGTGCCTGGATTCCATCGCGGAGTTCATCGATCGGCAATTGCCGCCGGTGGAAAGCCAGGCGTCCGGCATCGCGATTGCGACGCCGCGCGTCAGCCAGGGCGAAATCGCGTCTTTGACGAGCGTCGCGGCTCGCGTGCCGCATCCGAAGTTGGAGCGCCCTTCGCGCCAGGTCGCGGTTCCAATGGAAAAGCGTAAACCGGGCGCCAGGACCGCCCCGGTTCAATTCAGCATCTATTTCTTCGGCAACTACGAAGCCGCGTTCACCCCGGAAAAATACGATTTGCTCTTCGATGCCGCGAAGTTTGCGGACAAGCACGGCTTCACCGCGATCTGGCTCCCCGAGCGTCATTTTCACGCCGTCGGCGGGTTTTCCCCGAATCCCGCGCTCCTCGCCGCCGCTCTTTCGAGGGAGACCGAACGCATCCAGTTGCGCGGCGGAAGCGTCGTTTTTCCGTTGCATCACCCCATCCGCATCGCGGAGGAGTGGGCCGTGGTGGACAATCTCTCCAAGGGCCGGACCGGCCTTTCCATCGCCTCCGGATGGCATCCCAACGATTTCGTTTTCGCCCCCGACGCCTTTGACCGCCGGCGCGAGATTTGTTTCGAGGGCCTGGAGGTGGTGAGAAAACTCTGGCGCGGGGAAGCGGTTCCCGCGCGCGGCGGCGCCGGCGGGGATGTCGAGGTGAAACTTTATCCGATGCCGATGCAGACGGAGCTTCCCGTCTGGCTCACCTGCATTCATCCGGACTCCTTCGTCAAGGCGGGGGAAATGGGGCTGGGCGTGCTCGGCTACTTGATGAACCAGAAGATCGAGGATGTTGCCTCGAAAATCGCCCTTTACCGCGAATCGCTGGCCAGGCACGGGCACGATCCCGGCTCAGGCCATGTGACGATCCTTTTGCACACGTTCGTCGGCTCGGATCTGGCAGCCGCCCGAGAGACGGCCAGGGAGCCTCTCCGCGAGTACCTCCGGTCATTCCTCGACAATAGCCGCAGGAAGATCGAGAGCGAAGGCGGCACGGTCGAGGTTGACCCCGAAGACATGGAGGACCTGCTGGACGCCGCATTCGAGGATTATGTCGAGGGCAGGGCCCTCATCGGCACTCCGGACTCGTGCGCCCGCGTCGTGGACGGGCTCGTCGAAATCGGCGTGGATGAGGTCGGATGCTTCCTTGATTTCGGAATCGAACCGGCGGCCGTTTTGCGAGGCCTCTCCGGTCTCAATGAACTCAGGAGCCGGTATGAAAAGGAGCCACGGCGCGGACGGCTCGGCGAGCCGTCCCTACCTCCGCGTGTCGAGCGCACGCTGCCGCTGACTTCGGGGCAACAGGGACTTTGGATTTCAGGCGTCGAAGAGGACGGCTCGCGCACCTACAACGAATCTGTCACGCTCCGCATTCGCGGCATGCTCGACCAGGCGATTTTGCGCGGCGCGTTGCAAGCGCTGGTCAACCGCCACGAGGCGTTGCGCACGACCATCGCGCCGGACGGCGAGAGCCAGCGCGTCCACGCCACGGGCGTTCTCGATCTTCGTTTCACCGATCTCTCCGGCTTCGAGTCCGGCCAACGGCACGAAAGTGCCGTGGAAGCCCTGTTCCGGTCGGAGGCCGAGCTTTTCGAGCGGCAGGGGCCGTTCATGCGCGCGGCTCTCTTCAAACTGGAAGAGAAGGAACACCTCCTCCTGTTGACCGTTCACCATATCATGGGGAACGGCCCTTCCTATTGGCTCTTTCTGGACGAGTTGTGCTCCCTCTACGCGGCTGGATGCCGCGGCGAAAGCGCCGCTCTTCCCGCGCCGATGCAGTTGAGCGATTACATCGAATGGGACGCCCGCACACGCGCCGACGCCGCGAGTTCGGAAGCGTACTGGCTCGCGCAGTTTCAAGGAGCCATCCCTGTCCTCGAGTTGCCCACCGACCGGCCCCGCCCCTCCGTTCTCTCCTTCCGCGGCGAGCGCCAGCACATGACCGTGGACGCGGATTTAACACTCGCCCTGCGGCGCGCCGCCGCCGCCCACCACTGCTCCCTCTTCAACCTTCTTCTCTCGGCCTACGGTCTCCTGCTGCATCGTCTCAGCGGCCAGGAGGACGTCGTCATCGGCGTTTCTTTCGAGGACAACGTCCGCGAACTGGAGGGGGCGGAATCCCTTTTCGCCAACACGACCAACGTGATGCCGATCCGCAGCCGCATCGACGCGAACCCGGCCTTCTCGGATTACATGGGCGGCATCAAGGAACTCCTCCTGGGAGCCGCCGAGCACCAGAACTATTTCTTCGCGCGGCTCCTGGACGCATTCAAATTGCGGCGAGACCCCGCGCGGGCGCCGATCTTCTCGACGGTTTTCAATTTCGAAAATGACGAGTTCCGCAGAAACCTCGACGGCCTCGAGGTCGAAATGCTCACCCGCGATGTTCCCTTCTCCGGCCCGGCCGGAACGGCGATGGTCGAGCTTTTCATCAATATCATCGAGAAGGACGGCGCCTTGGATTTCCAGTGTGACCATATGACCGCCCTCTATGACGGCGAAACGGTCGCGCGCTGGCTGGGGCATTTCAAGACGCTCCTGAAGGCGGTCGCCGCCGATCCCGGGCGGGGCATCCGCCATCTTCCTCTTCTGGACGAAGCCGAGCGGCGGCGGATTGTCGTCCAGTGGAATGACACGGATGTAGATTATCCGCGGGATGCGCTCCTGCACCGTCTCGTCGAGGAGCAGGCAAAGCGGACGCCCGACGCCATCGCCGTGGTGTTCGAGAAAGAGAGCCTCTCCTACCGCGAACTCGACAGCCGGGCGAATCAGCTTGCCCATTACCTGCGCGCAAAGGGCGTCGGCGCGGATTCCCCGGTCGGGATTTGCATGGAACGCTCCCTCGAGATGGTGACCGGCCTGCTCGGCATATTGAAGGCGGGCGGCGCTTACGTGCCGCTGGATCCCGGCTACCCGATGGAACGCGTCGCGTTCATGATGGCCGATGCGCGGATGCCCGTGCTCCTGACGCAGGAAAGGCTGGTGAACCATCTTCCCGGCCACACGGCGGAAATCATCTGCCTGGATGCCGGCTGGCTTTCCATCGCGCGCGAGTCCAGGGAGAGTCCGGCCGTCGCGATCACGCCCCTTAACCTCGCCTACATCATCTATACCTCCGGCTCGACCGGGAAGCCGAAAGGCGCGATGAATACCCACGCCGGGATTTGCAATCGCCTGCTCTGGATGCAGGATGCCTACCGCCTCACGCCGGAGGATCGCGTTCTCCAGAAAACCCCCTTCAGCTTCGACGTGTCGGTGTGGGAATTTTTCTGGCCCTTGCTCACGGGCGCGAGGCTCGTCATGGCGCGGCCCGGCGGCCATCAGGAGAGCGCGTATCTTATCGATACCATCGTCAAGGAGGGGATAACCGTCATCCATTTCGTCCCGCCGATGCTCGCGGCGTTTCTTTCCGACAAGGACGCCGGAAAATGCCGGTCGCTCCGGAGCGTCATTTCCAGCGGGGAAGCGCTTTCCTTCGATCTCCAGGAGCATTTCTTCTCGCTCCTGCCCGCCCGGCTTCACAATCTTTATGGCCCGACGGAGGCCTCTGTCGATGTCACCAGTTGGACTTGCCGAAGGGACTCTTCGAAAGGCGTCGTGCCGATTGGGCGGCCCATCGCCAATACGCGGATTTATCTGCTCGATGGCCATCTCGAGCCCGTCCCCGAAGGCGTCGCCGGCGAGCTTTATATAGGGGGCGCCGGCCTGGCCCGGGGTTACTGGGGCCGGCCTGACCTGACGGCGGAGAAGTTCATTCCCGATCCGTTCAGCCAGGTCCAAAGCGCCCGTCTCTATAAGACCGGCGATCTCGCCAGGTGGCGTCCGGATGGGAACATCGTTTATCTAGGCCGCATCGATCATCAGGTGAAGATCCGCGGGTTTCGGATCGAACTCGAAGAGATCGAAGGAGCGCTCGGGCGCAATCCGGCGGTCCGGGAGGCGGTTGTGATCGCCCGGGAGGATCGCCCCGGGGACAGGCGGCTCGTCGGCTATGTAGTTTGCAGGGGGGAGGCGGACGCGGACCTTTCCGCCCAACTTCGAAACGATCTGAAGAGGCATCTTCCCGAATACATGGTTCCATCCGCATTCGTCTTCCTGAAGGCGCTGCCGCTTACCGCCAACGGCAAGGTGGACCGCTCCGCGCTTCCGGCGCCTGACCTGGCGCTTCGCCCGGTCGGGCAGAGCGCGTCGCCGCCCACTCCCATTCAGGGCAAGCTCACGGAAATCTGGAAGTCCATTCTCGGTCTCCAACGGGTCGGGCTCGAAGAGAACTTTTTCGAAATCGGTGGAAATTCACTCCTCGGGTTGCGGGTCGTCAATGAACTGCGCGCCCTTTTGGACGAACACGTCGCCCTGGTCGTTCTCTTCGAAGCGCCCACCATAGCGCAACTCTCCGTTCTCCTCGAGGAGAACTACCAGGAGAGCGTCCGCCGGATTGTCCCGGAGACGCGGGAGAAAGCGGTCCCGGGGCCGGCCGTGGTGGCGCGGGAATCCGGGAGGGAAGGGGAGGAAGACGTCGCGGAGTTGCGCCGCATTATCGAGTCGCTGCGTCCGGTGGAACCTGCCTTGGCTCCCGCGAAAACGAAAAATCCCCCCGCCATTTTCATCCTGAGCCCGATGCGATCCGGCTCGACTCTTTGCAGGGTCATGCTGGCCGGCAACCCGGCTCTGTTCGCGCCTCCGGAGTTGCAACTGCTCGGCTTTCAAAACCTCGCGGCGCGGAAGGACGCTTTCCACGGTTACCACCGCTACATGCTCGAGGGCGTCCTGCGCGCCGTCATGGAAATGAAGGGTTGTGGCATGGAGCAGGCCGAGAAGGTGATGGACGACCTCGAGGAGGCGCGCTGCCCGGTGCAGGAGTTCTACCGGCGCATGCAGGAATGGATCGCGCCAAGAATGCTCGTCGACAAGTCCCCCGAATACGCGATGGACATCGAGGTGTTGCGGCGCGCCGAAGCCTGGTTCGAGGATGCCATTTACATCCACCTGCTGCGCCACCCGCTGGGCATGATCCGGTCCTACGAAAAGGGGCGGTTCATCCTCGAGTCTCCCTATCGCCGCAAACAGAATTTCTCCGCCCGCAAGCTGGCGGAACTGACGTGGCTGATTTCCCACCAGAACATCCGCGAGTTTCTTTCCGATGTCCCCGCGCATCGGCGGCATCAAGTCCGATTCGAGGACATCACGAAAGAGCCGAGGCCGGCGATGGAGGCGATCTGCCGGTTCCTGGCCGTCGAGTTTCATCCGGGGATGCTCGAGCCGTATCAGAATCAAGAAGGAAAGATGACCGACGGGATACATCCGCTTTCGCAGCAGGTGGGGGACCATAATTTCCTGAAGTTCAACGAGGTGCGCTCCGATGTCGCCGACCGATGGAAGAGTGAATATCCGCAGGATTTCCTGTGCGAGGCCACCTGGCGGATGGCACGCGAGTTCGGTTACGAGAACCCCTTCGCGCCCAATGCGGAAATGGCCGGCGGCCGCAAAGAGCTTCCGCCCATTGTGAGCGTATCCCGCGCGGACCGGCGCGTGACGCGCGCCACGTTATGAGCCACCGCGATCATTCCCCCAAGGGCTGGAGCGGTTTGGGCGGCGCAAATCCATCGGCCGCGGAGACCGAAGACGTTTTCGTCTTTCCAGTCTCCCACTCGCAGCAGCGCGTCTGGAGCCTGGATTGCCTGGATGCCGGCCGCGGCGCGTTCAACGTGCCCGAAGCGTTCCGCATCAGCGGGCCTCTCAACGTTCCGGTCCTCCAAAAGACGATCGATGAGATCGCGGGCCGCCATGAAATTCTGCGCACCGCTTTTGGTTCCGTCGAGGGCCGGCCCGTCCAGATTGTTTTTCCCGCAAAACCACTGCCCCTTCCCGCGGTGGATCTTCGCATCCTCGACCCCGGGAAAAGGCAGGCCGAAGCGGAACGGCTCATCCAGGAAGAAATTCAGACTCCTTTCGACCTGAAGGCAGGCCCGCTTTTTCGAGCCAGGCTTTTGTGCCTGGACGAGCGTGAATACATCCTCTTGATCAACAGCCACAACATCATCACCGATGCGGGATCGCGCGAAGTCTTCGAAGGAGAATTGGCCGCCCTCTACCAGGCTTTCGCCGCGGGCGGGCGCTCCCCGCTGCCGGAACTCTCCATCCAATATGGCGATTTCGCCGAATGGCAGCGCGCCGCGATCCAGAGCGAGGAAATGGCCAGGCAGCTTGCCTATTGGAAGGATCGGCTGCGCGGCGCGCCTGTGCTCCAGTTGCCCGCGGATCGCCCACGGCCGTCCGCGCAGAGTTTTCAAGGCGCGGCGGAGCGGTTCGAACTGCCCGCGTCCCTGGCGGATGACTTGCGCTCCCTCAGCAAGCGACAGGGGGTGACCCTCTGCGCGACGCTCCTCGCGGCATTCCAGGCGCTGCTCTCCCGTTACACCGGGCAGGGGGACATCGTCGTCGGTTCGCCGGTCGCAAACCGTGGCCAGCCGGGAGTCGAAAATCTCATCGGGTTGTTCACCAATACTCTCATGCTTCGGACCGACCTGAGTGACGATCCCCGCTTTTCCGACTTCCTGACGCGCGCGCGCGAGACCCTCCTGGGCGCATTCGATAACCAGGACATCCCCTGCGAGATGCTCGGCAAGGAGCTTCATCTCGAAGATGACGCCGGCCAGAACCCGCTCTGCCGCGTCCTGTTCGTTCTTCGCGGGGTCTCGCGTTCCGAACGCCCCGCGGCCGATCTCATCCTCTCACCCGTCGACATCCCAACCCGCACGGCGAAATGCGATCTCACGCTCTCCCTTTTCGAGCGGGCCGAAGGAATCGACGGCTCTCTCAATTATAATACGGACATCTTCGACGCCGAAAGAATCCGGCGCATGGCCACCCATTTTATCGGCCTTCTCGAAGCCATCGTGGCCGCTCCGCACGCGCGGATTTCCGAGCTTCCGCTGTTGACCGGGAGCGGGCGCCGCCTCCCGTGCTCCGGGGGGGACCCGGCGGCGCGCGATCCCGGGATCCCGCCGCTCGCGCGAGAGCGGCCCTGCGTGCCGGCGCAGGGGTGGCTGCAACTGCGTCTGGTCGAAATCTGGGAAGATCTGCTTGAAACAGCGCCTATCGGGATCACGGATGATTTCTTCGAGCTGGGAGGCAATCCGCTGCTGGCTTCCACGATGTGCTCGCGCGTTGAAAAAATCATCGGCCGCAAGCTGACGCCGGGAAAATTGTCCAGCAATCCCACGATCCAACACCTGTCCGAGGTTTTTGCGCTCACCAATGTGCAGTCCGAAGGAACGAAGGCGCCCTTTTTCTTCTTGCATGGGGATTTTCTGGATGGCGGCCTCTATTGTATCAACCTCGTCCGTAACATGGCTAAAGACCGCCCGTTTTATAAGATCGATCCGCACGGCTGGGACGGCAGGGCGATGCCTTCGACGATCGAAGCGATGGCCGCTTCACATCTTGAACTTTTGTTGGAGACGCAGAAGGAGGGCCCCTACTTTTTGGGCGGCTACTGCAACGGCGGCCTCGTCGCTTTCGAGATGGCGCGCCAACTCGAGGCGAGAGGCAGGAAAGTCGCCTGCCTCATCCTGGTTTTGGCGGATGTTATCAATGTTCAATTCAAGCCCATTCTAACCGCGGTCACCCTCTGGGGCGGCATGCGTCGCATGAACGAGCGTGCGCGCCAGCAGCTCTTCTTGAAATGGCGCGAACGGTTGATCTTCGCCAACGCCTCCTTTCGGTATCATGCCGCCGCCCTTCGGGAGGTGTTGGGAACGGATATTTCCCAGGCTTCCTTTCGGCTCCGGAGGAAAGGGGGGCGTCTTCTCAGGCGAATCGGCAACATGATGATGGGGCGGCCGACGGGATCTGCTCCCGACGCGAAGCCCGCCGAGGCCGAGATCGACGTCTCGCGGACATACCGTGAAGCGGTATACAGTTACATCCCCCGGCGTTACGACGGGAAGGTTTTCCTCCTCCGGCAGAGTGAGCCCGACCCGGATATTCGGAGCACGGATCCGTCTTTCAATTGGAAGAAGGCCGTAAAACGCCTCACGGTTCATGTTGTGCCCGGCGGCCATTTTACGGCGATCACCGTCTATTCGAACCTCACCGTCCTGACGGAGCGCTTGCAAGCCTGCCTGGATGAAGCCGAAGCCGAGTTGAACGCCGGATCGCCCAACCGGCGCGGACCGGTGTGACGACCGCCCTGGCCTTCTCTCGGGCGCCCCGCGTGGCGGCCCTGCCGGAACGGGAAGTCCACGTCTTTCGCGCCGGTTTGGATCTCGAGGAAGAGTGCTTGAGGAGACTCGAGAAAACGCTCGATCCAGAGGAGACCAGCCGCGCGGCGCGATTTCGCTTTCCGCAACACCGGGCGCGCTTCATCGCGGCGCACGGGCTGCTTCGTTCCCTGCTCGCGGCCTATCTGGGCGTCGAGCCGGCCGGGATCGGCTTCACCCGCACCCGTTACGGCAAACCCGCGCTTGACCGTCCGCCGCCCGGTCCGCACTTAAAATTCAACATGTCTCATTCCGAAGGCCTCGCGCTTTTCGCCTTTGCCTGGGACCTGGAACTCGGCATCGACCTCGAATTCTGCAAGGCCGCTTTTCCCTTCCTGGATGTTGCGCGGGATGTTTTCACGCCCCGGGAATTCGAGCGGCTTCGCAGCCTGCCTCCCGGCCGGATGCCGGAGCATTTCTTCCGGGTTTGGACATGCAAGGAGGCCTTTCTCAAAGCAGCCGGAAAAGGTCTTTCACTCGCCCCGGGGGAGATCGAGGTTTCTCTCGAGGGGGCTCCCTCCATCCGTCCGCGGGGCGAGCCGCCTGCCGGCTCGAAGTGGCCGCTCTTCGAACTGGATCCCGCGGTGAATTACCGGGGCGCCCTGGTCGTCTCGGAAAATCCGGCCGCCGTCCGATGCTACGAGCGCCCGGCCATTACTTCCGGATAGCCTTCCTTCCGTGCGCGGCCTTCACCTCCAGGCCGACGAGGCAAACGTCGTCCTCGAATTCATGGTTGGCGGAGAATTGCTGAATCTCCGCGAGAAGGTCGTCGAATAAATCGGCCGGCCTCAGACGGGTTCGCCGTTCCAAAGCCGCGGGGAGCGACTCCCGGCTGTAAGGCAGCCGGTTGTTGCCCTCGACCTCGTACAAGCCGTCGGTAAACAGCACGATGAGGTCTTGCGGAGCGAGCGGCTTGGTATGGACCTCGTAATGCGCTTCTCCGAAGAACCCAAGCGCCGGCCCCCGCTGGCGGGAAAGCGGACGCGCCGGCGTTACCATCCCCGTCGCGCGGTTCAGGCAGAGCGGGCTCGGATGTCCCGCGTTGGCAAAGCGCAACTCATGCCGCTCCATATCCGCCACGAGGTAAAAACCGGTCGCAAAAATCTTCTCTTCCACGTCGGCGAGGCTTGCCAGCAAACCGCGGTTCACCTCACCCAGAAATCCGCCCGCGTCGCCGGCCACGGGCTTCAACTCTTCGACCAGCCCGCGCAGAATCGCCGAAACAAGGGCAGCCCGGACGCCATGCCCCATCACGTCGCAAATGAAGACGCCGACTTCCGTGTCGGACACCTCGAGAATGTCGAAAAAGTCGCCGCCGATATTCGATGCGGGCCGGTAGCGATAGGAAAGCTCGATTTGCGAATCCGCTGTTCCGGCGCGTGGAAAACGCCGCGGTTGTGGCGGCAGGTAGGCTCGCTGGAGTTCCCGCGCCATTTTCAGTTCGGCCTCCATGCTGGCATTTTTCAGGCGAAGTTCCTCCGCGTAGGCGGCGAGTTGGGCTTCCAGGGCGTTGCGCTCGATGCCGTAGCGCACCGCGCGCACCAGGCTGTGCGTGTCGAACTGCCCTTTGACGAGGTAATCCTGCGCTCCCAGACGCACAGTCTCGACCGCCAGTGTTTCGTCTTCCAACCCGCTGAGAACGATAACCGGCACCCCGGGCGCGGCCTTCCGGATGTGGTCGAAGGTTTCGCGCCCTGCCGAGTCCGCCAGCGTGAGATCGAGCAGGACAAGAGCGACCTCGGTCGCGGCCAGGCGATCCAATCCTGTCGAAAGCCGATCTGCATGATACACCTGGAAGCGGATGTTTCCGGTATCCAGGGTGGCCTCCACCAAGGTGGCGAATTCCGGGTTATCCTCTATCAGCAGGATCGGAACCCTCCCCGCTGCCGGGGGCCGGCCTTCGCTTCGCGGGTGCTCCGCTCGAACTGGGAATGGGCCGGGTTCTCTCATTTCCAAGAGTGGTATCGTAGCTAGTTTCGCGCCTGACACCATTGGAAATTACCGTATCGTTCTTGCGGATGCGAGGCCGCGCGCCGCCGGGTCGCGCGCGCCGCGCAAAGTGTTGGAGTTTGCGCTCTTTCGGGCCTATACGTTCTTCGGTGAAGGGAGATTATCTGGTCATCAGTTGCAGCTTGAGTCCGCAAAGCAGGAGCCGCGTCCTGGCCCGCGCGGTTTACGATAGCCTGTGCAAGGATGTCGAGGCGGACTATCTGGATGTGCGCGATGTGCGGCTTCCCTTTTGCGACGGCGATGAGGCATTCGGCCACCCGCTGGTGACTCCGCTCCAGCAGCGGATCGCTTCCGCCCGATGCGTGATCCTCGGTGTGCCCATCTATAACTACTCGACCAGCGGCTTCGCCAAAAACCTCATCGAGCTCACCGGCGAGGCGTGGAATGGCAAGATAGTCGGCTTTCTCTGCGCCGCCGGCGGCCACCGCAGCTACATGTCGGCGATGTCCCTGGCGAACAGCCTCATGCTCGACTTCGAGTGCGTCATCATCCCGAGATACGTTTACGGTTCCGGGGCGGATTTCTCCGGCGACGAGATCGTGGACCCGGAGATGAAAGCGCGCGTGGCAAATCTGGCGAAGACCGCCATCCGCTTTTCCCAGGCGCTGCTGTAGAGGCGGCTGTGCCAGCCGCCTTAGGGCACCAGGATAATCTTCCCCGCCACTCCTGGCTTTGATAGCGCGGCGTGCGACTGCGCGGCGTCCCGGAGCGGAAACTCCAGGGCGATGCGCGGACGGAGCGTCTTGTTTTCCAATGCCGCCCCCAGCGCGGCATGAATGCTGGCCAACTCCTCCGGCGAGACGTTGAAAAGGCTCATTCCGGCGATCGTTGCGTCCCGCGTCATGAGGTCGCGTGGATCGATCTCGACTTTGCCCCGGCTACCGATGACCGCCACGCGCCCGTGCTTCGCCAGCATGGCAAGGTCCCGGCCCAGGTTGACGTTCGCCATCAATTCGAGGATCACATCGACGCCCCGTCCCCCTGTCGCCTCCATGATCTTGCCGGTATAGCCCGCTTCGGAATGGTCAAATACACGTTCCGCCCCGTCTTCGGAAGCCAGTTGGCGTCCTTTTTCCGTTCCTCCCGTGCCGAAAACGGTCAAGCCCGCCGCCCGCGCCAGTTGGACCGCGGCGCTGCCGACACCGCCGGTCGCGCCGTGAACAAGCACCGTTTCCCCGGGCAGCGCGCGAGCCCTCTGGAAGAGGCCGCGGTAAGCCGTCGCGCACGGGACGCCGATGGCGGCTCCCTCGTTATAGCTCGCGTTCTCCGGCAAATGGAAAACCCGTGAGGCTTCGCACAACGCCAGTTCCGCATAAGCGCCACTGACGGATCCCGAAAAGTAAACCCGGTCGCCCGCGCGAAATCCCGGCGTCTGCGTTTCTTCGATAACGCCGGAGCCGTCGATACCCGGAGTGAATGGCAGGCTGGTGGGGATGTGGGAATAGGTTCCGGCGCGCAGATAGGTATCGACAGGATTCACTCCGATCGCGTGGAGCCTGATGAGGCATTGGCCATTCCCGGGCTTCGGCGCCGGGACATCGGCGAGTTGCATCACTTCCGGATCGCCGAACTTTTCGACCCGGATGGCTTTCACACTATTTGCCTGCCTCCAGATCGGGCTCGATGAGCGCGATGCGGCGGATGTGCCTGCCCCCTTCGAACGCGGTCGTCAGCCAAATCCTCACGATTTCCAGGGCGAGCGGCAAATCCACCGTGCGTTCGCCGATGGAAAGCACGTTGGCGTCATTGTGCATCCGCCCCCACCGGGCTGTGTCGTGACTCCAGCAGAGCGCGCAACGGATGCCGTGCACCTTGTTGGCCGTCATCGCTTCGCCATTGCCCGAGCCGCCAAGGACGATCCCGCGATCCGCTTCTCCGCGGGCGACCGCTTCCGCCGTGGGGCGGATGAAGAGGGGATAATCGACTGGTTCCTCGCTCGTCGTGCCGAAATCCAGCACCTCATGCCCCAACTCCGCCAGCAAAGGCTTGATCTGCTCTTTGTATTTAAAGCCGGCGTGGTCCGAACCGATTGCGATCTTCATAAAAGCCTTCCCGAGGGTTGAATGAGCCTTTCATACTCCGCCCCTTGCGCACGCCCTGTCAATTCTGTTTACTTCCCGTCCTTGCGCACAAGGGCTCATCGGTTTCTGCGGGCAAGCGCTTCCAGGCTGGGAACATCCTTTTCCTCCCAAACCAGGGCGGTCACCAGCGAGCGGGGGTCCCTGTAGCGCGCATCCAACTCCAACGCCTTTTTATAGGCGGCATCCGCCTCGGACGGGCGTCCGAGTTGTTCCAACGCCAGCGCCTTGATCGCGTAGGGATCGGGCCTTTGGCCGTGGATGATCTCTATGGCGCGGTCCGCGCTTTCCACGGAGGCCGCCGCGTCGTGTTTCTCGAGCAGCGCACTGGCGAGGTTGGCAGCCGCCGGATAGGAAGAGGGATTTTTTTGCGCGGTGTCCGTCCACAGCGCTTCTTCGTTTTGCCACACTTTCTCGCGCTGAAAGGTGCATGCGGCCAGGCACACGGTAGCGGCCGTCGCGGCGAAGGCCGGCATCCGGCGGTTGAATTTTGCCGCGCTGCACATTCCTGCCAGCATCATCGCCACGCCGCACATCGGGAGGTAGAGAAACCGGTCGGCCAGGACGCGGTAAAGCGGGACCAGATTCGAGGCGGGCAGCAGCGCGAGCCAGAAAAAAGCCGCGCCCAGGCGCGACACCCTGTTCACCCGGGAGAAAAGAACCTGCGCCCCGATGACTACGAGCAGGACGACTATACTGACGTCCAGACCGAAATGGCGGAGGTTGTAAGCCCCATAGTCCGCGCAGAGGGCGAGAGGAAGGACTACCTGGCGCGCGTAGAACGCCCAGATCCGCGTCTGGATGAGCAGCGTATCCAGAAGCGAGCCTCCGAGCTGGGCCGGTCTCTCCGTGAAGATGAGGGAATGGCGCGGCGGCAAGGTGAAGCGCGCGAGAAGGAAGGCCGCCACGACGAGCGTTGCCACGCCAAGCAGCGCGAGCCAGCCGCGTCGCGGTTCGCCGCGCCGGAACCAGAGCCAGTAGCAGACAAGAGCAGGCGGCCCGGCGGCGCCGTTCTCCTTTGCTCCGACGGCGAGAAAGAGAAGGAGGACGCAGAGGCCGCCAAGCGTCACATTTTTCCAGGAAAGCCGCGGCTGGAAAAGGGCGGCAAGATGCAGCGCGCCAAGAATGCACGCCGCGGCGATCAAATCCTTGCGGTAACTGACTTCCGCGACCGCCTCACAGTTTATCGGATGCACGGCAAAAAGGAGCGCCGCGAAAAAGGGGATGCCCGGGCCATCCCCAGGCAGCAACCGGCGCAGCCAGGCAAAGAGCAGCACCACCACCAGGGCGTGCAGCACGATGTTCGTGAGGTGAAACCCGAAGGGATGTATGCCCCAGAGTGTCCAGTCCAGCAAGGCGGAGAGCAGGAAAACCGGGCGGTTGTTATCCAGAACGTCGCGGCTCATCACTCGCAGGCTGAGGATGTCCGCGAAATGCGAGGCATCATGCAGATAGGGGCTCGTGAGGATCGCCGGGCGCGCATCCCACACGAAATCCGCGCGCAGCATGGGCAGGTAAATGCCCAGGGATATCAGCGCCAGCGCCAGGGCCAGGGAACGGCTGCTTAACCGCATCTGGCACACTACGGTCGGAAGAGACGCTCCGACAAGGCCGCAGAAGGAAGAGTGAGTGCGTTTGACCCTTGAATGCGCGCCGCAATAGGGCAATCTCTTACATGCCATCCGGCTTGGAATTCGCCCATGTCATCGATGTCGTCGCCTTTGACGCCGCAACCGGCGACGTGGTCTTGATCATGACCGAAACGCGCCCCTGGGACGGCTCGGATGAACGGCTTTATCAACTCCAGGAGAAGGTGAATGCGTATCTCTCCTTCGCCCTCGACGGCGAAATGGCCGAGACCTATCCCGATGCGGCCGCGAAGCCCGTCCGCCTGCGATTGAAATGCGCCTCCGAGCCGGACCCGCGGACGCTTCGTTTTATCGGCGTCATCCGCAAACAGATCGCTTTCCAGCACATCCCTTTTGAGATAAACGTGAGCGCATGAAGAACCATTTGGATTTCGGCGTTCAGAGCTATTGCTTCCGGCATTTCAAGGAAAACGCGGTCGTCGCCCGGAAGGTGCGCGAGATCGGACTCGACAAGATCGAGTTATGCGGCGTCCACGCCGACTTTTCCCAGAAAGAGGCGTTCGGGGAAGTCGTCAAAACCTACGCTCAGGCGGGCGTATCCATCGTTTCGATCGGCGTGCAGACATTCCAGGGCGACGACGGCGAAAGGGCGTGGTTCGAATGCGCCACGGCGGCCGGTGCGCGCCATATTTCCTGCCACTTCGCTGTGAGCACCTTCATGCATGCCGTGCCCAAGGTGCGGCGCTGGTGCAATGAATTCGGGATCCGCGCCGGCATCCATTGCCACGGCGGCTACAGTTTCGGAGGCCAGCCGGACGTTTTGGATTATTTGCTGAAGCTGGGCGGCCCGGAAATAGGGGTTTGCATCGATACGGCCTGGGCCATGCAGATCGGGCCCGAAGCGGGAAATCCGGTCGAATGGGCCAAACGATTCGCGGGCAGGATTTATGGCATCCATTACAAGGACTTCGTTTTCGAATCCAACGGCCAATGGAAGGACGTGGTGGTGGGGCAGGGGAATCTTGACCTTCCAGCCTTCAACGAGGCGCTGCTTCAGGGTGGATTTGATGGCATGGCCGTCATCGAGTACGAGGCTGACGTCGAAAATCCCGACCCTGCGTTAAAGCGTTGCGTCGAGTCGATGCGGGGGGCGTAACGCCGCCGTTTACTTCGGTAAAAAGTACGCCTGCTGCTTTTCCGAGATGGGCCTTCCCAGCTTTCGGAGTGCCTAGATCATATCTTCCCACACCTTGCGTTTCTCGCTGAGCGACTGGTTGTGCAGGAGCCGGCTTGAGTGCAGCCGATGCGCGATCCGCGCGGGAAATGGCATTCGTTCCAGGGCATCCCGCTCATGGCGGCCTACCGCCCGGCCAGATCCGTCATTTGTCAACAACCCGAACATCGGATATGGGTGAGGATATGTTCACGGTCTATCGACTCAATGCGGATGAATTGGACGAGAGTTTTTTGACAAGCTTGAAAGCGGCGTTCCAACATAAGGAAATCGAGATCGCGGTCAGCGAGGCCGACGAAACAGATTACCTGCTGCGCTCACCGGTGAATCGGGAGCATCTGCTGAAAGCTGTGGCTGATGTCGAGGCGAAGCGGAACCTGGTCGAGCCGGATCAGGCGCTCTTCCCGATGAGCGTGTGGTCTGCTACGCCGATGCGCGTTTAATGGGTGGCGCTGCTCAGACCAAGAGCGGATTGAAACCGGCCTGGTCGAAGTGCCGGTCGGCAGTGAGGGCTTCCTGGATTCCCTCGTCTTGCATCACGACAAACGAAATGCAGTCGGTCAACGGCCATTTCTTGTCCGCCCGTTCTCGATAGAGTTTCTTGCCGCGCGCCAGGAGATCACTGCTGGCGCGGATGAGACGGCAAGCTGGGTCGGTTTCCATAAGTTTCCATACGGCCAGCACTTCATCTCGCTGGTGCGGCTTGCAGAGTGCGTCGGCTATTTCCAAGAGCACAAACTCCGTCGTCAACAACGTCAGTCCCGGCTTCCGCGAGGCGGCGATGGCGCGCTGGTGCGCAAGATCGCGGCGATTGAGCAGGGCGAGGAAATAGAAGGTGTCCGCAAAGACCGCCTTCACGGTTTCCTCGGATGACCTTTGGCGTAGTAAGCGTGATTCAGCGCGAAGTCGGCCGGCCAGTCGCGGTTCTTGGCCAGCTTCAGAAGTTCCCGCAAGAACGATGGATCGCTTGATTCAGTCTTCACAAGACTGACCACGACCGGTGTGCCGTCCGGCAGTTTCGCGCGTGACGGCAACACTACCACGCCATTTCTGACTTTTCCTCTGTAGGTCACATTCAACTTCTAACGCGAGATGTTCCCGGAAGCAAGCCGAACGAGGTGGGGGATTTCGAGGAGCTTTGCGCCTTATGCGCTGCGTTAAAAATCAGCCTCGTCCGTTTACTTCGGTAAAAAGTACGCCTGCTGCTTTTCCGAGATGGGTCTTCCCAGCTTTCGGAGCACCTCGAGCATATCTTCCCACACTTTGCGCTTTTCGGTGAGCGACTGGTTGCGCAGGAGATACGCGGGGTGGTAGGTCGCCATCAGCGGGATGCCATGGAACGAATGCCATCTCCCGCGCAGGTCGCGCATCGGCTGAACTGCTTCGAGCAAGCCTTCCATCGCGACGGCGCCGAGCGCCACGAGCGCCTTGGGCTGGATCAACTCGATCTGCTCTATCAGGTAAGGGCGGCATGTCGCCATCTCTTCCGGAGTCGGCCTCCGGTTCCCGGAGGCGCCCGGTTCCGTGTTGGGCCGGCACTTGAGCACGTTGGCGATGTAAACATCCTGCCGGGCATAACCCATCGTCTCGATGATTTTGGTGAGAAGCTGGCCCGCCTTTCCCACGAACGGCTCGCCCGCCGCGTCTTCGTCGGCTCCCGGCGCTTCCCCGACAAACATCAGTTCCGCATCGATGTTCCCCACGCCAAAGACCACGCTTCTCCGCGTCCGCGCCAGGTGCGGGCACTTCTGACAAACGAGCGCCCGCTCGCGAAGGGCCGCGATCCTCGCGCCCTTGTCAGCCGCGGGCGGCGCGGGCCGCTCTTCCCTGGCCGCGACGAGCGCCGCCAGCGATTTGGCGGACGCCTTTGCATGCACGTTGCCCTCCTCGCGCATTCGCGCCAGCGAGTCATGGACGATCCTCACGGCGCTTTGGAATTCATTCATGGGAGCCGGACTCCAGCTTCGACGAAATCGGGTGGAATTGGCGACTGAAATTGCATCCATTCCCCGTTTCCCGGATGAAAAAATCCCAGCTTCCACGCGTGCAGCATCTGCCGGCCGAACGCGCCGGCGCCGCCGTAAACCTTGTCTCCAAGCACGGGATGCCCGAGGTGCTTCATGTGCACCCGTATCTGGTGGGTCCGGCCCGTATGCAGCGTGCATTCCACGAGCGCCGCCTCGCCCAGTTCCTGCAACACCCTGTAGGAAGTCTTCGAAGCGCGGCCGCGCGATTCCGGGACCACGGCCATCTTCTTGCGATCCACCGGGTGGCGGCCGATGGCCGTCTCGACCACACCTTTCTCTTTCGGACGCCCTTTCAGCAGCGCCAGATAGACTTTTAGGACCTTCCGCTCGGCGAATTGCCGCGAAAGAGCCTCGTGCGCATGGTCGCTCTTCGCCACCACCAGGCAGCCGCTCGTCTCCTTATCGAGCCGGTGAACGATGCCGGGGCGTTGTTCGCCGCCGATGCTTGAAAGAGCCGAGCAGTGGTGGAGGAGCGCGTTCACCAGCGTCCCCCTCCGGTGGCCTGCCGCCGGGTGAACAACCATCCCGGCGGGCTTGTCGATCACGATGAGCAGATCGTCTTCGAACAGAATGCTTAACGCCATTTCTTCGGCGGCGGTCTCGACCGGTTCGGGGGGCGGTTCGCGTAGGGTGACCACGTCGTCCGCCTTTACCCGCAGGCTCGGCCGGCCTCGCCGGTCATTCACAAGAACGTGGCCCGCGCGAATCAGGTTCTGGATTCGGGATCGGGAGACGGTGGAGACTTCCGAGGACAAAAACTGATCCAGCCGGCTCCCGTGAGACTGCTTCGGCACGCTAAAGAGACGCATTTCGGAATATAATTACAATAAATACAAGAATTAGTGGCATCCGGCGCATGGAACCTGCTAAAGAGAGTTAATATGACTGCAACGGAGCTTTCTTACAACGAACACGATACCGAAACCGTGTCGGGCAACACCTGCTATTCGGTGACCGTCTTCACCCAGCGCTGGCGCGAGATTCGCGAGTTCTACGTCAGCATTCTCGACGCGAAGATCGTCAGCGAACGCACCGACCGTTATTGCGAGATGGAACTCGGCGGCATCCCCATCAGCCTTCGGAGATGCGAGTGCGGCGAAATGGTCACCTACATCCACCTTTATCTTTCCACCAAAAACCGCAAGCCGGTCCTCGAGGAGCTCCGGAAGCGCGGCATCATCGTCACAACCGTCGGGCCGTATACGAACTTCCGCGATCCCGAGGGGCGCATCATCAAGCTTTCCGACAGCGAAACAGTCGTCTCATAACCGGGGTTACAACCCGAGAGTCGAGATGACCTCTTCCACTCTCGACAGATCCTGAAAGAGGAAATCGGGGCGATGCGCGCCCAACTCTTCGGTGGTGTATCTGCCGGTGGCGATCGCCACGGTCCTTGCGCCAAAGGCTTTTCCGCAATCGATGTCATGCGGAGTATCGCCGAGCACGTAAATCCGCCCCGCGTCGAACGCCACCCCATGTTTCTCGACCGCGCGTTTGTGCGCGAATTTTCCCAACTGGTTGCGGTCGTGGTGGTCGTCGGCGAATGCGCCGAACTCGAAAAAATGCCACACCCCGTAGTGCATCAACTTCAGCTTGGCGCCGGCCAGCAGGTTTCCGGTCAATAGCGCGAGCGCGACGGCGGGCCTGCGCTTGAGCGCCTCGAGCAATTCGAAGATGCCCGGCAGCACGGAACCGGCGCTTTTTGGCAATTCCGCCTCGAGGTGGCGCAGGTAAAGGTCCAAAAAACAGCTAAGATCCCCCCGGCTCGGCTCGATGCCGTGTTTCTCAAAAATGCGGCGCGCGATCCCGGTATCCGTCCGGCCCGCGATCTCGATCCCCTCGAGGGGATCCTTCTCCTCCTGGGCATCCTCGAAGTGTTCCTTTATGGCGAGCCCCAGGGCTCTCTCCCCGGCGCCGCCCGACGTTACGAGGGTCCCGTCGATATCGAAGAGCACCAGCTTCGTCTTCATGCCGCGCCGCCGCCCGCCATCGCGCCGCCCTCTACTCGGCGCTCTCCTGCTCGTCGTCGTCGTCGTCCTCGGGTTCGTCTTCCTCATCGCTCGATTCGGCCGATCCATCCATGAACCGGCGCTTGCGTTTGGCCGCCGGCAACGGCGAAAGAGTCATATTGATGCTCTTGCCCATGTGCTTGGGCTCCATTTCGACCTGCGCCATGGTGTTCAAGTCGCCCTTCACCTTTTGCATCAACTGATCTCCCAACTCCTGGTGCGCCATTTCGCGGCCACGGAACTGGAGCTGCACCTTGACCTTGTTTCCCCGCTCGAGGAATTCCTCCGCCCGGCGCAGCTTCGTAAAATAATCGTGCTCGTCGATATTTACCCGGAATTTGATTTCCTTGAGCTTGCTGGCGGAATTTTTCTTCTCCTTGTCCTGCTTGGAGAGTTCGTAGCGGAACTTGCCGAAATCCACGATGCGGCAGACGGGAGGATTGGCATTGGGCGCCACTTCCACCAGATCCAAACCCATCCCCTGCGCCCTGCGTAACGCGTCTGGCAGCTTCATTACGCCGAGTTGTTCATTGGTGGCCGCGATGATCACGCGCACCTCGCGCGCGCGGATGCGGCCGTTTACCCGAATTTGTTGTTGAATAAGTTCATTCTCCTAAAAAAGCGTCCAGGGGGAGCAGGCGGGGACGCTTGGCTATAACTCCCGGTTCGCAATTTCCCTCTTGAGCCGCGTCAGGAATTCCTCCGCGCTCAAGGCTCCTTCGTCACCCCGCTTGCGACTGCGTACGGCGACGAGATTCGCGGCTTCTTCCCGCGCACCCAGCACTAACATATAGGAAACCTTCTCGATTTGGGCAAGGCGAATCTTGGCCCCGATTTTGTCCGGGCTTTCGTCGCAGCCCGCCCTTATCTCCTCCTTGCGCAGCATTTCGGTGATCTGGCGCGCGTAGGCGGTGTGTTTCTCGGAAATCGGCAGCACCCGCACCTGCTCCGGCGCGAGCCACGTCGGGAACGCACCCGCGAAGTGTTCGATCAGGAACCCGATGGAGCGTTCGTGCGTCCCGAGCGGGGCGCGATGAATGCAAAGCGGCGTCTCGAATCCCCCCTCCCTCGTCTTATACTTCAGCCCAAAGCGCTTCGGCACCGAAAAATCGACCTGGTTCGTGGCGAACGTAAACTCCCGTCCGATCGCGCTCCAAACCTGGGCATCGATCTTCGGCCCGTAAAACGCCGCTTCATTCGGAATCTCGACGAAAGCGATGCCGGACTTCACCAGCACACTCCGCACCATCTCCTCCGTCTCCTTCCAGAGCTCCGGCTCGTTGACGAACTTTTCTCCCAGCTTCGCAGGGTCGTGTGTCGAAAATCGCATCAGATATTTGTCGAGGCCGAAAATCTTGAAATACTTCAGATAGAGTTCGTTCACGGCGTTGAACTCGGCCTCAAACTGTTCGCGGGTGCAGTAAATATGCGCGTCGTTCATCTGCATCGAGCGCACCCGCATCAGCCCGAAAAGCTCTCCGCTCTGCTCGTAGCGGTAGCACGTCCCGTACTCCGCGAGCCGCAGCGGCAGGTCGCGGTAGCTGCGCGGAACCGCCGCGAAGAGCTTGTGATGGTGCGGGCAGTTCATCGCCTTCAGGTAATACTTCACCGCGCGCCCCTCGCCGCCTTCCTCGGAAATCTCCATCGGGGGAAACATCGACTCCTGGTAGTAAGGCAAATGCCCGCTCGTCAGGTAAAGGCTCTCCCGCGCAAGGTGCGGGGTGCGCACCCGCTGGTAGCCGGCGTGGAACTCCGTTTCCTTCGCCAGTTTTTCCAGTTCTTCGATCAACACCGTCCCGTTCGGCAGCCACAGCGGCAGTCCCGGCCCGACATCCTCCGCGTCAAAAGTGAAAAGTTGAAGCTCCTTCCCCAGCTTCCGGTGGTCGCGCTTCTTCGCCTCCTCGAGCATCTCGAAATACGCGTCCAGTTCCGCCCGCGTCTTGAACGCCGTCCCATAAATCCGCTGCAACTGCGGGTTGCGTTCATCCCCTTTGTAATAGGCGCTCGCCACGCTCGTCAGCTTGAACGCCCCGATGTTCCCGGTGCGCATCACGTGCGGCCCGGCGCAGAGATCGGTGAAATCGCCATTCCGGTAAAGGGTAATCTCTTCCCCCTCCGGGATGCCGCGGATGATATCCAGCTTGAACTTGCTCGGCGCGCTTCTCTCGCTCAACGCCGCCAGCCGGCCTTCCTCCGCCATGTGGAGCGCCTCCTCGCGGTTCACGACCGACCTTTCAAAAACCTGGTTTTCCTTCACCACCTTCTTCATCTCCGCTTCGATCTTCTCGAAATCCTCGGGTGAAATCCGGTGGTCCAGTTCCAGGTCGTAATAAAAGCCGTTTTCGACCGGCGGCCCCGCCGCGAACTGCGCCTCGGGCCAGATCTTCAGGATCCCGGTCGCGAGCACGTGGGCGCACGAATGCCGGAGCCGTTCGAGATCGGTCATTCCAGCCCGTTGTTCGGGCGTCTTGCGTGAAGCATCCTCTGCCATTGGGGAGAGACACTCATAATGCCAACCGGGATTTCTTGCCAAGAAATACGCGCGCGAAGTTGGCACTCCCGCTTCCGAGCGAAGCGGCCATTTCCCGGAAGTAGCCATTGGGGGGATCGGGCTTTCGAATGGGCTGGGCCCCCATTATGCCGCGCTGGACTCTGCAAAGTGTGGCATTTGTGCAACGATGAGCCTGGCACAGGTTTTCAAAGGACGCTTCCATTGGTTCCATTGGCTCCGTTGAGCTAAATTTCACAGCGAAGGGACAAAGGGACGATTCCGGGAATTTTCATCCGCCGATTCACGCGGATTTCCACAGATTTTAGATGAACTTGCCGGTCTTCACGGGTTTAGCGGCGAACTTTGCCCGCCGAATCTGCGTCAAGGCCACCTCGGCGATGTCCTCCATCGTTAGGCGTTCCAGGAGATCGAGTCGGAGTTTCATCAGCCAAAGGTTAGCGCAAGGCACTTCAATATTCGAATGGAAAGTCATTTTGCACGTGTATCGCGACGGCTATTCTTCCTCCTGCTCAGCCTTGATCGGGATTTCGCCACCGATTTCCCCAAGTCGCTGGCTGGCCAAAAGTTCCAGGCGCTTGGCTTGAGTGAGGAGAGTTCGCCGCAATCCTTTCGACACGTCTCTCTCGCTGATTACGCGCGCGAGATTGGCGATAGTGCTGGCGCGGCGCGCAATACGAATGTCCGGGTGCTTGCGCGCCTCGTAAATTCCATCGGGTATGATGCGCGCTCTGAAGGAAGCCGGGAGCGCGATTTCCGGTTGCTTTGCGATGTCCTTTTCGTTGAGCACCGCCCCAATATTCGACTGCCGAAGGACGAGTTGAAAGACGGCGTACTCCACATCGTTCAAGACCTCTTGCAAATTGCGCTCCGCATAATCCTGCTGATAAATCGGCCAGACCTCAATCGAAGCGACCTCGAACGGGTCAAGCACATTCATCGCGACTGCGTCCGTACGCTGGTTTGTCAGATGTCTGCCGATACGCGCACGGAGTTTTTCGCGGGTCTGGCCAACGTAGATTGGCTCATTATCGTAGTCGTAGAATGCATACACCCCAAACTGGGAGCTACCTACGATTCGCCCCGAGAGATCCGCTTGATTAAGAAAATCCCGAATCGCCTTGTTAATCGCAGCGACCTCGCCGGGAACTCCCACTGCTTTTTTCTTGGCGGGCTTGGCCACTTAGTAACGGACTGGTTGCCGCGCTCTCCGGGTGGGTATCGCCACCCGTTCCTCAAAAACCGGATTGAGATAGTGTGTGGCGATCCATTCAACAACGTTGACGCACACCGCGTCGCCAAAGCCAAAGAGCGCCTGGTTGAGAGAAGCGCCGATCAGGAAATCTTCGGCACCCATCAGCCTCGCGCATTCACGCGGTGTCAAAAGACGGGCCATGAAACGGCCATGCCCCGCTTTAAAGAGGATTTGGCGCCCGCTTCCGCCGCGAGGCGTCCGCAAGCATCCCGCAACTCCATCGGTTCGCAGTTCAGCCATGGATCGCTCATTGCGGACACGCCTGAACACCGTTCCGTACGACCACGCACGGCGTGCTGCCATCACGTCCGCGACAGTCCGGTGCCGGGCGCTCATCTGATTGACAAGGTATTGGACCCTTTCTTCGCTCCACCAAGCCGCGTTGTTGTCAGGGAGAGTTTCAAGAATGTCTTCGAGCCTTTGCCGACAAAGAGGCAACGGAGGAAGCTGGCGGATATCCCACTCTATCATTGGATGCTCGAAGATAAACTTTGCCAAAACCTCAGGACGGACTCCGCTTTGCCAGAAATCCGGAGTTTCGCGGATAATCGGAGTGGGTTCAGTGCCAAGCTTGCCGACGACGAAGAGCCGCTGCCGACTTTGCGGAACGAAATGAACCGCATCGATGATGAGCGCATCGACCGAATACCCGAGTTCGTTGAGTGCGACCAATGCTGCTTCAAAATCGGCCCCGTCTTTTGAGCTAAGGAAGCCAGTTACGTTCTCTAGAAGGACGAATGGCGGCTTGCGCTGTCGCATTTCCCGGAGAATCCGAACGAATCCCCAAAACGCAGAAGATTGGATTCCTTCCAGTCCGGCTCGCGCTCCCGCGAGCGACAGGTCGTTACATGGAAAGGATGCGGTTGCGAGCGTCACGTCAGGGACCTCGTTTGCGCCAAGGTTATGAATATCGTCCACCACCAACTCCTTGTTGCTGGCATGGAAATGGTGACGATACATCTCCGCCTTTTCCTCCTCGATGTCATTGGCGAATACGGTCGTCCATCCGGCTCGCTCAAGGCCGAGGCGCATCAGTCCGATGCCAGCGAAAAACTCAGCGACAGTTTTATTCAGCCGCAGGTTTCGAGGCGGTACGGGCGCACTTCCCGCGCCAGGCTCTTTTGTGCTCATCTTGGTGGAAGCTAGCCGGATTTGCGTGGAATGTTCAAGCCCGAATGCCGGATGAGCCGCGCAGCCTCCATTGATCTCCCGTCCAGACTCCGCTGCTTCTCCAGAAGGCATAGCACCCGACGCGCGACGCGGGCCGGCTCCGCAAGCGCGTGTTCCCAGATGCGAACAACGCTCCAACCCGCGCGACGGAGCGTGGAATCGACTTTCCGGTCACGTGCATGGTTCCGCTCAAGTTTGGCTTTCCAATATGCAACATTGGACGCCGGTAGCCGCAAGTGGCGTGGGCATCCATGCCAAAAGCACCCATCGATAAAGACGGCCAACCGTTCCCTGTGGAACACGAAGTCCGGGCTGCCGCGAAGCCGCTGATTTCGCCGCCACCCGGTGATAGCGTGGGATCGAAAGATGGCGATCACTTTTAGTTCCGTGCTCCGATTTCCACGTGAACGGACCGCGCTCATAACCGCTGAACGCTCTTCTTTTGAAAGGACATCCACCATTATGCGGAGACGAAAGACTGCGGCGCGTTAGGAATCATTTGTATCTTATAGGCCCGATCTCTTCGGGCTGGAAGTCGAAATTGATGCAAGGATTCACGGTGTTCAAAAGTAAGCCAACTTAAAGTTCCCCGTGGGGCCAAAACGCAACGTGAATGAATCGGGATTATCTACTTGATTCAAGGTTACTCTGCCCTATATTACTATGGGACCGGAAGGCTTCGGAACGATACAAAAGCCCAACCAAACCGCTAAAAACAGCAAGAATTAGTGCGATTATAACACCCCCAACCGCGTTTTGCATTGTCGGCGCAATATATGGTTTCAGGAACTTCATCGCGGTTTCGACGCACTGGCCGTTTGCTGAGGCGTTTTTTTCGGCATTGGTGATAGTAGCGGGAGCATGGGGGATATGGAGGGTGTGGAACGGGAGATGGTCGGAACTTGCGTTATGGAGGGTGGCGTTTGTGTTGATGACGGTTGCGATTTTACAAGCGGTTCACGCGGAGTACTGGAGAAAAGAAGCGGGAGCAAAGATGGAATGGAAACAAGTATTGTCACCCAACGCTAGCTATGCTTACCCATCCTGCTATCTTGGCCCATTTAAGAGTCTCGCGGCCTAGCTTCATGCTTTGCAAGAATGCATCATTGTTGGATCGCAATGCTTCTTGGTGACGCTCTTTGCTTATCTTTGCATCCTCAATCCTTTGGCGTCCGCTAATCTCATTGTCAAGAATGACATGAAATTCCTTAAGATGAGGATAGGCAGCCTTTCTCGCCTCAATCAATTTCTCGATAGGTGCGGCATGGCACCACTCGGAGAAATACGCCAAGGAAGTCAAGTTCAACGCGCTGGCAATGTCGGGAGGGGTTGTTTTTTCGTCGAATCTTCCGTTCATAACTTAAGCTGCCTTCGTCAATTTCTGATAGGCCAGCTTCTCAGACTTAGACGGTGTCGCGGAAGACCGGCTTCACCGCTTCGGCGTTCCATGCAGATAGTGGTCGTGCTGTTCGGCAAGGTCCGCCGGCAGGCCTTCCGCGGTGCCAGCCAGTTCGAGCAGGGATTCCCAGACGTTCGGCGATGGGGGCGCCTGGAGCAACTCGTGCACCTTCAAATCCACCTGTTCGAGCTCGTGGCGGTCCAGTTTTGCCAACTCCGCGATGATCTCTTGCGCGCTCATGCCGTAAAAGTGATGTCTTTCTTCGATACGGTCGGCCCGTCGATACGCGATTTGAAATCTTCCCAGCGAACGGCTGTGGATGGGTCCCGCTGAAAATCGGCAAACCGTTGATCCAGCAATTCAATGATGGCGGCATGGGCGGGTTGGTCGCTTTGATCCGCTTCCACTTGATCCCACAATTCATTCGCCAGAAGGAGTTTCTCTTGGGGCGAAAGTGTCTGAATGCCTGGCACCTTGTCTGCGATCATTTCTTTGATGTTACAATCTGATTCTCGTTGAAGCAACGGTCTCGTGTTCGAATTCGAAGTAAGGCCTTCTCACTTCCCGGCGGGCTGGCGTTCCAGCGAACCGAAGCGAGCTACCTGTGGCCAGGTGGCCATCACCGCGAGGACGACCGCTATCGTCCCGATGCCTCCGCCGACGACCGAGAGAACCGGGCCGAACAACGCGGCCGTGATGCCGGATTCGAATGCGCCCAGTTCGTTCGAGGAGCCGATGAAGACGTTGTTCACCGCGGAAACCCGGCCGCGCATCTCATCCGGCGTCAAAAGCTGCACCAGGCTGTGCCGGACGACCACGCTGATGTTATCGCACGCGCCCGTCAGGGAGAGCATCAGGAGCGAGAGCCAGAACGATTTGGATAAGCCGAAGACGATCGTGGCCATGCCGAAACCGAGGACGGCCCAGAGCATGGTTTTGCCGGCGTGTTTGGGAGGATGATGGGCGAGCGCCACCGCCATCACGAATGCGCCCATCGCGGGCGCGGCGCGCATCCAGCCGAGGCCTATGGCTCCGCGGTGGAGAATCTGGTCGGCGAAAATGGGCAGCAGGGCGGTGGCGCCTCCGAGCAGGACGGCGAAGAGGTCGAGCGTGATCGTAGCCAGGATGATCTTCGTGCCCCAGACAAAGCGCAGGCCGGAGAAGAGGTTTCGCAGGCCCGGTGTCTATGTTTTCTCGTGTTTTTGCGGGGCGTGTATGGGGAGAAGACAGCAGAAGAAGAGGCCGGCGCAGGTTGCGTCGAAGGTGTAAACCGCCGGGAAACCGAACCTGGCGATGAGGAAACCGCCCATGGCCGGGCCGAGCACGGAAGAGACCTGGAGGATGCTGCTGTTCCACGTCACCGCATTGCTGAAGGAGTGCGCGGGGACGAGGTTCGGCATGAAAGCGCCGCGCGCGGCCCAGCCGAAGACGCGTCCGGCGCCGGAAATGAGGAGCAGCAGAAGCATCAGCGGAATGCCGGGGTCGAAATGGAAATGGCCGTTGCGCTCACAGAGGGAGGCGATCCGGTTTAATATCGAGTCGGCGAAAAGCAGCGCTCTTGAGGCGGGAATACGGTTGTGTTCGAGGGCGAGAGCAGCCAGCCCGAGGGATGTCGCCGCGCTCATCAACTGGTTGAGCAGGAGGATGGTTTTGCGCTCGAAACGGTCCGCGGCGTGTCCGGCCGGGATCGCGAGGAGGATGAGCGGGAGCGCGGCGACGAGTCCGACGAGTCCCAGCGCCGTCGCCGAATGCGTCCTTTGGTAAACCTCCCAGCCGACGGCGATGCTGAGCATCTGCCTCCCGATGACGGAGAAAAAGTTGCCCAGGGCAAAAAAGCGGTAACCCGTAAACCGGAATGCCGCATAGGGGTCCAGCCGGCCCGGCTGAAGATCCCTTGCTGTCCCCGCGGCTCCGGTTGGGCGTTCCGCCCGCGGGGATTCATACGGAGGTCGGGGGGCGGGCTCTCCCTCGTTCACGACTCGAAGATTCTCTTCAAGATCGCGTCGAGGTTTTCGACGTTGACGGGTTTGATGAGGTGCTCGGTAAAGCCGGCATTCCTGGACCGCGCCACGTCCTCCTCCGTCCCGAACCCGCTTAACGCGATCCCTTTTATATCGGAGCGCAGGCGGATCTTTTCCATGAGTTCGAACCCGGTGCCGTCGGGCAGCCCCAGGTCGCTGATGAGAAGGTCGGGATGATCCCGCGCCGCCAGGTCGAGCGCGGCCTGGACGCCGTGGGCTATTTGCACCGCGTAGCCGCGGCGTTCGAGAAGGATCTTCATTCCGATGCACGTGTCTTCGTGGTCATCGACGACGAGGATCTTATGCCGGGCTCCGTCACCGTCGTTGCCGTTCGGCTGCGCGGGGAGAGGGGAGGGGGACTCGGCAACCGCCGGGACGGTGTCGAGTTCGACCGTGAAAGTCGTCCCCTTGCCGTGTCCCTCGCTGTTCGCGGAGAGCCCCCCCCCATGGGCGTCCACCATGGCTTTGGAAATCGCCAGACCCAGGCCGAGGCCGCCGAAGCGGCGCGTGATCGATCTTTCCACCTGCTCGAAAGCCGTGAATATCTTATCGATCCCTTCGGGGTCGATGCCGATGCCGGTGTCGGCCACCTCGACGAGCAGCCTGGAGCCGTCATTGCGGGAAGTGATCGTGATGCGGCCCGCGGGAGTGAACTTGACGGCGTTCTTGATGAGATTCCAGAAGACCTGCTGGAGCCGGGCTGGATCGGCGTTGACGTGGTGTTCGGCGGCGCGGAGATCGAGCACGACTTCGAGCTTCTTTCCAGTGATCTCCTTCTGGCAGATCTCCAGCGAGCGCTTGATCGTCTCGTGCGCGTCGAGCACCGCCGGCTTGAGTTCGAGCTTGTTGTGAACGATGCGCGTCACGTCCAGCAGATCGTCGATGAGGTGCGCCTCCAGTTCCACGTTGCGCCGGATCACCTCGATGGCGCGTTTGACCTCGGGCGAGCGGTCGAGCCTCTGCTCGAGTTCGGCCACCATCATGATGACGGGGGAGAGCGGGTTGCGGAGTTCGTGGGATAACAGGGCCATGAACTGGTCCTTCGCGGCGTTCGCCCCGATCAGTTCACGCCGCAACGTCACCTCCTCCGTATTATCGCTCACCAGGAAGAGGATGCCCTGGACTTTCTGGTAAGCATCCTGAATCCGGAGGAGATTGACCGTCAGGAAATGCGTCCGCCCGGTTGTGGAAACCGCCTCGAGATCTCGCGCTTGAATGGGAATTCCCGATGCCGTGACCTGCACGAAGAGTTCTTCGATCTCCAGCCTTACATCGGGCAGGCGCATCCGGGAAACGTCGTGGCTGGCGGGCAGCCCCCCGAACTCCCTCATCATATCCAGCCAGCTTTGGTTGTGCTGGAGGATATCCCTGGAAACGGGATCTATCAGCGCGATGCCGATCGGCATGTTTGCCAGGATTTTTTCGTTGAAGAGCGTCGCCCGGGATATCCGTTCATCGGCCAGGAGCTGGTTCCTGTAAAGCCGGCTCACGAGCGCCGCGGCGATGGTCGTCCCGATGATGAGCCAGCCGGCGAGAATCGACATCTTGCTCACCAGGTCATGGATCGGGCGGTATGCCACGGCGAGCGGCTGCTCGAGGCTGGCCGTCCAGAGCGTGCCTTCGATACGGCTTGCCGAAAAGAGCTTGCCACCGAACTGGAAATGCCCCGGGTATTTCGAGCGCAGTTCCCTTAGCAGCGCCGGATCGAGAGCCGAGTTCATATCGGCGTTCGGGCCAAACTGGCTGTCGAATAGCGGAAAACCATCCTGGTCTATGACCTGCGCCTCGGATTCCTCGCCGAATTTGAACGCGGCGATGCGCTTCCCTATCCTTTCCACCAGCAACGTCGTCCCCATGTAGCCGAGGATTTCACCCGATTTCGCCCGCAGCGCCGCCACGATGAACGTGGAAAGCCGATGGTCGATCATTCTCGGATGCACGGCCGAAACGTAAGCGCCTCGCGATTTGCTTGCCTGCTCGAGCCAGAGCGACCCCGCGCAATCCTTCCCGATCGCTTGCGGATCGAGCGGCACCGAGGAGATCATTCTGCCCGCGGCGTCCGTCAGAAACATCCCGTCGAACCGCGGGTGGACAGAATAAGCATCGGCCAGCCAGGCCTGCGCCGCCGCATCCCCGCAAGGGCGCTGCACCATCTGCTGTGCCGCGGGCAGGTTTTGGAACTGCTCGACGATTTCCGCCGTGCGCACCAGGTCATAGCTGACCAGTTGCGCGAGTGTTTGCACGAGCGTCCGCCGGTCGATCACGATCTTCGACTCGAGCGTCCGCGCCAGGATCGAATAGGAAACCACCGCCATGAGGATCGACGGCACCCACCCGGCAACGAGTATCGCCAGCGCGATGTCCAGCGGCTTGAAACGCCTTCTGTAAAATGGATTCCGGAAAATTTTCACGCGGCCTCTTCCGCCGCGAGTTGGGATTGCCATATCCAACTCCACGGTATTGCGCCGAAGCTCAGGATCCAGTCGTTAAACCTCTTCAATGTCCACCCGTCCCCTCGGGAGAGCCTTGCCCAAAGCTTTTCCAACTCCAGCCGCCCGAGCAGGTAGCTCATCGGCACCGTCGGCGCGCCGGTGTACCAGTTGACTTCGGTCTCGGCCCGTTTCGCCGTGAACCCGACCCCTTCCACCAGACGGCGGCAAGCCGCGGGGAAGGGCATTTCCCCCGAGTGCAGGCCGCAGTCGATGACGATGCGATGCGCCCGCCAGAGCGCATCGGTCAACTGCATGAGCCTGGATACGGGTAATCGGTAAATTGCATGGTCGATGCTCATCTTCTCGCACCAGAGCGTCCAGCCTTCGTAAAAAATACCATGGGCGAAATGGCGCCGCAATTTGCTCGGATGCCGGTTTTGAATGACGAACTGGACGTGATGGCCGGGGTAACCTTCATGCGCGCAGGTCAATTCCAGTCCGAAGTGCTGCCGCGTCTCCGCGTCTCTTTTTCGCGGATCGGCGAGCTGGGCGCCGAGGTCGTTCACCCAGAATATCCCCTCCTGTTTTCGTTCGTACGGTCCCGGCTGTGTGTATGCCGCCGTCGGCATGAGATGCTTCAGGAAATCGGGCACGGGCATCACGTCGAGACGTTCGCGTTCCGGGAAGGTGAGAAGATCAGCCGAACGGAATCGCTCGCGGACTTCTCTCGTTTTTTTCTGGTATTCGGCCAGCAGCGAACCGGCCGAGGGTTTCCATGAGGCGGCGGCTTCCTCGATGATCTCGCGGGCCGGTTTCCGCCCGAACCGGGCGGCTTCCCGCTTCACATCCGCCGCAAGCCGGGAGACAAGCTTCCGCCCCACCGCTTCCGCCTCCGGCAGCGAATAGGGAAGGCCGAGGCGCTCGCGGATCAAAAACTCAAAACCCTCTCTCCCGACGGCGAACCCCTCTTTCCGGCCCGCCGGCTTGCGGCTGATCTCCCTCGCATAGGAGTCGAACGCCGCCCGCGCCGCCCTAAACAGCTCCGCTGTTTTCTTCGATAGCTCCGCTGTTTTCTCCGGCGAGTTCATCGGCAGCAGTTTTTTCTCGAGTTCTTCCAGGAACGGATGGACGCCATGGCACGATTTTATCGCCAATTTCGTCCAGAGAGGAACCGGCTCTTTCAAACACGCAGCGCCGCCGGCAAGGAATTCAGGAATCTTGCCGAGACGGCTTTCGATTGCCGGGCGGATTTTTCGCAGGTCGCGGGAGTGGCGCACGGCCAGCCCGAAGATCGATTGTATCGCCGCGTCGCAATGGATTTGCGGGTTGTTCCGCCAGCGCTTCAAGGCGTCGTTCTGAAAGAGGTCGGTTCTCAGCATCGATAAGAAACCGCGCCGGTCCAGCCAGTCATCCCCCGCGAACGCGTTATCGGGGAGCGCTTCCACTCTGTTCAGCGTCGTTTTCAGCAGGTGGATGTAGCGCGAATACACCCCCGGATTATTCGGCCCGAGTTCGGCGTCGTACGCGTGAAGACCGAGTTCGCTGGCGGCCTGCGGAAAGAGATTATAACTCTCCGCAAGGAAGCGCTGGGCGGTCGAACGGACGCCCCTTATCTCTCCGTTTGTCCCTCTTTTGGATACCCGGCTCTGAGATTTCATCCTTGACGGACTTCGACAAAAAGGCATGATTCGGCGCAAATCAGGCAGGGAACGCCTTTGAAAAAATGAGTA
>Ga0302324_100004117_pt1 | contig 32396 bp, 23 predicted proteins | sample Palsa_T0_1_FD_201949 | JGI IMG/M metagenome (GOLD analysis project Ga0302324, IMG submission 201949) | Peat permafrost microbial communities from Stordalen Mire near Abisko, Sweden - Palsa_T0_1 | ecosystem: Environmental > Terrestrial > Soil > Palsa > Peat permafrost | place: Sweden: Abisko... | reverse complement strand
TTTGTTGATGCCTCGCTTTGAGCCTTTCCCAGCCGTCAGCGCAAGATCCGAGTCGAACCAGCGGGCCGAAGCCAGACTGGGCCGCAGTGCGAATCCAATGCAGCATGCCATCGCGATCGTTGTCCGGTCCGGACACATGGGTCACATGTACCTAAGACATAGGTAACACTTTTGGCCCGAAGGGGTTGTTGAAGGGCTGCAAAGTTTTCTCCTGCAGATCGATATAACCAAGATCGTAATCCATGAAGCTGACAAGCCAGATGCCGTCGTCGACTTCCTTGATCAGAATTTGTGGAGAGCGCGGGTGCCACTGCGCGAGGCATGGCCGACGTTGCCGCCGCTTGCGTCTGCCTCACCACGTTGGGCACTCCCACGCCGGACGACGCCACCAGGTTCACGGCCGTTCTGCCATTAACCAGCGTCCCGGCTGTCCCCGAGAGTTTCTTTAACCAACCTGCGCAAGCGCCATTCGCTATGGAGTCACCCGGAAGCTCTGGGAAACGGGCGTGGCGGCGTTATAATCGGCGATGCCTGCCTGGGTCGCTTTGATTGTGCACTTTCCACTTGCATGCCGGGAGGCTCACGAACCGAGTACGATTCAAATCGGACGCTTACTTAATCTTAGTGCACTCAGGTCCCGAGGGACCGGTCTGCCTGCCCGCGCCGTGCTCTGAAGAAAACAGTTGACAACAGCACCGATAGATGCGAACATACCGACAAGTTGGTTGTCTCGCACCGTGTAGTTGGTCTTTAATGCATAGTCAAAACCGTGATTCCAAAGTACTGTTCCTCGACGCTGCCATAGACGTCTTTCGTTCTAAGGGCTACAGCGCCACCCGAATCGAGGACGTTTGCGCATCGGCAAGTCTCACAAAAGGCAGTTTCTTTCACCATTTCAGTGGCAAAGAAGATCTAGCTCTCGCAGCCGCCGCGCATTGGAACTCCACGTCCGGAAAGTTTTTCGGCAGCGCCGAATACCATCACCTTGCCGATCCACTAGACCGGCTGGTAGGCTACATCGAGCTCCGTAAGTCCCTGATCAAAGGAACTCTGGCAGAATTCACCTGCTTTGCAGGAACGATGATCCAAGAAACCTATTGGACACATCCAGAGATCCGGGATGCCTGTGAAAAAAGCATCAGCCAGCACGCTGCAACGCTGGAGCCTGACATTGGTGAGGCGATGCTGAAGTATCCGGTCAACGGAGACTGGACCCCCCGCAGCCTTGCTCTGCACATGCAAGGTGTCACCCAGGGGGCTTTTATTCTCGCCAAAGCCAAACAAGAACCCGAACTAGCGACCGAGTGCCTGAACCATCTGAGACATTACATCGAATTGCTCTTCAGCAGGAACCGCGCTGAAGGGCAGAATATCCCCATGTCGCAACTCAGTGAGGCACCCCAAATGACTGCCACAAAGCAAGCCCCGCTTCAGCTCGCCCTTTCGACCGACTCCGTAGTTTGGCCTGAAACGCATTACGTATTCATTGAGAGAATCGGACCTCCAGCAGTTATCGCCGCACAAACCTGGGCCGATCTGCATCAGCTGGTTCCGGCCATGGGTCGACACAACACGATAAGAGGGTTTCTTAGCCTCTACAAAATGAAGGAGCAGGTTTACCGGGCTGGTATTTCCCTTTCCACGGCGCCCTCGGGTTTGCCTACCGGGCTCGGTTACGAGAATTTTCGTGGAGGTAAATATCATCGCTTCATCTACACCGGTCCGTATTCGAGGCTGGGAGAAGCAACTACGCGCGCGGCCCAAATGGTCCGTGAACGCAACCTCTCTCTCCGCGACGATTACAGCATCGAGCATTATGTGACTGATCCGAAAACCACGCCCGAGGATCAGATCGTCACCGAGATTCTCTTTCCGGCATAGAACTTTCCGCGGATTTCCATAACAGGGAAACCGCGGCACATTCGAGATTCCGCCCGCCGAACTGGCGAGGCGCTAACCAGGAGGAACCACTCACATGAAAGCTGTCTCTACGCTCGCATTATTGTTCGCGCTACTGACCTTCGGCGCGTTCCGTGCTTTTCCCCAAGCGGAAACCGGCCAGATCATCGGTACCGTCACCGACCCATCCGGTGCTTTCATTCCCGGGGCCAGCGTGACTGTGAGGGCGGTTGCCACCGGTACCGAGCGTACGGGAACAACCGACAGTTCGGGTAACTTTACCTTCCCGAATCTGCAGCCCGATCTTTACGAAGTAATGGTCACGTCGCCGGGCTTTAACACGCTCAAACAACAGACCACGGTTGCCGTCGGCATGAAAGTGGGCTTGGACCTGAAGCTGGAGGTGGGCAAGGCCGAGACCGTAGTGGAAGTTACCGGCGTCAGCGCCGCCATCACCGTGAATACCGAGAGCCAGACCATCGCTCAGGTGCTCAGTACGCAGCAGATCAACGAACTTCCCACCATCACACGAAATCCGTATCTGCTGGTGGTCACGTCGGGAAATGTCAGTGAGGACGACCCCTCAGCCCGTGGCGCCGGGGTGTCGATCAATGGCTTGCGCTCGGCTGGAACCAACATCCTGCTGGACGGCGTCGCAAATAATAATGAGTTCATCGCGTCGGTGGGTCAGGCCACTCCACTGGACTCGGTCCAGGAGGTTGGCATCATTACCAACAACTTCACCGCTGAATACGGCCGCGCCGATGCCGGCATCATTAACGTCACTACCAAATCCGGAACCAACGCGTTTCACGGCAGCTTGTACGAATTCAACCGCGTCTCCGATCTGGCTTCCAACACCTTCAATAACAATGCCTACGGTCTGGACAAACCCGTCTTCGTACGCAACCAGTTTGGTTACTCGCTGGGCGGCCCAATCAAGAAAAACAAACTGTTCTTCTTCAGCAATACCGAGTGGACGCGCGTGCGCAGCTCCGCCAACGACATCGCCTTGGTGCCGGATCCTGCATTCATCGCCGCATCTTCGCCAGCCACCCAGTCGATCTTTTCGAGCTACGGCAAGCTTGGACCCACCTCGACCGTTCTGAATACCTTCAGCCGCAACCAGCTGTCCTCATCCACAGGCACCGATCCGTGCGCCGGCGCTTCTGCCACCGGCGGATGCGTGGCCTACAACGCCAACGCACCCATGTTCGATTTGATCAACTACAGCATCCCCGCCAACTCGGGCGCCGGAAATCCGCAAAACGCCTGGTCCAACGTAAATCGAGTGGACTACAACATGTCCGATAAAACCATGATCTATATGCGCTACGCCGTGCAAAGCGAGAAGGACCAGGCGGGCAGCGTCACCTCCAGCCCTTATGCCGGTTTCAACATCGGCCAGGCGTTAAATGCCAACAGCTTGATTGTGTCCATGACCCACACCTTCACGCCTAGCTTTGTGTCGCAATCGAAGCTGGATTTCAACCGCTTTACCGACGAAGAGCCCGTAGCTCGGAACGGCGTAACTCCCACCTATTACCTCGGGAGTCCTGAAACCCAAACCGCGATTGGTCCATACAACGTGGCGCTGCCCGGCGATGAACCTTTCGCTCCCGGCGCCGGCGGCTATCCCTTCGGAGGTCCCCAGAATTTCGGCGAAGCCTACCAGGACTTCAGCTGGACCAAAGGCAGACACGAGTTCCGTTTTGGAGGCAGCATCGAATATTTGCGGGATAACCGCACCTTCGGCGCCTACAACGAAGCGAGCCAGGTTTTCGGCAGCACGCTCGGCACCGGCGTGGATAATTTTCTGGCGGGCAATCTGTATGAGTATGAGGCCGCCATTTACCCGCAGGGTAAATACCCTTGCGTGAACGGAGTCCAGACTGCGGCCTGCACAGTCACTCTTCCGGTCGGCGCGCCCGATTTCGAGCGTAGCAACCGGTATCACGAAGGCGCGTTCTACTTCCAGGATTCCTGGAAGGTTAGCCATCGCTTGACGTTAAACCTGGGTATTCGCTGGGAATATTTCGGAGTCCAGCACAACGTCGATCCCTATCTCGACTCCAACTTTTACACCGACAACAGCGCTGGGAACGTGTTTTCGTCCATCGCGCAAGGCAAAGTTGAGGAGGCTCCCAATAGCCCGATCGGCGAGCTATGGACGCCCAGCAAGAAGAATTTCGCGCCCCGCGTCGGCTTCGCTTGGGATGTTTTCGGCGACGGCAAAACCGCTTTCCGCGGCGGCTACGGCATCGGTTATGAGCGCAATTTCGGCAACGTGACTTACAACGTGCTCTTCAACCCGCCCAACTTCGAAGTGGTGGACTGCATTCAAACGTGCGGCGTGGGCTCCATTGCCGCCACGCCCGCCAACGCCGGACCGCTAGCTGGAGCCAACGGATCGATTGCCCTCCCCCCGGCCGAGCTCCGGTACATACAAAACAATATCCCGCAGGCGTATGCGCATTTGTTTAGCGCCTCGCTCGAGCACCAGTTCGGCAATAGCATGCATCTGGAGGTCGACTACTCCGGGTCGATCGGCGAAAATCTGTATGACATCGCCGGAGTAAACTCACCCGGAATGGGCAATTATTATCTTGGCATTCCGTGCAATCCGGCCGACACGCTAACCGGCGGATCGGATCCCTGTACCGCCAGGATTAACAACCAGTACGGCAACATTAATCGCCGCGGCGCTGGCGGCTACTCCACCTACAACGCCATGAACGTCCGTTACGATATCCAAAACATAAAGCACAGCGGGCTTACGCTGCGCCTCAACTACACCTGGTCCCACTCCATGGATGATTTGAGCGATACCTTCAGTACTTCCGGAAACCAGTTCAACCTCGGCTACACCGAATTTACGAATCCCATGTTCGACTACGGCAACTCCCAGTTCGACAACCGCGAGCGCATTGCGATCAGCGCAATCTACGCCATTCCGTACGCGCATGGGATGAAGGGTCCCTTCAAGGCAATTCTCGACGGCTGGGAGTTCGCCCCGGTCTTCACAGCGCGCACCGGCGCTCCGTATACCATCTACGACCTTACGAACACCTACGGGGCCGTCTACACTCGCGTAATACCCAACCAAGAGATCCCGGCTGGCGGGAGCGAATTTCAATACGCTGGGCCGAACAGCTACAACATCTACAACTTTGCCAACATTCCCCTCACTGAGTACAAGAGCCCGATTACCGGGGACTCAGACTACGGCCCGTTTCCATCCAACATGACTGGGCGCGATTATTTCCACACGCCCGGCGTCTACAATCTGGATTTGGGCATCTACAAAAGCATCCGTTTCACAGAGCGGATGTCCTTACAGCTTCGCCTGGAGGCCTACAATGCGTTCAACCATTCCAATCTGTACGTAAACACCGGTTCCGCTTACACCGCCGGCGGCCAGGGCACTATCACCGAGAGCTTCGGGACTCCGCTCCTGGCGCTGGTCGATGGCGCCGTACAGGAAAATCGGAATATTCAGTTAGGAGCTAAGTTCATATTCTGATCGTCAGTTGAAGACTGATCCGAAACAATTCCAGGATCCGGACCGCCACCCGCAATTGGGGGCAGTCCGGATCCTTTTTTAGCCCCGTCCGACCACTAGCACTGCGCGAAAGTGGTGCTTCCTCCCGTTTTTAGTAGCCCGCCCCGCCTTCTCCTACCAGAAAACGTATCTTGCCGAAGGCTAGCTTTTCGTAAGTCTATGGTATAAAATTAACCAGTTTGTTAACCGGCAAGCAAAACCGGGTGGTACTGGGAATGCATGCCGGGTACGACCTACCGGGAGCCTACCGCGTTTGTTTGGGCTTCTTCACCCTTTTGCGCTAGGAAACGCCAAGAGCCAAGAGAACAGGCTATCTAACCACAGAGGAGCATTGGAGAATGATCAATAATCTGAATCGAAATCTTGTAGGTGCGGCTCTCTCGTTGAGAGACTCCGTCAAACAAACCGCGGTGGCAGGGACCATCGTTTCCCTGATTCTCTGTGCGAGTTTTTCCGCCAGCCTCCTGCTCGGGCAGTCAACGACCACGGGCGGAATCGCCGGCGTCGTCGAAGACCCCTCTTCGGCCGTGGTCACGGGCGCCACAGTCACATTGCATAACCTGGACAACGGTAATACACAGACCGTAACCACCGGCGATACAGGCGCCTATCAGTTCCCGTTGCTGACGCCTGGCAATTACACCGTTCAGGCAACCTTCACCGGTCTCAAATCGGATGTAATAAGAGTCAACGTGCTGGTGGGGGCCGCGGCCAACATTAATCTCACGGCCAAGGTTCAAACGCAGTCCCAGGTAGTGGAAGTTTCGGCCGCCGCCGGCGGTGTGAACACCGAGAACGCGGACCTGACCGCCACATTTTCTACCAACCAGATTAGCGAGCTTCCCATGCCCGGCGGCGATCTGACCACCGTCGCGTTCACTGTACCGGGAATCGTCATGAACACGAGCGGAGGCTACGGCAATTTCAGCTCGCATGGCTTACCGGGCACCTCAAACCTGTTCACCATCAATGGCGACGACTACAACGATCCCTATCTCAACCTGAACAATTCCGGGGCCAGCAACCTATTGCTAGGTCAGACCGAGGTGGCCGAAGCCACGGTAACGCAGAACGGTTACAGCGTACAATACGGGCGGCAGGCTGGCGCTCAGTTGAACTACGTCACCAAGGGCGGAACAAATCAGATTCATGCGGATCTGTTGTTCAACTTCAACAATCACCTCATGAACGCGAACGACTTTTTCGCGAATGAGGACGGTACGCCCAAACCGTATGCCGTGTCCAGGGAGTGGGGCGCCGACATCGGTGGTCCCGTAATCAAGAACAAACTTTTCTTCTTTTCCGACGCGGAAGGGTTGTACTACACGCTGCCTAGCGTCGCGACCGTGGTCATACCCACCACGCAGTTGGAGAACTACATTCTCGCGACGGTGAATCCCGCTTCCGTTCCTATCTATAAGCAGGCTTTTTCCGTGACCAATCTCGGTTTTGCAAAAGGGGCGACGAACATCACCACGGGGTCCGGTGCGCTTCAGGACGCGACTGGAAACCTGGGTTGCGGCGGCACACCCTCTGCTGCCGGCGGGTTAACCGGGATTGCAGCACCCGGCGGCGGCACCTTCGGCGTGAATGTCGCCTGCGGCGCGGCCTATGGAGCCAGCGGTCTCAACACCAACAGAGAGTGGCTGGAGACACATCGCGTGGATTGGAACATCAGCGATAAGCAGAAGATCTACTTCCGTTTCAAGGGCGATCACGGGTTCCAGCCGACCGGCACGAATCTGCTCTCGCCGTCCCTGAATTTACAGAGCGTTCAACCCCAGTACGAAGGCCAGATCAACCACACCTACATCGTCTCCCCCACGCAAGTCAACAACTTTATCATATCCTTCCTCTGGTACAGTGCGATTTTCGGACCGGCCAGTGAGAGCGCTTCGTTGAGCACGTTTCCGACTTATTTCGGTATCGGGGGCGCCGGCGGTGCGAATACGGGCGGATTCTACCCGGTGGGTGTTCAATGGGACAATTTTCCGCAAGGGCGGGACTCAGGCCAGGGCCAAATCGTCGATGACTATTCCTGGATCCACGGCAAGCACGCGTTTAAATTCGGCGTGAATTACCGCAGAAACAGGGTCACCGACTTCACCTACGAGGTCGGGCAGGTCCCTTCGTACTTTTTCAACAGCCTGGGAGACTTCGCCAGCGGAGTCACCAACCCCAACACAGGCAGCCTTTTGTATCAGCGTTTCAGCCCGCTGCTGGATGCGCACATTCGTTTCTATAACATCGGCATTTATGCTCAGGACGAATGGAACGTAAAGTCGAATCTGAAGATCACGCTCGGTCTCCGAATGGATCGCACGGCAAACCCCACTTGCTTAGACAACTGCTTCTCTAACCTTACCTCGCCGTTCCTCAGCAGCGCGTTCCAGAAGGGAGCTGACATACCGTATGACCAATCCATCACAACAGGCGGCGCCCACCCATACTACAGTACCGATCCTATCGTCCCGAATCCCCGCCTTGGCATCGTTTGGAGCCCCGGCGCAAACAACAGCACTGTCATCCGGGGCGGGATTGGGCTGTTTGCCGACTTGGCCCCGGGAGGCCTGGTGGCAAGCGTGTTCACAAACGCTCCCTTCCCCTTCACTGCCGAAATATATGATGGCTCTTTCGTCGGCTCCGCGAGTTCGCCTGGGAGTGCCGCTTACGAAGCTCAAGGCCAGTACAACGCGTTCAAGACCGGCTTTTTCGCGGGACAGACGCTAGCCCAGTTGAACAGCAGCATCCAAGGCGGTTTCGGCGCGATCCCCTACTTCTCTGTTCCCTCCAAGTTCCTCACCCCCAATGTGGTGGAGTGGAGTTTCGAAATCCAGCATTCCTTCGGGGCCAAGAATATTTTTGTAGCCACCTACAGCGGCAACCACGGCTATAATCTGCTGGTTCAGAACGGCTTTGCGAACGCCTACGTAAATACGGGCAATTTCCCCAATGGTTTTGGGGGATTGCCGACGGCTCCACCGGATCCCAGATTCGCTGCCGTGACCCAGATGACCAATGGCGGCATTTCGAATTATGACGGCCTGTCCTTGCAATACCGCAGGGCTTTCGGCTACGGGTTCCAGGGCCAAGTGGCTTATACCTGGAGCCACGCCCTCGATGACGTATCGAACGGAGGAGCTGGCGAGCCCTATTCGTTCTGCTCCGGCTGTTCTTTCGCAACGTTCTCAAATCCCGTGCTGTCGCAAAATTACGGCGCTTCCGATTACGACATTCGCCACAGTTTCATGGCCGATTTTGTGTGGGACACGCCCTTTAAGTTCAGCAACAAGATTTTGGGTAATATTCTGGGAGGCTGGACACTATCGGGCAAGTTCTTCTTTAGGACCGGTACGCCCTTTACCATTTACGACGGCAACCTTCCAGGTTTACTGGCGGGTGCGAATATTAATGCCAGCCCAAATTTCGCCGGCGGCATGCCTGCGACTGCAGTGTCCACTCTGCCGTCAACCTGCGGAAGGAGCGCGGTGAACACTCCGTGCTTTACGCCTGCTGATTTTCTGGCATCAGGCGATGAAACGACCTTTGGCAACGTCGGCAGAAACTCTATATGGGGACCCCACTACGACGATATCGATGCCACTCTCATGAAGAGCTTTAGGGTGAAGGAGCGGCTGAAATTCACCGTCGGCGCCACCGCCGCTAATCTCGTTAATCACCCGAACTTCCAGAATCCAAACGCCAACATCGCCAACCCGACCGGCTTCGGATCTATCACGTCCACGGCCATTCAACCCACTTCCGCGTACGGTTCCTTCCAAGGATCGGCCGTCTCCGGCCGCGTTCTGGTTGTCACCGGCCGGCTAAACTTCTAGCTTCACTTCGTGATACTGCCCGGCGCATAATACCCGCGCCGGGCAGAAACTCGCAGCCCGGGCATCAGCACTTTTACGTCCAGCTTGCGGAACCTGCCGTCGTGCGCCGCATTCGCCGGCGCGAAGCCTATGGAATACTGGCTGCGCAGTTCTTCCTCAATGATCCGAAAAATCTCGTCGAGCGTCTGTTTCTTGCCGGTCATAAACATTCGTCCCCCGGTCGGCCTCGCGATGCTGTTAAGAAATGCGCAGCCGAAAAACTTTTGGTCGTAACAGACGCCGTAGACGATCGTGTTGGTGGCCTGCACCGCCTGCACCGCGTCCTCCAAGTGTTTCTGGCTGCCGTTGTCGAGGCCGTCCGAAACAATCAGCATCGCTTTGCGGCCCCGAACGCCGTCCAGCTTGCCCTTCGCCGTTTGATAGATGGCATCGTACAGCAGCGTGCCGGGCATCGGCTGTCCAACCGGCGGCAGCCCCCGAAACCGGATCGCGTGTAGCTGCGCGAGCGCGGTCCTCAACTGCTGGCTGGATGGCGTGAAATCCTGCCACAACACCAGGGTGCTCGAAAAGCCCAGCAATAACGCGTGATCGGTGGGCCGCAGGACCGTATCGAAGAATTGCCCGGCCGCCTCGCGCTCGTCCGCCAGCACCGATCGCACGCTGCCGCTAACGTCCAGCAGCATCGCGATTGTGAGCGGCAGGTCCGTCTCGCGCGTGAAGTAGCGGATTTCCCGCTTGCGGCCGTCCTCGCGGATCTCGAAGTCTTCCTTATCCAGATCCGTCACCAGCGCGCCGCGCTTGTCGGACACCGTGCAGAGGACGTTCACCACGTCCACGTCGACCCGGATTGTTGAAGGTTGGCCGGGTGACGGCTCCTGCGCCATGCACGCAGCCAGCGTTAGAACAAAGGTGGCGCACGCTCCCGGGCGTGCCGGAGTCACTGTTTCGGGCCGTTGTCGTCCGGCGAACCGGCGAACAGCTTGCGCCCGTCCGCGGTCTGAATCTGGCGCGCCGCCATGGTGTGCGAACCGTCCTTGGCCGCGAATCCGCGCACCGAAATCGTATCGCCCGGTTTCACGCTGTCCTTGCGCCAGCCTGCGCGATAGAGCACGTTCGGAGGCCCGGTTTCCATGCCCCAGTTCGCCACGCTGCCGTCGTCGCCCTTCACGTCGATGTAAATCCAGGAGTGCGGATTCACCCAATCCACCTTCGTTACCGTGCCCGTCAAGGCCACCGGCTTGGCGCCGTCAAACTCCGCGGCGAACGAATGATGCGCCAGCATGGGCGCCACGGCCGCGAGCAAACCGGCGCTCACCGCCAGCACGGAAAGCAACGTAGTTTTCATCTAGATTCCTTTCCATCATGCTATCAAAACGATTGCAATACCTCGCCGCTCGCGAGCGTCACCTGAGTGCAGCGCATGCGCGGCGAACCGTCTTTGGCGCGCGCTCCGGAGCAGGTCACGCGATCGCCGGGCTTGAGCGAGTCCTTGGTCCAACCCATGCGCCCGAGCGCATTCGGACTGTCGATCTCAATGATCCAATGCTCTAGCGCACCGTCATCGCCCGCGACATCCAGAAAAATGTGCGCATGCGGATTCGACCATTCGAAGCGCGTGACGACGCCGCTCGCGCTGGCCGGGTGCTTCAGGTCGTATTCAGTGGTGGAATGGTGAGCCAGAAGTGCGGGCACGATCAGCAGAGCTGCAAATAAGCGTGCCATAATCACAGTTTGGCGCACATTCTTCCACTCAAACAAGCGATCCAGGAAATGGTTCGCGACGGTGACGTTGTGGCTCTGGAGGGCTTCACTCACCTGATTCCATTCGCCGCCGGTCACGAGATCATCCGTCAGGGCCGCCGCAATCTGACCCTGATCCGGATGACCCCCGATCTGATTTACGATCAGCTGATCGGCTCTGGTTGCGCGTCAAAGCTCATCTTTTCGTGGGGCGGCAATCCGGGCGTCGGGTCGCTGCATCGCCTGCGCGACGCCGTGGAGCAAGGCTGGCCCGTTCCGCTCGCGCTGGAAGAGAACGCGCATGCCGGTATGGCGGCCGCCTATGCTGCGGGCGCGTCGCATCTCCCGTTCGGCATCCTGCGCGGTTATGTGGGAACCGACCTGCCGAAATACAACCACGTGAAGTTTATCGACTGCCCCTTTACCGGCGAAAAGCTGGCTGCCGTTCCCGCAATACGCCCGGATGTAACGGTCATCCATGCGCAAAAGGCCGACCGCGTGGGCAATGTTCTGATGTGGGGCGTGGTGGGCGTCCAAAAGGAGGCGGTGCTGGCAGCCAAACGCACCATCGTCACCGTGGAGGAGATTGTCGATCATCTCGACGCGCCGCCCAACGCCGTGGTGCTGCCCTCCTGGGTGGTGGGCGCCGTCAGCGAAGTGAAGGGCGGAGCGTTTCCGTCCTACGCGCAGGGTTATTACCCGCGCAACAACGCCTTCTACAAGCAATGGGACCCCATCGCGCGCGAGCGCGAGACCTTCCAGGCCTGGATGCAAAAGCACGTGCTCGGCACCAAGGATTTTGATGAATTCAAGCGCAGTCTGGAGAAGGCGGTGACTCATGCCTGAGGCCAAATACACCGCCGATGAAATGATGACCATCGCCGCCGCGCGCATGATCCGCAACGGAGCATCGTGCTTCGTCGGCATCGGGCTGCCTAGCGCCGCCGCAAACCTGGCGCGTCTCACGCACGCGCCGGATACGGTGTTGATTTACGAATCGGGCTGCATCGGCACCAAGCCTACCGTGTTGCCGCTCTCCATTGGCGACGGCGAGCTTTCTGAAACCGCCGACGCCGTGGTGTCCATTCCGGAGATTTTCGCTTACTGGCTGCAAGGGGGCCGCATCGATCTCGGATTCCTCGGTGCCGCTCAGATTGACCGCTTCGCCAACATCAACACCACCGTGATCGGCGACTATTACAAACCTTCCGTGCGCCTGCCTGGCGCGGGTGGAGCGCCGGAGATCGCGGCATCCTCCAAGGAAGTCTTGATCACTCTGCGGCAGAACAAACGCGCGTTCATCGAGAAGCTGGATTTCGTCACGTCCGGCGGATATTTCACTGGTGGCGACAGCCGCGAGAAATTGAATCTTCCCGGCAAAGGTCCGACTGCGGTGATCACCGATCTGGGCGTCATGACTCCCGATCCGGTGACGAAAGAGCTCACGCTCACCAGCATTCATCCGGGCGTCACCGTTGAAAAAGCGATCGAGTCCACCGGCTGGCCACTCAAAGTTGCGCCCCAGTTGTCCACTAGCGAAGCCCCCACCGAGACCGAGCTGCGCGTGCTTCGGGATCTGAACGAACGCACCGCCCGCGCGCACGCCGGACAGGCCTGATACCCGGGATGACGCTGGCCTTTGTCTACGACATTCTGCCGTCGCGTGTCGTATTTGGCGTCGGCTGTCTGGACAAATTATCGGAAGAGATCGAGCGCTTGGGAGCGACCCGCGCGTTGGTGTTGTCCACGCCCGAGCAGCGCAAAGAAGGTCAGCGGATAGCGGATCGCCTGGGCGCGCGGGCCGTAGGATTGTTCGACCAAGCCGTGATGCACGTGCCTATAGAGATCGCGGAACAAGCGAGAAAACAAGCCAAGGCGTTGGGCGCGGATTGCTGCGTCGCCATCGGAGGCGGATCAACAACCGGCCTGGCGAAAGCGATCGCTCTAGTGTCGACGCTGCCGATCTTGTCGATTCCCACCACCTACGCGGGCTCCGAGATGACGCCCATCTGGGGAATCACCGAAGGCGGTTTGAAGAAGACCGGCCGCGATCCGCGCGTGCTTCCGAAAACCGTGCTCTATGACCCGACGCTCAGCGTCACGATGCCACCGATGCTCTCGGCCACCAGTGGCATGAACTCGATCGCGCACTGTGTTGAAGCGCTGTATTCGAAGGATGCGAATCCAATCATTTCGATGATCGCCGAGGAAGGCATCCGCGCGCTGGCTGCGGGGCTGCCCGTGGTGGTGAAGGAACCGGCGAATCTGGAGGCTCGCTCGAATGCGCTCTACGGCGCGTGGCTGGGCGGCATGTCTCTGGGCGCGGTCGGCATGGCGCTGCATCACAAGCTGTGCCACACGCTGGGCGGAAGTTTCAATCTGCCGCACGCCGAAACGCATACCGTAGTGCTGCCGCACGCTACTGCGTATACAGCGGCTGCCGCTCCCGAAGCTATGTCGCGAATTGCGCGGGCGCTGGGGGCAGAGACGGCGGCGCAAGGGCTCTTCGATCTCGCGGCTTCGCTCGGGGCGCCAACGTCGCTCGCAGCTCTGGGGCTCAAAGCGTCGGATCTCGACAAAGCCGCCGAATTAGCGGTGCAGAATCCCTACTACAATCCGCGCCCCATCACTCGCGAAGGTATTCGAGCATTGCTCGAAGACGCCTTCGCGGGACGCCGTCCGCGGTAGTTACCGCCTCCAGTGACCGCCGTAGAAACCGCGGCCGTAATATCCACGACCGTAAAACCCTCGGCCGTAGTAGCGCGGTCCAACCCAGCGCGGTCCGTAGTAAGCACGCGGTCCCCAATAAACAGGCGCGGGCGCAACGTAGGGAACGGCAACGGGCGGCGCCACGTAGCCATAAGCCGGGCCAACTCCAACACCAACCACCACGCGCGGCGCGGCGAATGCCACACTGCCAACCAGGAACATGAGAGCGAGTAATTTTGCTTTCATTGATTTGTTCTCCTCACGCTTTTCTATAAGGCACTTGCCGTGCCAATCGGAAATGCTCGCCGGATGTTCTGTTTAGCGTGCCAGTGGCCTCGCGCCGCTGGCCGATAACCACCAGCGCGGTCTGATTTCAACCGGAACGCTATAATCCAAAGAATGCGAATCTGGATTCTCACCTTCGGTTTCTGCGTCGCGCCCTTATTCGCCGAACTGCCCGCCGCAACGCAAACTGCCATTGACGCCGCAGCGGCCAAAAATCTGGCGCAGACTGGCGTGCCGAGCGCCTCCATCGCCGTGGTCCAGGGCGGTAAGATCAGCTACGTTCGGGCCTATGGAAATGCACGCCTGGACCCGAAAACTCCCGCGCGGCCGGAGATGCGCTATAAAATCGCTTCCAACAGCAAGCAGATCGCGGCCACGGCGATCCTGCTTTTGGCCGAAGATAACAAGATTTCACTCGACGATCCGGTGGCGCGATTTTTGCCGCAACTCACCAGGGCGCAAGACGTCACCATTCGTGAGCTGCTGTCGCACACCTCCGGCTATCAGGATTATTACCCGCTCGATTACGTCGCTCCGTTCATGGTCGCCGCCACCACGCCGCAGCACATTCTGGATGTTTGGGCAAAGAAGCCTCTGGATTTCGAGCCGGGCACACAGTGGCAATACAGCAATACGAATTACGTGATCATCGGGCAAATCATCGAGAAGATTACCGGCAAGCCGCTGATCGATTTTCTGAGAACTCGTATCTTCGAGCCGTTGGGCATGCACACTCCCATCGACGTAGGTCGCGATCCATGGAGCGAATCGGATCCGGCCGGTCATACCACCTACGCGCTCGGTCCGGCGCGCGCGATTCCGCCGGAAGGCAACGGATGGATGTATGCTGCGGGCGAGCTTGCGATGACGGCCAGCGATCTGGCGCGCTGGGATATTTCGCTAATGAACGCAACGGTGCTGAACCCCGCCTCTCTCCAGGCGCTCACCACCGAAGTGGTGCTGAAAGGCGGGACCGGCACCGGCTACGCGCTAGGACTCGATGTTTCAAAGATGAATAACCATCGGCGCTGGGCTCACAGCGGCGGAGCGGCCGGGTTCGTCAGCAACAACGTCACGTTTCCCGACGATAAGATCTCGGTCACGGTTCTTACCAATGGAGAAGATGGCGCCGCGGCACGGATTGAGCGCGAGGTGGAGGGCTTGATGCTGGCGCCGGTTACCGACCCGGAGGCCGCGCTGAGCCTGCAACACGCCCGCCAGATCTTCATCGGCTTGCAGAAAGGCGAGTTGGAAGAAGGGTTGGTCACGAGCGACCTGAAAGCATACTTTACTCCTGAAGCCATCGCGGATTTTGCGGCGTCGCTCGGGCCGCTGGGTGCTCCGTCCGGCTTTTCGCAAACGGCCAGCGAAGGGCGCGGTGGCATGACGTTTCGCAGCTTCTCCATCCAGACTTCGTCCAAATCTTTGAATCTTTCCACGTACCTCACCCCGGATGGAAAATACGCGCAATTCCTGATCTCGCCAGCCCCGAAGCCGTAGCACGCGCGGGTACACTGGATCATGCGATTGAAAATCGGACTGATACTATTCCTGATCGGCGCGGCGGCCGCGGCCGGGACAGACTGGGCAGCGGCGGGACAAGCCTGGTGGGCGCACGTTCAATTCCTGGCCGACGATCAGCGGGAAGGCCGCAACGTCGGTTCGAAAGGCTTCGAGGCAGCCGCGGATTATGTGGTCGGCCAGTTCGAGCGAGCTGGCCTCGAGCCCGGTGCGGGTTCCTCCTATTCCCAACCGGTCGCGTTCATCAAAGGAAGCCTGGACGAACCGGCATCGAGTCTTGCGCTGGTGAGGGATGGCAGCGCGGTCCCGATCGCGCTAGGCGACGACGCGCTGTTGGGCTGGGGTAGCGCGACCCGCCCCGACGTCGAGGCTCCGCTGTTCTTCGCCGGTTATGGGCTGGATATTCCGGAAGCAGGCTACAACGATCTGAAGGACCCGGCCTTGCGCGGCGCAGTCGCCGTCTATCTTCAAGGGGGACCGTCCAACATATCGGGCAACCTTCGCTCCCATTATTCTTCTGGCGAGGAGCGCAACAAAGCCATGAAGGCCGCCGGCGTGGTTGGCGTCATCAGCATTCCTAACCCGAAAACCATGGAAATCCCCTGGGCGCGTTATAAAGGCAACCGGCTGCAGGCCCGCATGTGGCTCGCCGATCCGGCCCTGGCGACTGCCGGGACAGGTTTTGGCGCCACCTGGAATCCCGCAAAAGCTGACGAGCTTTTTGCAGGCTCCGGCCATACCTTCGCCGAGATTCTGGGTTACGCCAATTTGGATGCGGCCGATCATGACCGTCCGCTGCCGCACTTCGCGCTCAACGCCAAGGTGCGCGCACACGTTGCGATGACAACCGAAAAGGTCCAGTCCCGCAACGTGGTTGGTTTGCGGCCGGGCTCCGATTCGCAACTCAAGAATGAATACGTTATTTTGTCTGCTCACCTGGATCACCTGGGCATCGGCGAACCCGTGAATGGCGATGCAATTTTCAATGGCGCGATGGATGACGCCTCCGGTGTCGCGTCGCTCATCGAAATCGCGCGCGCGTTGAAAACCGGAAACGTGACGGCCAAGCGCTCCATTGTTTTTCTCGCGGTAACCGGCGAGGAAAAGGGAGAACTGGGTTCAGGGTATTTCGCGGCACGTTCAACGGTGCCAGGCCGCATTGTGGCGGACATTAATATGGACATGTTTCTGCCCCTGTTTCCGCTCCGTTATTTAGAAGTGCAAGGGCTGAACGAATCGACGCTGGGCGACGACATCCGCGCGGTAGCTGCGGCGGCCCACGTAGAGGTTCAGGCGGACAAGGAACCCAACGCCAATCGCTTTATCCGCAGCGATCAGTACAGCTTCATCAAAAAAGGCGTGCCAGCGCTGGCGTTCAAATTCGGCTGGATTCCGGGCAGTCCGGAAGAAAAGATTTTCAGGAATTGGTACAGCACCCGCTATCATGGCGTGTCCGACGACGCCAGCCAACCGGTCGATTTGGCCGCCGCCGCCCAGTTCAATAGCATTCTTATGGCACTGCTCGAACGGGTAGCCGACGCGCCACGAGCTCCACAGTGGAAATCCGATAGCTTCTTCCGCCGGTTCGCTTCCGCAAAGTAATGACGCGAGCCTTCGCCAAGGCCATTCTCGGGATTTGTCTTGGCGTCGCCCTGGCGGCAACTTCAGCGGCCCAGGACGCGCCGCGCCTCAAGTTCGTTGCCACAGCGCATCAATATGGTCCGGTCGGTTACCGCGATCCCCTGGGCGTCATCTCGCCCTCGGGCAAGTGGCTGGCGTACTCGATCGCGTATCGCCTCTTCATCCAGCGTCTGGACGGCGGCCCAGTGATCGAACTTCCGCCCTCCAACGCAAACATTCGTCATTTGGTGTGGCTTCCCGACAATCAAACCATCGCAGTCGATAGCGGCGACCCACGCTCACGCTGGTGGAGCTACGACGTGGCAACCGGCAAGCGCCGTCCCTTGTGGCCCGCGAGCGCCCACGCAATCCCTTTTGCAAAATTAGAACAACTCACCTGGTCGGCCGATGGCCGTAAAGTAGCGGGCGTGGTACACACCGCCGGCGGAACTGAACTGTGGATCTTCAACGCGGACGGAACCAACGGCCAGATGTCGGCCAGTCCGGCATCGCTCAGCTTTCCTGTTTGGGCGCCCGATAACCGGCTGGCCTGTTTGTCGTTTTCAGAAGGCCGCCAAACCTTGAGCTTTCCTTGTGGCGTCAAGTCCAGCGAGCCTTCGATCGAAGCGTACGGACCTGTGGCGTTTTCTCCAGACGGAGAACGGATCTACCTCGGCGTTCCGAATCCGGAGGGCACGCTCGATCTGTGGTCGCGCCCAACTGCCAGTGGCGGATCGCCAGTCCAATTCACTCGTTTCACCAACGATACCTACGCACCGTCGGTATTACGCGACGGAACGGTGCTCTTCAAACGTTCCGACTACCGCACGTTTGTTGCGGTCGTGCCTGCCAACGGCGGACCCGTCACTCCACTGGCGCTGTTTCAATCGGAAACTCCCTCGTGGAGTCCCAAGGGCGACAAAATAGCCCTGACCTTCGGAGACTGGAGACGGGTCGTCGACGATTTTCATTACCCGGACATCGCCCAGGACATCGGTCTCATCTCGTCTTCCGGTTCATCGCCCGCGCTTGCTCCGGCCAGCGTCGTGCTTGCCTCGCCTTCCGAAGACCAAGGCTTGTGCTGGTCTCCGAACGGCAAATGGATGGTCATGCATTCGCACAAGGATCTTTCCGACGATTTGTGGATTGAGCCCGCGGACGCGTCCGCCCAGCCGAAGCTGCTCACGCACTTCGGACGAAGTTCGGAAACGGATTGGCCGCGCTGGTCCTCCGATGGCAAGTGGGTTGTCGTGGCTTCTTATAAGCACGGCGAAATTCCACTCCGGCACGTTCTATATCTCATTGGCGTGGATCAGTTGACCGGCGCCGTAACGCAGCCGCCGCGGGAAATCCCCTTGGACGGGTTTACGGACGAGATTACTCACGCCGAGTGGCTTCCGGGATCGGAGCGAATAGTTTTTCAGGCATTCCGAGAAAACAATCGGCAGACGTTTTACGTTGTGCCCCGCACCGGCGGCCGCGCGACGCCGCTCTTTCACTTCTTGAGCGATCAACACGTCGCCGGGTTCGGCGTTTCTCCCGATAGTGCGCGGATTGCTTACGTGGCTCCAGCCAGCGATGGGTATATGCAGCTCTTTGAAATTCCCCTCACGGCGAACCCTGCGCCGCAGCAACTCACTTTCGATCCTTCCAACAAAACACAACCCGCTTACTCCCCAGATGGAACGAAGATCGCACTTACGGTTTGGAGTTATGACGTCCAGTTCTGGGCTGTCCAGCTCTGAGGGCCGTCTTGACTGCCCGTGCTCAAACACCCTATACTCTATCTGTGTAGTATAGAGCAGCGCATATTTCATGCCCCAGGGCTTCAAACTTCCGCTCGTTCTCTCGCTGTCGATTGCCTCCGCGGCGGCGATCGTCTGCATTGGAGAGGCAACCGCGTGGGGCGATTCAACCGCACCCGCGACTCGCGTAGTAGTGAAGAATGAGGGCTACCTTCCCTTTGCCGATGCCCCGATCAATTACCGGTCTTCTGAACTGCACGATCCCGTCGCGAAACTCGAGAAACGGCTTGAGCGGGGCGAAATCGTACTCCATTACGACCCCAAGCACGGCTACCTCAAAGCCATTCTCGACGCGCTGCAAATTCCCGTTAGTTCCCAGGCGCTGGTCTTTTCCAAAACCAGTTTCCAATATCCGGTCATCAATCCCGCCGCCCCGCGCGCCCTCTATTACAACGACGACGTTTACGTCGGCCAGGTACAGAACGGAAGATTTCTGGAGTTCGTCTCGTTCGATCCAATGCAGGGCGCGATTTTCTACGTCATGGACGAGCAGCAAGACGAGCATCCGCGCTTTGAACGAGCCGAAGTGGATTGCATTCAGTGCCACGTCGCCGGCTCGACGCGGGGCATTCCAGGCGTGCTGTTGCGATCGGTTTTCACCAGGCCGGACGGCGCTGCGGAAGCTGCGGCGAAGTCTTACGTCACGGGTCAGGAAAGTCCGCTCAGCCAGCGCTGGGGCGGCTGGTTCGTAACCGCGAAAAGCGGCGGCCAGGCCGGGATGGCCAACGTTACGATTTCCGATCCGCAGCATCCCGAGCAACTGGACCGGGCGTCCGGAGCAAATCTTGCGAGCCTGGCCGGGCGCGTCGACACAGCGCCTTATCTCACAGGATCGAGCGACATCGTCGCGCTGATGGTGCTCGCGCATCAGGCCCAGATGCACAATTTCATCACGCTGACCAACTATCAGACCCGGCTCGCGCTGTTTGCGGATCAGACTCGCAATCAGGCGGCGGGATTGCCGGCGGACTCGATTTCAGACGCCGCCCGCAAACAGTTTGAAGGCGCGGCGGAGCAGTTGGTGCGCTATCTGCTCTTCGCTAATGAGGCGCCCTTGGATGGCCCGATTGCCGGAACATCCGATTTTGCCGCAGAGTTCACGGCGCGCGGCCCGCGCGATTCCCAGGGACGCTCCCTGCGCGATTTCGACCTCCGCACCAGAATCTTCAAGTACCCTTGCAGTTACCTCATTTACTCGGAGGCGTTCGACGCCATTCCGGAGCCGGCCAAGGACTACGTGTATGGCCGGTTATTCGCAGTTTTGAGCGGCCGCGAACAAGGCCCTGAGTTCGCGTCGCTCTCCAGCCAGGACCGGCGGGCGATTCTTGAAATCCTGGTGGCCACGAAGCCAGGCGTGCCGGACGAGTGGAAACAGTTCGTTCGGAACGCCAATCAGGGAACCAGTAGCCGTATCACGACAAGTACGGCTAACCTCCAACCGAAATGAAAATCGAAAGGAAAATTATGCAGCATCCAACCTTGTGGAGCACTAAAAGTCTCGTGGCCGTCGCTGCCGTCGCTCTCGGCATCGGTAGCGTTCCCACCTTCGCTCAATCCGCCGCTCAAACCCCGAATCTGGACGGACGCTGGGCCGCCACCCTGACCCAGAAGGGTGGCACTGTGATTCCGTTCCGGCTCGACATGTCTGGCAGCGGCAGTAATCTGGTCGGCACGTTGCATAACGGCGGCGATGACATTGAAACCACTACCAGTGCCAGCGTCGAAAACGGCGTTGTAAAACTGCGTTTCGAGCATTACTTGACTAGCATCGAGGCAACGCTCAAGGATGGCGAACTCGATGGAAAGATCATCGTCACGCGGCGCAGCGCGATTAATATCACGCCGGGCAAACTTTCCGAAGCTCCCGGCGACACGTTTACCGCTTTTCACGCCAAGCGCTACGTAGCGCCCACGGCTGCTGAAGCCGCGAACGTTCCCTCCATCAATGGCGTATGGGAAATCCCGCACGATTCACCCAAGGGCGAGAAGGCCTGGCGCCTGATTGTCAAACAAAACGGCTCGGAAATCGAAACCACCGTTCTACGTGTCGATGGCGATACCGGCGGTCTCACCGGTAGCTGGCAGGGTGACAAGTTTGTCGCCAGCCACTTCGACGGCGCGCGGCCCGGCCTGATCGAACTTACACCGCAGAAGGACGGATCGCTCACAATCAATCTCCGGGCGGAGCCCCGCAACGAGATTCTTACCGCCTACCGGCCGGACGTCGCGCGAGCCAAAGGTCTTCCGGAGCCCGCCAACTACCTGACGCACACCACCGTGAGAAACCCGGATGAGGTGTTCACCTACAGCTTCAAGGATGTCAACGGCAAGATTGAATCGAACGACGATCCGAAGTTCAAAGGCAAAGTTGTTCTGGCGATTGTCACTGGCACCTGGTGCCCCAATTGCCACGACGAAGCCAAATATTTGGTCCAACTTTACCAGAAGTATCACGACAAGGGTCTCGAAATCGTGGCATTGGATTTCGAAGAAGCCGACCAGCAGGAATCGCTCACTCGCGTCAACGCGTTCATTAAGCAGTACAAGGTGCCGTACACCTACTTGATCGCCGGAACCCCGGACGAAATGTGGGACAAAGTGCCGCAGGCCGTCAACCTCAATACCTGGCCTGCAACTCTCTTCATTGGGCGCGACGGAAAAGTGAAAGCCACTTACTCCGGATTCGCTTCGGCCGCGAGCGGCGTCTACAATAAGGACCTCAAGCAGGATTTCACATCCATCGTCGAGCACTTATTGGCCGGCGAGAGTGTGCAGAGCACCGCTTCCGTTCAACATCCTAGCGTGGACGTGGCCGCCCGTTGATTACCGGTCGCATTCGGCGGCTTGTCGGGGCATGCGCGCTCTCTGGGGCGGCTCTCTGCCAGGCCGCCGATAAGGCCGAAGTTTGGACCGATCCCAGTACGCACCTGATGTGGACTGCCGCCGATAACGGCTCGGGTGTCAGCCTGAAGCAGGCCGAGCGCTACTGCCGCGGCTTAAAGTTGGCCGGGGTTACCGACTGGGCGCTGCCGTCCATTGAAGACCTCCAAAGCATCGTCGGAGACGCGCAGAGTCAAAGCACCTATCGCGTCAAGGGGCCCATCAAACTCACCGGATGGCAATGGAGTTCAACTCCGGGCAAGCAGGACGGCGAAGGTTGGGCTCTCGATTTTGGCGACGGTGCCAGGGCCTCGGTAGCGGCCGGCGACTCCGGATTAAATCGCGCACTGTGCATCCGGCACGCTACTGAATCTACTGAACCGCGACCGTAAGGGAGCGGCGCTTCATCACTTCCCGAAGGGATCTTCCAGCGACGGGCTCTGCGGAGTAAATAACTCGGCCCCGCCTTCCAGTATGTGCATATCGTCTTCCAGGCGAATCCCAAATTCCCCGGGAATGTAGATGCCCGGTTCATCGCTGAAGGTCATGTTCGCGGCCAGCGCGATGCCGTGGCTATCCTCCTGCAACGTGTTGACGGCCGTTAAATAAGGCCATTCGTGCCCGTCGAGTCCAATGCCGTGGCCGACGCGATGCGTGAAATATTTGTAGCCCGGACCATAGCCGCCATCGCTGATCACCTTGCGAGCGGCCGCATCCACAGCCTCGCAAGCTACTCCCGGACGCGCTGCAGCCAGCGCCGCGCTCTGCGCCTGATGCACGGTATCGAAGACGCGCTTCATCTTGTCCGTCGGCTTTCCGACCACGAACGTGCGGGTGATATCGGATTGATAGCCTTCCGCGGTGCAGCCGTCATCGATCATCACGATCGAGTTCTCGCGAATCACTTGCGGCTTGCGCGATCCATGCGGGAGCGCGGAACCTTCGCCCACGAACACGCTTGCGTAGCCTGGAAATCCCAGCTTCCCATATGCCGCCGTAATCAACGCTTCGAAATCCTGCTGGCTCATGCCGTCGTGCAACGATTTCCAAGCCGCTTCGTAGGCCTCGAGCGTCACGCTGTTGGCCAGCCGCATCAAGGCGATTTCATTGGCGCTCTTGATCATCCGGCAGCCGGCTGTGACGGCAGTCGCGCTAAGAATCGTAGCTCCGGGAAGCGCTTGTCCAATTCCGCTGGCGAAGACGAATGGATTGCGTTCCTCCATGCCGACGCGCGCCGTCGCGAGGCCTCGCTCCTTCATGGCCATTGCGACCACTGTATAAGGGCTCACGTCCTCTTCCCAGGTGAAGATGTGCGCCGATGGGCCGAACGGGCCGTCGGCAATCAGCTCCATTGCACGGTCCTTCTCAAACGCGGGCGTAACGAAAAACGGCTCCCCTTTCGCCGGCAGAACCATCACTAGCAATCGCTCGCTGACGCCCCATCGGACGCCACTGAAATAAAAGAGCGAGCTTCCCCCACCCAGCACGATCGCGCCCAGGTGATTCTCGCGCATCAGTTGTTGGGCCCGCTCCACGCGAGCCAGCCGTTCCTCGTTCGGGATCGGATGGGCTTCCGCGCGCCGGTTTTTCAGCCCCGCAATCGCGGGCGTTTCCGCAAAAGCCAAGGCAGTTCCACCAGCGGCCAAGACGGCCGACTGCATCAAACCACGCCGTGTCAAGATCATGCTGTCCTCGTTTTCCCCCAAAGTTTCGTGCTCGCAAGCGCGGCGCCCGCCGACAACGCGCGTAGCTTCGCCCAAGCCACTTGTGGATGGATGCGCCCGCCCATGCCACAATCCGTGCCCGCTAAGACGTTCTCCCGGCCCACCGCCTCGGCGTATTGCACGATCCGATCGGCCACCACTTCCGGATGCTCCAGCACATTCGTCTTGTGCGTCACAACTCCCGGAATCACCGCCTTGCCCGCGGGAAGCTTCACATCTTTCCAGACCTTCCACTCGTGCTCGTGCTGCGGGTTCGCCGCTTCCACCGAATACTGGCTGGCTTTCACCTTCAGCATGAGGTCTATCACATCGCGCAGCGGCAGATCGGTGCTGTGAGGACCTTTCCAGCTACCCCAACAGATGTGATAGCGGACCTTGTCCTCGGGGATGCCCTCCAAGGCGTGGTTGACCAATTCCACGTGCGCTTCCGCCCATTTTCGAAATGCGGCCATGTCTCCGCTCATCGAGAACTGCCATTCGTACACGTTGACAATAATGGGATCGTCCAGTTGCACGTTCAACCCGGCATCGGTGATAGCTTTGTACTCCTCCCGCATGGCTTGCGCCACGGCTGCAGCTTGCTCCCCCGGGTGCTTGTAATATTCGCTGGGCAGAACGGTCACGCCCGTCACGGCCGCCGTGATGAACGCATCCTCCACCGGCTTGCCCGCCAGAGCCGCCTTCAAGTTTCTAATGTCGCGCTGAATCAGCTGGTGTCCCGTGTATTGGATGGGCCCGACATTCATGGGGAACTTCGCCGGACGCCATCGAGCGCCAATTCCGGATTCTCCGCTTTGATAAAACTCCGCAAAATCCACCCGGTCTTTGCTACCTGCCATGATCGAGTTCGCGGCATTGAAATCCGGAGGCAAATCGCGCATTTCGTAGCCGCTCAGCCGCTGATAAATGTAGGTCGCCCAAGCACCGTAATCCACCTCGTCCGACACCGGCTTTCCAAATTCCCCGTCGTTGACTACGTCAATGCCGGCTTCAATCTGCTGGCGCACCACTTCGGCGACGGCGCCGGTCAGCCGCGCTTCCAGCTTCTCGGCCGGCGCCTGCTCGCGGTACATTTCGATGAGATCCGCGGGCCGTGACAGGCTGCCTACATGCGTTGTCAGTATGCGATTCGTGCTTTGCATCATATCCGTGCTTCTATCACGACATCTGGAACGCTCATTGATCCATTGTATTGGTAGAACGCTTCTCGTGGCGTACTGGCTTTCGATCGGATACCATCGAATATCGAACCTTCCATGACTAAGAGACGCGTTTTGCTTCTTCTTACCGCCCTGGCGCTCGCGGGCGGGGCAGTACTTACCGCCCAGGCGCCGCCCCCGGCCTACGATCCGTCCAAAACCTTTGCTCCGCTCACACTGCCGGAGCCTATCAATAGCTACCGGTCGAGCAACGGCGCTCCTGGACCCGGCTACTGGCAGAACAGCGCCGACTATGAGATCCACGCCAACCTCGACACCACTCGGAAGCAGCTCAGCGCCACCGAAGTTATTACCTATGTCAACAACAGTCCGGACATGTTGCCCAGCCTATGGGTGCAGCTCGATCAGAATATATATCGCAAGGATGCGCGCTCGAACAGTATATTCGGCCGGCCGCGGACGGATTTCTCCGACGGGATCGTTTTCGATTCCGTAGAGATCGAACCGGGCAGTCACGCCGCGAAGGCGAAGGCCGACTATATCGTTTCCGACACGCGCATGCAAATTCGCCTGGCAGAGCCTCTCAAGGGGCAAGGCGCTCTGCTGAAAATTCACATCCAATATCACTACCCGATTCCCGGCGTGTGGGGTGGCCGCACTTCTTGGGGAATGTCAAAAAAGGGCGAGATCTATGACATGGCGCAATGGTACCCGAGAATGGCGGTGTATGACGATCTGCATGGTTGGGATACGCTGCCATATATCGGATCGGAATTCTATCTGGAGTATGGACATTTCGACTATTATGTGACCGCGCCTTCGAATATGCTCATTGTAGGCTCCGGCGAGTTAAAGAACCCGCAGGAGGTGCTGACCAAAACGCAGATCGAACGGCTAACCCAGGCGCGCTCGAGCGACAAGACCGTCATGATTCGCACGCCGGAGGAGATCGATGACCCAGCCAGCAGGCCGCGCGGCTCCAGCACGCTGACGTGGCACTTTCACATGGACAACACGCGCGATGTCGCCTTCAGCGCTTCCAGCGTATTTGTGTGGGACGCGGCGCGTATTAATCTGCCGGATGGCGCGAAATCGCTTGCAATGTCGGTATATCCGGTGGAGAGCGTCGGCGACGAAGGCTGGGGACGTTCCACCGAGTATCTGAAGCACGCCGTGGAACAGTTCTCGCGGAAGTGGTTTCCTTATCCCTATCCGGCGGCCATCAATGTCGCTGGATTTTCCACCGGCATGGAGTACCCGGGAATTGTCTTTGATGGCATTCCAGACAAAGGAAAGCAGCTATTCTGGATCACCGCGCACGAGATCGGGCATAGCTGGTTTCCCATGATCGTCGGCTCTAACGAGCGCCGCAATGCGTGGATGGACGAAGGCTTCAATACCTTTATCGACATCTATGAATCGGATGAGTTTCAAGGCGGAGTGTACGGTCCCAAGCGCGATTCGGAATACTCGGCAGGCGGTGAACCGCCGGATACTATCCTGAAGGTATTGAACGACCCCGCGGCGCCCGTCATTTTGACTCGTGCCGATGGTTTTCCATTTAGGCTTGGTCACCCGGTGAGTTACTTCAAGGCGGCGTACGGGCTGAGGCTGCTGCGCGAGCAGATCCTGGGACCGGAACGCTTCGACTGGGCCTTCCGAAAATATATTCGCGATTGGGCGTACAAGCATCCGTCTCCGTCGGATTTCTTTCGTGCCATGGAGAGCGAAGGCGGCGAGGATCTTGCGTATTTCTGGCGTGGCTGGTTTATGAATAATTGGACGCTCGACATGGCGGTGAAGGACGCCCAATACGTGAAGGGCGACTATCGGCAGGGTGTGAGCGTTACCATCGCGAACCTCGGACAACTGGTTCTGCCCAATACCGTGCAGGTGAATTTCGAGGATGGCAGCAACGCACGAGTGCCGCTGCCAGTGGAAACCTGGATCTCGAAGGGGGAATACACGTTCACGCTCGACAGCAAACAGCCCATCCTCTCGGTTGTGCTCGACCCCGATCACGTAATTCCCGATAACGATCGCACTAACGATGTCTTGAAAAAGTAAGTCCGCCGTGCCGCGCACCGTCACGACGCTTTCGAACAAGGTAAAATGAAGAGCCGGTGAGGTGCGAGAGTGGTTGAATCGGGCGGTCTCGAAAACCGTTGAACCTTTACGGGTTCCGTGGGTTCGAATCCCACCCTCACCGCCATAGTCCTGCATAATCTCTCGACGGTCCGCGAGGTTCTCTTCATGACATCCAATAGTGAGACGCAATCGGGCGCTCCCAGTCCGGCATTGACCGCCGAGGAACTTCGGAAAATCGACGCCTACTGGCGCGCCTGCAACTATCTCTGCGCGGGAATGATCTACCTGCACGACAATCCTCTGCTCAAAGTCCCTCTGCGCCCCGAACATTTCAAGAATCGGCTGCTCGGACATTGGGGCTCCGATCCGGGCCAGACTTTTGTGTGGGTCCATCTGAATCGCGTCATCCGCAAATACGAGCTCGACATGATTTACATCTCCGGTCCGGGACACGGCGCGCCCGCGACGATCTCGAATTGCTATCTCGAAGGAACGTATTCCGAGATCTACCCGGAGAAAAGCCAGGACGAGGCGGGCCTGCTGAAACTCTTCCGCGCTTTTTCGTTTCCAGGCCAGTTGGGCAGCCATTGCACGCCCGAGGTTCCAGGTTCCATTCACGAAGGCGGCGAGCTGGGCTACAGCATCTCGCACGCTTTCGGCGCAGCTTTCGACAATCCCGATCTCATCGTCAGCGTCGTGGTTGGAGATGGTGAAGCCGAGACCGGACCGCTCGCGACCTCGTGGCACTCCAACAAGTTTCTGAATCCCATTCGCGACGGCGCTGTCTTGCCCATTCTGCATCTCAACGGCTACAAGATCGCCAACCCCACAGTGCTCGCGCGCATCACGCCCGAGGAGCTCGAAGATCTTTTCAAAGGCTATGGCTGGACGCCGTATGTAGTCGAGGGCGACGATCCAGAGCTGATGCATCCGAAGATGGCCGCCACGGTAGAGCAATGCATCCAGCGGATTCGCTCCATTCAACAGGAGGCCCGGCGGACCGGCCGTCCCGATCGCCCGCGCTGGCCGATGATCATCCTGCGCACCCTCAAGGGCTGGACTGGACCGAAGCTGGTCGACGGCCATCGCGTGGAGGGCTTTTGGCGCGCCCACCAAGTGCCGGTCTTGGATGTAAAATCCAATCCCGAGCATTTGAACATCGTCGAGCAGTGGATGCGCAGCTATCGGCCCGAAGAGCTATTCGATGAGCAGGGCGCGCTGATTCCCGAACTCAAGCAGCTTCCCCCTTCCGGAGAGCGGCGCATGAGCGCCAACCCGCATGCCAACGGCGGAAAGTTGCGGAAGCCGCTCATCCTGCCGGATTTTTGCGACTACGCCATCGCCATCGACAGCCCCGGAACGAAGGAGGTCTCGCCCACCGAAACGCTCGGCAAGTTTCTACGCGATGTCATGCGCCGCAACATGACCAGCTTTCGCGTCTTCAGCCCGGACGAAAATGCATCCAACCGTCTGCAGGATATCTATGAAGCGAGTTGGAAGACCTGGCTGGCTTCGATCAAACCCGAAGATGCCGATGGCACCGACATCGCTCCGGACGGCCGCGTGATGGAGATGCTCAGCGAACACACGCTCGAAGGTTGGCTGGAAGGCTACATCCTGACTGGCCGCCACGGACTCTTCAACACTTACGAGGCTTTTGTACACATTATCGATTCAATGTACAACCAGCATGCAAAATGGCTGGAAAAGTCCAAGCTCGAACTGGATTGGCGAGTTCCCATCGCATCGCTGAATCTGCTGATCTCTTCACTCGTGTGGCGGCAGGATCATAACGGCTTTACTCACCAGGATCCGGGTTTCTTGGACATCGTCAGCAATAAAAGCGCCGAAATCACGCGCATTTACCTTCCACCGGACGCCAATTGCCTGCTCAGCGTGGCCGATCATTGCTTGCGCAGCCAGGACTACGTCAACGTCATTGTCTCGGACAAACAATCGCACCTGGTCTATCTCGATATGGATGCCGCCATCATCCATTGCACTAAGGGTATCGGCATCTGGGATTGGGCCAGCAGCGACGATAGCGCCGAACCGGATGTTGTGGTGGCCTGCGCGGGCGACATCCTCACCCAGGAGGCGCTGGCCGCCGTCGCCATTCTTCGCCAGCATCTTCCCGAACTAAAGATCCGCTTCGTCAACGTGGTCGATTTGTATCGCCTGCAGCCGGACACCGAACATCCGCACGGGCTCTCCGATCACGACTTCGACTCCCTCTTCACTACCGACAAACCCGTGATCTTCAATTTTCATGGATATCCTTGGCTGATCCACAAGTTCACCTACCGCCGGACAAACCACGCAAACATCCATGTGCGCGGTTACAAGGAAAAGGGCAATATCAATACTCCATTGGAGCTTTTGATCCGCAATCAGGTGGATCGCTTCAATCTGGCGATTGACGTCATCGACCGCGTACCCAAACTGCAGGGACCTGGCGCCCACCTCAAGGACTGGCTGAAGGGGCAGATCATCGAGAGCGTCAACTACGCCGATACCGAGGGTCAGGACAAGCCCGAGATTCGCAACTGGAAATGGCCCTCGTGATCGTGGCTGCTTAGCTGCCGGCTATGATCTCCTCGATCTTCCTGATTTTGCCATCCGAGAATGTGAACCACTGGACGCCGCGCACGTTATAGGCTTTTCCGCTCGATTTGAAGACCCCGCGCTCCCGCAGCAGAACAGCGACGCGGTCTCCCTGCGAGATGATGCTCTCAATTTCGGGTTTTTGGTCAACCAACAGAGCGAAGTTTTGTTGGGCGGCGGCAACCACCTCGGCGCGGCCTCGCCAGCTTCCATCCATAGAGCCAAATCCCGAAATGCTCATTTCGGCGTCGTCCGTAATCGAGTCGCCGAACGCGTCGTAATCGCCCCGGATGATGGCATCGAAAGCCGCATGAAGCACCGTCTGGGGATCCTTTAGATTCTCGGTTGCAGCACTGCTGGTCGTCTGCAGAAATCGATCCGTATAGTCGCGGTCCATTCACACAGAATAATACAATATGAATTCAGAAGTCAGAATTCGGAATTCCGGCGACGGACAGGTGGCGGCGCATTCTGGATTCTACATTCTGAATTCTGAGTTCCTGCTCCCTCACTCGGCGTGCTCCAGCACCTTGTGCTGACTCGTGGTGCTCCCATCCAGGCTCTTCAGTTCACTAAAAACAATCGTGGACAAAACCGTTAATCCTCCCAGCACGAAGAACCCGTAGTGGATGCCGTGAATCATTTCCGCGGCGGTTGAATGCAGGCGATCGGGAATGAAAACGGCGGTGACCAACGATGCTGTCGCGATGCCAAAGCTGATTGACATCTGCTGCATGGTGCTCGCGATGGTGCTTGCGCTGCTGGCCTGTTCCTCGCTCACGTCCGAATAGACTAGCGTGTTCATGCTGGTATATTGCAGCGAGCTGAAGAACCCGTAGCAAAACATCGTCGGAACGATAACCCAGACCGGCGTTCCCACTCCAATGCTTGCGAACAGCACGATGAGCAAGCCTAGGACGACGGTATTGGAAATCAGTACAACCCGGTAGCCGAAGCGCGCCAGAATCCTAGGCATGGTCAGCTTCAGGCTCATGGCCGCAACGGCCTGTGGCATCATCAACAGGCCGGAGTGAATCGGCGAGAACCCCATGCCAACCTGGTAGAGCAGCGGAAGGATGAACGGGATTCCTCCGATACCCAGCCGTGTGAAGAAGCTGCCGCTCACCGCCGCGCGGAATGTGCGAATGCGAAACAGGCTGAGCTCCAGCAATGGAAACGGAATCTTCGCCGCGTGCAGTCCATAGCCTGCCAGCAGCAGGATCGAAATCGCCAGCAGTCCCAGGATTTCAACCACGCTCAGCGTATGTTCGCCGAACACCTCCAGCACATACGACAGCAGCGCGATGCCCGAGCCAAACAGAATCAGTCCGAGAACATCCAGGGGATGGGACTTTTCGCGATAATCCGGCAAATGCAGATACACCAGGATCAAGCCAGCCAGGCCGATCGGAAGATTCACGAAAAAGATGACTCTCCAGTGAAGATAGGCAACGATCAGGCCGCCCGCGATCGGCCCCAGCATGGGACCAATCAAGCCGGGGATAGCCACAAAACTCATGGCGCGGATGAGCTCCGACTTGGCGAACGTCCGGACGATGGTGAGGCGCCCCACGGGAACCATCATGGCCCCTCCGCAGCCTTGCAAAATGCGGCAGGCCACCAGCACATGGATGTTCGTCGAGACCCCGCATAGCAACGATCCCAGCGTGAACAGCCCGATGGCCGACGCGAAAACACGCCGCGTTCCGTAACGGTCCGCCGTCCAGCCGCTGATCGGAATGAAGACCGCCAGGCTCAAGGTATAGCTGGACAGCACCGCCTTCATGCTCAACGGGGCCACCTTCAACGCCTCTGCGATGGCGGGCACCGCGGTGTTCAGAATCGTGGTGTCGAGCGACTCCATGAAGAACGCCACTGCCACCAGCCACGGCAGCAGTTGCTTGCTCGACGCGCGCGCTTGCATGAGGCCACGGTAGCAGACTTAGCTCTTCGACCCCGTAGAATGAAGAGGCGATGACCATGCGCGCTCTTGTCTCCTGCATCGTGTTTGCCGGCGTTGTTTTGGGCCAGCCGAGTGTACGCGAAGAAGGCATTCCCGTTACCGATCCCTTAGTGATCGCCAAGTGCGGAACCTGCCACACTCCCGACGAGCACGGAAACCTGCAGCGCATCTCCTGGGAGCGCACCACGCCGGAGGGCTGGCAGGACGCGCTGAAACGAATGATCGTCGTGAATGGCGTCTCGCTTTCCGCGCCCGAGGCGCGCTCCATCGTCAAGTATTTAAGCACCTACCATGGGTTGGCGCCCGAGGAAGCCAAGCCGGTGCTGTACGACGCTGAGCGCCTCATCCATGAAGAAACCAATGTTCCCAGCGAAAATGTTCGCCGCACCTGCACCAAGTGCCATACCTTTGCCCGCGCGCTCTCCTGGCGGCGCTCGATCGAAGATTGGCAGCAGTTCGGCGATTTGCATGCTGCGCGTTTTCACTTTCCGCCTAACGCCGAGGCCGTAGCCTTTCTCTCGAAGGCGGCCCCGCTTCACACTCCTGAGTGGGACGCCTGGATCGCCAGTACGCGCAACCCGAATCTAGCCGGCCGCTGGCTGCTGACTGCTTCCATTCCGGGCCGCGGGAAATTCTACGGTGAGATGCAAGTGCAACCCGCCGGCTCGACGAAGGACGATGCCGAGTTCAACACCAGCGTGCTTCTCACTTCGGTCAACGATGGCTCGGGCATCCTCCGTGCCGGCCGCGGCGTGGTTTATGGCGCTTATGCCTGGCGCGGGCGTTCGAAAGGCGGCCAATCCGCCGGCCCGTCTCCCGACGATCTGAATAACGAAGCGCGCGAAGTCCTGTGGATCGCACCCGATCAATCCTCCGCCGAGGGCCGCTGGTTCTGGGGACAATACCAGGAATTCGGCTTCGACGTGAAGATGCGCCGCGCCTCCTCCGGCCCGACGCTGCTGCTAGTCGATCGATCGTCGCTGAAGATCGGCTCCCAAGC
>Ga0302324_100004116_pt1 | contig 32399 bp, 21 predicted proteins | sample Palsa_T0_1_FD_201949 | JGI IMG/M metagenome (GOLD analysis project Ga0302324, IMG submission 201949) | Peat permafrost microbial communities from Stordalen Mire near Abisko, Sweden - Palsa_T0_1 | ecosystem: Environmental > Terrestrial > Soil > Palsa > Peat permafrost | place: Sweden: Abisko... | reverse complement strand
ATCCGTTTTCCCCGACAATGCAGAAAGTTTCGCCTGGAAAGACTTCAAAATCGATGTCGCGGAGCGCCCAAAAATCGCGGTGGAATGATACACGATTGAACGACGCGAGCTCTTTCAATCGCGCGCTCGGAGAGGCATAGATAGGATAGCTCTTGGAGACACCGCGAAATTGAACGACCGGTGAGGGCACTAAACTCGAATCTACTGGAGAGGAAACGGACTGTCAAATGAGGGCGCAAATGGAATCAGGACGGCCGCCAACCCCCGCATCCGCCATCCCGTGATCGTAACTGCGGTGAAACCGCCGCAAGCCGGTGAGGCTGTTTTTTCTCACCCTGCTAAACGTTTCGGGATCAAGATGTCGAGCGAGCCGGTAGCCGCCCTGAAAAGTGATCGTAGTCGATAAAAACCTCCTACGCTAACTTCTTCGGAAGCCTGTTCCGCTTCGGAGCCCGCTTCCACTATTAAGATAACCTAATGTTTGGAACGTGTCAAGATATTTAATGATCTACGAGCGGCGGTTGACTTCATTGCCGCCGTCAAAATACCCTTTGAATGTACCCCTCCGCCGGCGTAGCTCAGGTGGTTAGAGCGACGGTCTCATAATCCGTAGGTCGCAGGTTCGAGTCCTGCCGCCGGCACCATCATTCCTTGCGGTTGGTCGAAGTAATCAACTCGTAAATGCGCTGCAGGTCTTCCTGGGAGTAATACTCGACCTCGATCCGCCCCCGCTCTTCCGTCTTCTCGACGATGCGGACGCGCGTGCCGAGGACGCTTTCCAGTTCACCGATGGCAGCCTTGATATTTGGATCCTGAAGGGGCGCTTCCGTCGGATCCCGAGGTTCGTTTACGCGCTTCACCAAGCGCTCCACTTGGCGGACGGAGAATCCCTGGGCCGCGGCTTTTTCGGCAAGCTGCGTCTGCAGTTCCGGAGTGGCAAGTCCTAAGATGGCACGAGCGTGTCCCATCGAGAGGCGACGCTCCGCGACCAGTAGCTGGACGTCGGCGGGAAGGCGAAGCAGCCGAATCATGTTCGTGATGGTCGTCCGATCCTTGCCGGTGCGACTCGCGATCTCTTCGTGGCTGAGGTTCATTTCGCGCGAAAGGCGATCCAGCGCCTGGGCCGTTTCTATCGGGTTAAGATCCTCGCGCTGGATGTTCTCGATGAGTGCGATCTCGAGCACGCGTTCGTCGGCGTAGTCTTGGATTACTGCTGGGATTTCGTCAAGACCAGCGAGCTTTGCCGCGCGAAGCCGTCGCTCGCCAGCTATGAGTTGGTAATCTCCGTCCTTCCTTCGAACTAGGATGGGCTGTATTACTCCGTTTGCTTGTATAGAGTTAGCAAGCTCTTGGAGTCGAGTTGAGTCGAAAACCGTCCGGGGCTGCAGCGGGTTAGGGGCAATCTTCGAAATGGAAACGGTGGCAATCCGACCCACGTCTCGCGTCGACTCATGCTCCACAGCTGCCGAAGCGGTGGTTCTGCTCGGAAGCAGCGCCGAGAGTCCCTTACCCAGTGCTTTGCGTTGTGGCTTGTCCGGCGTCTTTTGCACGCTCCAGAATCTCCTTTGCCAGTTGAATGTAGCTTTCGGCACCCCTGGAACGGACATCGTAGGCGAGAATCGGCTTACCGAAGCTTGGCGCTTCAGCCAACCGCACGCTCCGCGGGATCACGGTCCGAAAGACGCTATGCTCGAAGAACTCACGTAGATCCTGCTCCACCTGGCGGGTCAGGTTCATACGTTCGTCATACATTGTCAACAGTACGCCTTCCACCTGCAGTCGATTCCCGAAAGCGTCACGGATGCGATCAATGGTATCCATGAGCTGCGAAACGCCTTCAAGAGCGAAGAATTCGCATTGAATCGGTATGAGAATCGAGTCGGCGGCCACCATCGCGTTAACGGTGAGGAGGTCGAGGGCCGGGGGGCAATCAATCAGCACAAAATGGTATTGGCCAAGGACGGTTTCAAGCTTGTCGCGGAGCCTCGATTCTCGATTCTCCACGTCGATTAGCTCCAGGTTTGCCGCGACGAGGTTTTTGTCGGACGGAATGAGGTCCAGTCCTTCGAACTCCGTGTGAATGATGGCCGATTCAAGTTCCGTATCACCCAGAAGCACCTGATAGAGTGTCGAACGATCATCGCCCTTGGAAACGCCAAGGCCCGTGGTGGCGTTCCCTTGCGGATCGGAATCGATTAGCAGGATGCGAAGATCGTTAGCTGCAAGGGAGGCGCTGAGGTTGATGGCGGTCGTCGTTTTGCCGACACCGCCCTTCTGATTCGCGATTGCGATTACTTTAGCCAACGTTTCCCCAGAAGCTACGTTTCACGTGGAACGTTCTGGTCTGTTTCACGTGAAACACCAAATACACACAATCTTCGATCTCCCCAAGGTAACCGAATCGGCTTAGACCATGCAATGGAATTGAAGCTCTCCAGCGTCGCATAGTTGGATTCGCCCAACAGCATTCCGACCGACCGAGCTAACCGTCGAATACTAACAAGCAAATCCCGAGGGTTTACGGCGCGAGATACCGCCCAACCAAAGCTAGGTTTGACCTCTTCCGCACGCTCGGCTACCACCGAGACATTTGCCAAATGCCGGCTTGCCTCCCGTAGAAAAACCGATTTTCGCTGATTCGATTCGACCAGAGTCACTTGGCAATCCGGCCGGAGGACGGCGATCGGAACTCCCGGAAACCCTGCTCCAGAGCCGATGTCTACAATGCTGGCAGCCCGAGCGGCACCCGGAAAGTGGGCCCCAAAGAACAGCGACTCGCAATAGTGCCGAACCACGAGCTCCACTCCTGGCTTAAGAGAGGTGAGGTTCATCTTCTCATTCCACCGCTCCAACAGCTTGTAGTGAACGTACAATTGCCCGATCTGCGCGTTGGAAAGTTGCACCCAGGGACGAAGCTCGCGTTGCAGAACTTCGCCGAACCATCCCGGCACACCGAGCTGTTCAGACTCGTGCGCCGACACTCAAATAAACGTCCAGGACTGCGACTGCCGCGGGAGTAACGCCAGGAATGCGGCCCGCCTGACCAAGCGTCTCCGGTCGAACCCGCTCGAGCTTCTGCCTCACTTCATTGGACAACCCGGGAATTTGATCGAAATCGAACCCATCGGGGATTCGCCTCCGCTCCGAGTCCTTAAGACGATCCATCTGCCGCTCTTGCTGGGAGATATACCCCGCATATTTGGCTTCGGTTTCGACCGTTGTAAGGAGCCCGTGCACCGGCTCTTCGCCGAGGGAGGCGCGAATCCAAGAGGCTAAGGCGCTAATCTTGGCCTCGGGACGCTTCAGCCAGTTCCGCAGCGACGGCCGATCCTCCCAGGCAGTGCCCATAAAAGCGAAGCTCATAGGGTCAACCCTAGTATTTTCGAGCAACTGGATCAGTCTGCGCCTTTGCTCCTGCTTTCGAAGGTGAAGGTTCCAGCGCTCGCCCGTAACCAGACCAACGCTCCTGCCCAGCGGTGTTAACCTCTCGTCGGCGTTGTCGATTCGTAGATGCAAGCGAAACTCGGCTCGCGACGTGAACATCCGGTAAGGCTCGTCCGCGCCCTTGTTCACCAGGTCATCGATCAGAATGCCTGTGTACCCTTCCGTACGCGCAACTACGACAGGCGCTCGCCCGCCTAAACGACAAGCCGCATTAATCCCAGCGACTAATCCTTGGCAGGCGGCCTCTTCGTATCCAGAGGTTCCATTGATCTGGCCGGCCAAAAATAAGCCTTCGATCGCCTTGACCTCCAAGCTATGATTCAACTCCCGCGGATCGATGGCATCGTACTCGATGGCGTATCCGGGCCGAATCATTTCGGCGTCCTCAAGGCCAGGAATTGAAGCAACCATAGCGGTCTGGACGTCGATCGGCATGCTGGTGGACATGCCGTTCACATACACCTCGTATGTGTCCAAGCCCTCGGGCTCGAGGAACAGCTGGTGGCGCGCCTTATCCGGGAACTTCACCACTTTGTCTTCGATCGAAGGGCAATAGCGAGGCCCTACCCCCTCGATCTGACCGCTATACAAGGGCGAGCGCGCGATGCTATCTCTAAGAATCTGCAGCGTTTCATCAGAAGTGTATGTTATATAACACTTTACTTGCTCGCGCTCTATCTTCTCTGTTAGGAACGAAAAGGGCGTCGGATCGGCATCGCCGCACTGGGGCTCAAACTGCGCCCAATCAATGGTCCGACCGTCCAGCCGGGGCGGCGTCCCGGTCTTTAGCCTGGTCCAATTGAGACCGAGCGTCCGAAGTTGATCGCCGAGAAGATTCGATGGAGCTTCGCCGTTGCGGCCGCAACTATACTTCATCTCACCGACATGCGCCAGGCCGTTGAGAAACGTGCCCGTGGTGACGATAACGGCGTCGCTTGCGAGTGTTCGTCCGTCGCGCAGCAAAACGCCCGTAACCCGGCGCCCGGGAGCTTCCGTCAGGATCAACTGCGCGACCTCGGCCTGCAGAATCCGCAGGTTCGGCTCGCTCTCCAACACCTCCCGCATCCGAATGCGGTACTGTTTCTTGTCGCACTGCGCCCGCGGCGACCAAACCGCCGGCCCCCGGCTGGTGTTCAACAGCCGGAACTGGATTCCCACCGCGTCCGTCACTTCGCCCATCACGCCGCCGAGGGCGTCGATCTCGCGCACCAGATGGCCTTTCGCGATACCGCCGATAGCGGGGTTGCACGACATCTGCGCGATCAGATCGAGATTCATGGTGATCATCGCGGTACGCATGCCCACGCGCGCGCATGCTCGAGCAGCCTCGCAACCCGCGTGTCCCGCGCCCACCACGATGACGTCGTATTTCGAGGACTTCATGACAGTTCAGCTTTAGTGTGGCATACGGGCTCGCGCCTGTGTTAGGTTTCGATTTGCATCCATGAAGATCCTCGTCGTCGGTTCCGGGGGCCGAGAACACGCGCTTTGCTGGAAGTTGGCTCAGAGTGGGAGCGTGACTGGCTTGTTCGCCGCGCCGGGCAATCCGGGCATCGCGCAAGTGGCCACTTGTCTCGAAACCAGCGACTATCTGGCGGCCGCCGAGTCGGTGGGCGCCGACTTGACCGTGGTGGGTCCGGAAGGGCCGCTCGCCGCTGGGCTAGTGGATCGGTTCCGCGCGACAGGCCGCAGCATCGTCGGCCCAACAGCCGCTGCCGCGCGCTTGGAATCGAGCAAAGCGTTCGCGAAACAGTTCATGTTGCGGGCAGGGATTCCGACGGCGCGCTTTCGAACCGTCCTTTCCGCCGACGAAGCGGGCTCAGCTTTGCGAGAGTTCGAATACCCGGTCGTACTCAAAGCCGACGGACTCGCGGCAGGGAAAGGCGTGATCATCGCCGGTTCGCGCGCGGAAGCCGAAGCCGCCATCGTTCAACTTCTCGCGCAAGGGTCGAGCCTGGTCATCGAAGAATTCCTGACGGGCGAAGAAGTAAGCTTCATCGTGTTGAGCGACGGCGGAAACGTCCTCGCGCTCGAGCCGACGCAAGATCATAAAGCTGTCAACGACGGGGACACCGGCCCGAACACTGGCGGCATGGGCGCATATTGCGACGGCCGCATTCTCAACGACGCCGAAAAACGCACGGTAATGGATAAGGTCATCCAGCCCGCGATCGAACGCATGCGCGCCGATGGCCACCCGTTCACGGGTTTTCTGTACGCCGGACTGATGATGACCGCCGCTGGACCGAAGGTGCTGGAATTCAACGCGCGCTTGGGCGATCCAGAAACGCAGGTGCTGATGCACCGCATGGAATCCGATTTTGTCGAGCCGCTGCTGGCCGCCGCGCAGGGCAGGCTGGATGAAGCGGAGTTGAACTGGATGCCGGAGCCTTCCGTTTGCGTCGTACTTGCGGCAGACGGCTATCCCGCCAAGGTACGGACGGGCGACGCGATCCGCGGACTCGACCAGATCACGAACGCGACGGTTTTCCACGCTGGAACAAAATTAGTCGGCGATGATTTGGTAACATCTGGCGGCCGCGTGCTGGGCGTCGCCGCGCGAGGCGGCACGCTTGAAGGCGCGATCCGGAACTCTTATGAAGAAGCGCAAAAAATTCACTTCGCCGGCATGCACTATCGCAGTGACATCGGGCAGAAAGGCCTCAAGCGTTGGTAGAATCGTGGTTGCGGCCCGGGGACGTAGCTCAGATGGATAGAGCGGTCGCCTCCTAAGCGACAGGTCGGCAGTTCGAATCTGCCCGTCCCTACCAACTCACTTCGGCGAAATGATGGCCGGCAGGCCTAGCTTCCGATTGATCGCGACGAAGCGCGGCTCATTCTCAAAAGGCCGGAAGCATCCCTGATGGCTCGAGAAAATCAGCATGCCGTCGCGCTGCGCGTAGGCCCGGTCGAGCCACGCATACATCTGTTCCTTGTCCCCCAGAACCGCGTACACCATGGCAATCGACGTGGGCCGCACGTATACACCGCCCTCGGGCTTCTCCCATTTGTGAACCAGATTGAGCGCGTCGGACTTTTTGCCTTGAATCGCATACCCGAACGCATACAAGAGATCCACCCTGCTCGGAGGCGCCAGATCCCGCGCGCCGTCGAGCTCGGCGTAAAACGCTTTGAAATCCGACCGATTCAGCAAAGAGTTCGCCAAATCCAGCTTCGCTTCGACGAAGTTTGGATCCAGTTCCAACGCCTTCCGGTCCTCGGCTGCCGCTTCAACGGCACGACCGTTGATGGAATACGCCACACCCAGATAGGTGTGGGCGATGGGCGAGAGCGGGTCGAGATCGCGAGCCAGTTGCATCTCGCGCAAGGCGTCCTCTCGCCTGTCCAATGGCGCCAGATACGCGATCCCGTAAGCAAAATGCGCGTCCGAAAGACCCGCGTTGAGCTGGATGCCGCGCTTGAACTCGTGCTCCGCGCTCGGCCAGTCAAAATCGTACAGAGCCTTCACGTAACCGAGCGAGGTGTGGGCCTCGGCCAGAGAATCGTCCAGTGAGAGAGCCTTTTGCGCCGCCGCGCGCGCCTTGGGCATGGCTTCATTGGGCGGCAGGGCGCCAAAGAATCCCAGCCAGGCATAAGAATCCGCGATGCCCGCGAAAGCGGCCGCGTATTTAGGATCTCGCTGGGTGGCTTGCTCGAAAAACTGAAGCGCGCGCTCGGCGCCCTCCGTTCTCCAGCGGCTCCAATGATACCGGCCCTGCAGATACAGCTCGTAGGCCTCGACATTCTCCGAAGGAGGCTTGCCTTGCTTGGCGGGCGCCGCGAGTTTCAACTGCAGCGTACTCACGATCGCGCGCGAAATCTCGTCCTGCACCGCGAACACATCCTTCAGCTCGCGCTCGTAGGTTTCCGACCACAAATGATAACCGTCCGCGACGCTGTTCAATTGCACCGTCACGCGCAGGCGATCGCCGTCCTTTCGAACGCTGCCCTCCAGCACCGTTGCGACGTTGAGCTTCTTGCCGATCTCGCGGATGTCCTGTTGCTTGCCCCGGAACGCGAAGGACGATGTTCGCGCCACTACGCGCGCTCCCGGAATATTGGCCAGCGCGTCGATGATTTCCTCCGTCATGCCGTCGCAGAAGTATTCCTGATCCCGATCCGGACTCATGTCCTCGAACGGCAGAACCGCGATGGACGCCGCCGCTGGAGGTCCGGCATTGGCGGCGCGGTTGCGGTTGCGCGACACCATGAAAACCGAAATCGCCAGAATCGCGATGACCACTACCCCGGCCAGAGCCGGTCTCCAATCCGGACCCGCCGGGGTGCCCGCGGTTTCCTCCGGCGCCGGGGGAATTTCGGAGAGCTTTTCCCGGTAGCGAAACACCGGAACATATCCGCCCTTCGGCAGATCGATCACCAGCTCGTCTTCCAGGCCCTCGGATTCGTAATACTCCCTCATCCGGGCGCGCAGCTTGACGGCTTCGGTGCGGACCACCGCGTCGACACGAGGGTCGTAGGTCGATTTTCGGCCGAATACCTCGATGCCGAGCAGCGTTTCTTTCAGCCTGTCGGTTTGCCCGTTCAGCGTCTCCTCCACCGTATAGCGGAGAAAGCGGCTCAAGCGGTCGGCATTGACGAAGCCGGGACTGGCCAGAATCTTGTCCAGCGCGGCGCGAATTTCGGCGGCCGGCGCAGCCATACCCTGGGCGTCCCTTTCGCTCGACTCGGCTGCCGATCTCATAATGCCTACACGCCGCCTGGAGTTAAATACGATCAAGCGGTCAATGCTTGTTCCTTTATTTTACCGCCGACCATCGAAACTGCGCTGACGCCGAATCCGCCCAGCTAGAATGAGGCATGGCAAAACTCGCCCTCGTCTATGGCATGCGTCTTCTTCCTGCTGATGAAATCGAAGCGGTGGAGGATGCGGAAATCAAGCTGAAGAACGGAAATAAAGCCCACGTCACCCTGCATCTGATTGAGGGCGGAGAAGATCAGATCCGCAAGCAGTTGATGCAGTCGCTCGATGCCTTCTTCGAGTTCTATCCCGAACTGTAATCCGACCCACGCCTAACGAGCGGCGCTCTGGCCCGTCTCCTATAAAATACCGATGACGATTCTCCAGGACCTTCAATTGGCGCAGCGAACTTTGCGCAAGAATCCAGGCTTCGCGATCACCGCGGTGTGCACGCTCGGTTTGGGAATCGGGGCCAACAGCGCAATGTTCAGCGTCATTGACGGCGTCCTGTTGCGTCCAATGCCGTTCCCGAATTCCGAACGGCTGGTCAACGTTTGGGAAACCAATCTTTCCCGAAATCTTACCAAGTTCGTGGTTGCCCCGGCCAATTACTACGATTGGCGCAAACTAAACCGGGTGTTCTCCGGGATGGGAGCTTATCAAAGCTTCACATTCAACCTCGCCTCGGCGGAGGCTGAACCGGAACGATACGTGGGTGTCATTTGCGATCGCGGTTTTTTCGACGTGCTGGAAACCGCGCCGCTGTTGGGGCGGGTTTTTACGAGCGACGAAGAACCGGCTGGCCGGGACGGCGTGGTCATACTGAGCTACGGTGTTTGGCGCCGGCGCTTCGGGGGAGACCCCCAGGTCATCGGCCGGAACCTCACTATGGATGGCAAGCCGCGAACAGTGATCGGAGTGATGCCGGAAAGTTTCCAATACCCGCCGTTGACAACCATGTGGGCGCCGCTCGGCTTCGACAACGAAGAAAGGGAGCGTCGCGATCTGCATCGTACTCGCGTCATCGCGCGCTTGAAAGACGGCATCACCCTCGAGCGCGCCCGTTCGGATTTTGGGGCCATCGGATCGCGCCTGGCCCAGGAGTATCCGTTTTTCAATAAAGACGCCAATGTTGCCGTCAATCCTCTGCTCGAGGATACGGTGGGCCAGCTCCGGCCCACTTTGCTGGTCTTGCTGGGCGCCGTCGCGTTCGTCCTGTTGATTGCTTGCGCGAATGTGGCGAATCTTCTGCTCGCTAAAGCGGCCGGACGGCGCCGCGAGATGGCCATCCGCAGTTCGCTCGGCGCCGGGAGCGCCCGAATCTTCCGGCAAATGATCACCGAAAGTCTGGTCTTGTCGCTGGCAGCGGGCCTGGCGGGACTCCTGATCGCCTATGCGACGTTGCGCGGCTTGGTCGCCCTCGCTCCCGCCAACCTTCCTCGTCTCGATCAGGCCGCGCTCGATTGGCGCGCGCTCCTGTTCACCCTAGCGATATCGATTCTCACCGGCCTGCTGTTTGGTTGTGCGCCGGCTTGGCAGGCCTGCCGAACCGACGTGCATTCGCTCCTCAAGGAAGGCTCGCGAGGCGTCACCAGCCGCGGCAGACTGCGCAACGCGCTGGTGGTTGCGCAGGTAACGGCCGCGCTGATTCTGCTGGCCGGCGCCGGTCTGCTGATCCGCAGCTTCTACGAGATCGAAAATGTCGACCCGGGCTTCAATCCGGAACATGTGATGACCATGCGGCTCGCCCCGGCGCGATTCAAATATGGCGGACACGCCGACCTCCAAGTCCAGCTGGCGCGCGGGATCCTGCGCGATGTGGCCGCGTTGCCGAGCGTCAAAACCGCCGGCATCGCCACGGATGTTCCGCTGCTCGGCAATCCGATCTTCATTATGCGGTTCGAGGGTTTTCCGCCCGTCACACCCAGCCAGGCGCCCGTTGCAAACTATTTCGCGATCACGCCCGGTTACTTCGCGACGATGGGCATGCGCCTCACGCACGGGCGCGGTATTTCCGATCGCGACTCCTCCGATGCGCCGCTGGTCGCGGTGGTGAATCAGACACTGGTGGATCGATATTTTCCCGGCCAGAATGCTGTCGGTAAGCGATTGGAGATCGGATTCAGCGTCCCTCCGCGATGGCGCGAAATCGTCGGCGTCGTCGCCGATGTGCGTAGCGCCGGTCTCGATCAGGATACGCCCGTCCAGGTCTACGTGGCTTACTATCAGCAGCCGACCATGATCGGTTTCGCCACGCCGTCCCCTATGACCGTGCTCGCCCGCGCGGCCGGCAATCCCTCCGCTCTTGGAGCCGCGATGAAGAACGCGATTCTCCACGTCGACCGCTCCCAGCCCGTCTATGCCGTTCAACCCATGACCGACATCATTTCAACAAACGTCGCGCAACGGCGCTTTGCCCTGATTCTGCTCGCGGTCTTCGCGGGTCTGGCGATGTTCCTCGCCGCGCTCGGGCTCTACGCCCTAATGTCCTACGTGGTCGCCCAACGAACCGGAGAGATCGGGATTCGTATGGCGCTCGGCGCTCAACCCGCCCAGGTATTGCGACTGGTGCAACGCCAGGGCATGTTGCTCGTAGTGATTGGTGTTGCGTTCGGCCTCGGCGGCGGTTTGCTGCTGACTCGCTTGATGACTTCTATGCTCTTTCGCGTCACGCCGGGCGACCCACTAGCTCTGATCGCGGGCTCAGCGACACTAGTGGCCGTGTCGTTGCTCGCGTCCTATCTCCCAGCGAGAAAAGCCGCGCGCGTTGACCCGCTGGTGACGCTAAGAGGCGAGTAGCGACCCGATCCGCGCCGCCCGCTAGCGGTTCTTCCAAGCGAGCGCTCCGCCCGCTGTACTTGCGCCTTCCGTGAAATTGATCGCGGAGCCGGCCACGGTCAAAGTCGCGGTGCGCGAACTTGCGGCCGTGTTGAGCGCCGCCACGTACGACACGACGCCATTCCCGCTGCCGCTAGCCCCCGAGGAAATCGTCAACCAGTTCTGGTTGCTGGAAGCGATCCATTGGCACCCGGAACCAGTCGTTACCGAAACAGTTCCGCTATAGCCCTTGGAGCTCGAGGTAATCGGGCCCAGCGCGATCTGGTAACTACACGCTTGCGCGGACGCGGCCTGGCTGACGGTGAACACCAGACCGGCGATGGTCAGTGTTCCAACGCGCGCGGCGCTCGTGTTGGAAGCCACGGAGTATGTCACGCTCCCGGCCCCAGTCCCGGATGTTCCCTTCGTGATGGTGATCCAACTCGCATTGCTAGCGGCCGTCCAGGAGGCCGTCGCCGGATTGACGGACACTGAGACGCTAGCCGAGCCTCCGGTGGCCGGCATACTTGCCGACGTTACGTTCAACGAAAACACTGCGGCGGCCGCCGCCTGCGTGATCGTCAGTGCCAGCCCCCCGACCGCGATGGACCCCACTCGCTGTGAAGCCGCGTTGTTTGCCGCGAGCGAGTAGCCGAATTTCCCACTGCCCGAACCCGAGCTGCCGTTCGCGAGCGAGATCCAGCTGGAGTTGGATGCCGCCGCCCATGCGCAGCCGCTTTGAACCGTCACCGCGGCCGAGTAGGATCCAGCCGCCGCCGATTCGCTGACGCTGTTTGGACTGACGCTGTATTGGCAGTTCGGCAGGATGGTCACCGAGACCGGGGCCGTCGCCAAGAGTCCGCCGCCGCTCGCGCCGATCGAGAGATTGAAAGCGCCCGCGGCCATGCTCGAGCCGGCGCTCAGCTTCAGAGTGATCGATCCCGAGCCCGGCGATGCGATGCTTGCGGGCGAGAAACCGGCGGTAAGCCCGGACGGCAAAATGCCCGCCGACAACGACACCGCGGACTTGAATCCGCCGCTGCCGGCCACCGTGAGCGTCACGCTCGTGTTCGCGCCCTGGATCAGCGACAAAGACGAAATGTTCGAGCTTATTTGCAGCGCCGGCACGGCTACAACCGGGCCGTTCCAATTGTTCACCAACTGAGCCGCGTCCACCGAGCCGAGGCCCGTGGCCGTATCGTAACCCGGGCCTGCGTTGAAACCGGTCACTCCGGGAACCGAGTTGTTTCCGGCCCGGATGTCGTGAAACACGTCCGCGCCGCCCGAGGACTGCTGCGCCGCCGCCAAAGTGTAGAGCCGAGGATTCGCATTCCCCTGCGCCGCCGCTGCCTTCTGGACCACGAGCGTCATCAGCCCCGCCGCCGCCGGCGTCGAACAAGAGGTTCCACCCACCGCATTGAGCTGGCCATTCAGCACGATCAAATAACCGTCGTGGGTGGAGCTGTTCAGCGACAAGTCGGGTACGTCACGATGCCCGTCGGATGGCACTCCCGGTCCGGTTTGCCAGGAGGGTTTTGAATAAACTTGACTCGCGCCTCCGCCGCCCGCCCACAGTTGGGAACCGCCCGGCGCCGATCCGCTCTGGTTCCAAGCGGCCTCCGGAATATAACTCAAAGCCGAAGCCTCGGTGCTGGAATTGTTGGCCGCGGACCAGTAAGCATTGGGGTTGGACGTGTCCGAAAATTGCGTTCCTCCCACGCAAGTGCTGTAGGGCGACGAGCAAAGCCCGTTCACTGCGGCGCCCTGGGTGGCTTGATTCTCCGACGGAGTGTCGCACCCGGCCGCGCCGCTATCGCCTGCCGCCACCAGCACGGTCATTCCTTGCGATGCCGCTTGCTGCCACAGCGCGTTCCAAAATTGATTCCCCGCCACCCCGTTCGCCGCTTCGCAACTTCCGAAGCTGAGACTGATCACCGGCGCAACCTGGTGACTCACGGCGTACTGAGCCGACAAAGCCACCCCGTCGGACGAGTTGGTGGATGCCGAAACGACAAACTGGACCGCGGCCTTCTCGGCCACCGCGCCTGCCCACTCCACGTCGAGCGTGGCTTCAACCTGTTCGTCGACCGAAGTCACGCCCGGGTCCGGTCCGTTGAGGACCACGCGCGGGCTGTTCGCGGGCAATCCAAATTGACTGCGAAAGCTTGTAACGTCGGCGAGTTTCAAATCCGTCCGCCCGAGCACGGCAACGGACTGGCCGGTCCCATCGATCGATTGCGAATAGAGCGCGGCGACATCATAGATGGTCGCGAAATCGGCGGGCGCAAGGTAGTGAGCGCCGCCCGAGGTGAATTCCGGGCTTGGACCCGCCGCGGGCCCAACCATCCGATGCATCGGGTGGGACAGGAAATCATGAAGCGACGCGACGCCGGCCACCACATCCGCCAGAGCCAACGGAATCTCGGGATTGGTTGCATTCGCGTAGTGCCTTTGACCCCGGACATCGTAGATGTGCACCTCGGTGTGAAAGGCGGATAGAACCTGCGCGGCCGTTCCGCTGAAAATAATTTCTCGGAGCGCGGGCGCGGGCGGTTCCACTTGGAATCCATGGCCTTCCAGCCAATCCACGATCCGGGCGAGATCTTGCTGCGCCACTCCGAAACTGCGGCCGAAACTTTCCGGAGTGAGCCATTGATGGTACTCCGGTGACGCGGGATTCTGCTGAGCATCCAATAGCGCCTCGATCGCGCTCTTCTGCGACGCGTCCGGCTGAAGGACCAGGATCATTCGGTCCATGCGCGTCTCCCCTAAAGCTCGGCCGCGGTCAAATTCCTGCCGCGCGAGCGGATGGACGTTTCCGGAGAGCGTCACCGTCACGCGGTCGTCGATGGCCGCCGTGATGCGTTCCACCGGGTGTGCGGCGATTACTTGCGCGGTCGCCGTCGGAGGCAGGCACAACGCCTCCAAGATCAGAAAGGAGAGGAAGAAAACGAACCGATGAGCCATCATTCGCTGCACTCATCGGCCCGATAAGCCGATGCTGCTTGCGAATTGCGCCCTTATGAGGCGAACGCCTTAATCCGTTCTAAAACTAAACCACCTCCAGGATGAGGCATTTCAGATACATGGTTTCTGGAACCGTCAGCAGAATCGGATGATCCTGGCTTTGCGTGCGCCGTTCCAGTACCCGCAGGGTCCTGCCGGTATCGAGCGATGCGGCGGCCACGATCTCGAGCAGCATGGCCTCGCTCACGTGATGCGAGCAGGAGCAAGTCACCAGCACGCCGCCCGACGCCAGCAGTTCGAGCGCGCGCCGGTTGATCTCCTTATATCCGCGCAGCGCGGCGTCCAAATGCGTGCGCGATTTCGCGAAGGCCGGCGGATCGAGAACCACCGTATCGAAGCGCCGGTGAGCGGATGCATACCCGCCCAGCAGGTCGAAAATATCCGCTTCCCGGAACTCGACGTTCGCGATTCGATTGGCCACGCGGTTTCGCTCCGCCGTTTCGAGGCTCGACGCGGAACTGTCGGTCGCTTCCACCGATTCGCATCGCCGGGCCAGATGCAGAGCGAATCCGCCGGTGGAGGTGAAGCAATCGAGCGCGCGTCCACGGGCATGGCGGGCTGCGGCGATGTAGTTTTCCCGCTGGTCGAGAAAGATGCCGGTCTTTTGGCCGCGCAGCAGGTCGGCGCGTAATTCGAGGCCGTTCATTTCGATCGCGACTTCGACGGGAACGTCGCCGGTCAATACGCCCGCGGTGAGCGGCAGCGCCTCGCGCTTGCGCACCGCGACATCGTTGCGTTCCACGATACCGGCGGGAGCGAAAAGTTCCACCAGGCAACTCACGATGTCGGCTTGGGCGCGATGCATGCCTTGATCCAGGGTCTGCAGCGTGAAATAGTCGCCATAGCGATCGATCACCAGGCCGGGCAATTGATCGGCTTCTCCGTGCACCAGCCGGTAGGCGTTCGAATCGGTCACCACGCGCTTGCGAAAGGCTTCCGCGTTGACGATGCGCTCGAGAAAGAACGCGCGATCGATGGCGCGAACGCGCCGGTCGAGCAGACGCAGTGAGATTTGCGACGTGTCGCTATAGTGCGCGGTTCCAAGCGCGGCGCCCCGCGGATCGATTACTTTAACGGCGTCGCCCGCCTCCGCCTTCCCGCGATCGAGAATGTCGCTCGAAAAAATCCAGGGATGACCGGCGGCAATACGATCGGCCGCTTTTCGGTTGACTCGGACGGTGTGCAATTGTCCAGTTTATCGAGTCGCGCTAGCGACTACCGCATCGCCTTGAGCCGCGCGATACGATCCTCGGTGGAAGGATGCGTAGAGAAGAGCCGCGTCAATCCGCCGGCCGTAAACGGCTTGATGATGAACAGATGAGCCGTGGCGGGATTCGTCTCCGCCATCGGGATCTGTTTCGACCAGGTCTCCAGCTTCGTGAGCGCCGAGATCAGCTCATCCGGATTGTGGGTCACGTGAGCCGAGGTCTCGTCCGCGGAATATTCGCGCGTTCGAGAGATGGCCATCTGGATCAGCATGGCCGCGAAGGGCGCCAGGATCAGCATCACCAGTCCCGCCCATCCGCCGCCTTCTTCTTCGTCGTCGCGCCGGCCGCCGAACCAAAACGCCATGCGCGCCAGAAACGTGATGGCCATCGCGATCGTGGCCGCCACCGAGCTGGTCAAAATATCGCGGTTCTTGACGTGGCCCAGCTCGTGCGCCACCACGCCTTCCAGTTCCTGATTGTTCATCAAACGCAAAACTCCGGCGGTGAACGCAACCGAGGCGTGCTGGGCGTTCCGGCCGGTGGCGAACGCGTTGGGTGATTCGTCCGGAATCAGCCACAGCTTCGGCATCGGCAGTCCCATGCGCTGGGTCAGGCTTTGGACCAGGGGAAACACGCGCGCGTAAGCGTCCGGGTTTTGGTTGGGTGTGATCGGCTGAGCCGAGTACATCGACAGCGCCATCTTGTCGGAAAAAAAGTAGGCGAAGAAATTCGTCGCGACGGCAATCGCGAGCGCGATGTAAAGCCCGTTACGGCCGCCCAACATCTCGCCGCCGAAAAGCAGCAGCGCGCCGAGGGTTCCCAACAGAAACGCAGTCTTGAGACCGTTCATGGAAGCACCAGCTATTTGATTATCGCGCGAGGAGGAACGACGGAGGAAAATGGCGGGGCGACGTTGTTCGCCGCCCCCGGGGTCTGCCAAACTTCAGTTGTTGTTGACTTGCACTTTGATAGTCTTCGGTTTTGCGATTTCCTTTTTGGGCAGCGTTACCGATAAAACACCGTTGTGAAGATCTGCCTTCACGTGCTCGGCGTCCACGGTATCCGCCACTGTGAAATACCTTGCAAAAGAACCGTAGCTGCGCTCCATGCGATGGAAGCCCTTGTTTTTCTCGTCCCGCTCCAGCTTGCGCTCGCCGCGCAGCGTCAGGGTGCCGTTTTCCAACTGGATGTCGATGTCTTTCAGATCGACGCCCGGGACATCGGCTTTCAAAATTAACTCGTTCTCTGTCTCCAAGATATCGACGGCAGGCGCCCACGGCCGAGAGGTCGCTTGGTCACTCATCAGGCGGTTGATCGTGTCCTGAAACACGCGCAGCCCGGTGGGAAAATCCTCGGTATCGGTGAAGGGGTTGTATTTGACGATTGGCATAGTGTTATCTCCTATATCTGACTTCAACTAAAGTATAAAATATTAGTGTGCTATTGTCAATGTAGTTGCCAATGAATTTTCTTGCAGAAAATCGTATCTACGACTGAAAAGGTCCGCTATACTCAGTTGAAGGCGAGTAGCAACAGCAAAACTCCAGGACCTTGACGTGCAAAAGAGATCCCCGGATACTGGTTCTAAGATGCAACTGAGTGTCAAGAACGACCCGCGCAGTGTGCCAAAAGGCCCATTCGTACCCAAGACGCTCGCCCAGTTGCCCCAAGGCGAATCGGGAGTTCTTGATCGTCTGGACGTTCCCGAAGACATCGCGCGCCGCTTGATGGAGCTGGGTTTCCTGCCGGGCCACACTATCGTTCCGGCGCGCAGCGGGCCCGGTGGAGAGCCGCGCGTTTATCGGGTGGACGGATCGGAAGTCGCGCTGCGACGGGAAACCGCCGCGCACCTGATGCTTCGGACACCTTCGAAGAACGCTGGGAAAGCCAAGAAGCCATGAGCGAGTGTCACGATTGCGCGGGCTGCGCCGTCATCGCGGAACCGCCCCGGTCTTCCAAGCAGGCGCCGCCGCACGTGGTGGCGATCATCGGACCTCCCAACTCCGGCAAATCGACATTGTTCAACCGTCTGACCGGACTGCGTCAGAAGGTGGCGAATTTCCCGGGCGTCACAGTGGAGCAGCGCGTCGGCCGAGCTAAAACCAAATCGCCGCGGGAAGTGGTTTTGGTGGATCTTCCGGGAGTCTACAGCCTGAGCCCCCGCTCGGAAGACGAACAGGTTACGCGCGACGTGCTGAGCGGCCAGATGGCCGGAGTTCCGAAGCCCGACGCCGTTCTGTTGATTCTCGATTGCACAAATCTTGGCCGGCACCTGGTGCTGGCGGCGCCGATTCTGAGCCTTAAGCTTCCGACACTGGTCATTCTTAATATGGCGGACGATCTGGCCAGCCGCGGCGGCAAAGTAGATCCCGCGGAACTAGCCAGCGAATTGGGCGCTCCGGTGGCTCTGATCAGCGCGGCCAAGGGCGACGGCGTCGAGAAAGTTTTCCAGTTCATGGAAGGCACCTCCGCAGGGACGACCTCGCTCACGCCGCCCAAGATAGAGCTTCCAGTGCTGCAAGACATCCCGCGCTGCCGGCAGTGGGCAAATCAAGTGGGCACCGGCGCGTCGTATCAAGCGCCCGCTCCCCCGCTCTGGACGCGGCGTCTGGATGCGATTTTCCTGCACCCGGTGGCGGGACCTCTGGTCTTTCTCGTGGTTGTCGCCGGCGTGTTTCAAACCATATTCCGCGGCGCGCGCCCGCTGATGGATGGACTGCAATCCTTGGTTCAGATCTCTGGCCTTTGGATCGAGCGCGGCCTTCCGCCGTCGATTTTCCGCTCGCTGCTGGTGGAAGGCGTTTGGAACGGCGTGGGCAGCGTGATCGTTTTCCTTCCGCAGATCCTGCTGCTGTTCCTGTTCATTGGAATCCTGGAAGACTCCGGATATCTCGCGCGAGCGGCGCTGATCGCGGACCGCACCATGGCCAAATTCGGCTTGCAAGGAAAGTCGTTCATCCCGCTGCTTTCGGCCTATGCCTGCGCGGTTCCGGCCATCATGGCGACGCGCACCATCGAGAGCAAGCGCGACCGTCTGGCCACCATCCTGATCGCGCCTCTGATGACCTGTTCGGCCCGCCTGCCCGTTTACACGCTGATCATCGCGGCCTTCATTCCCGAGCATCCGCTGTTCGGCAAGCTGTTCGGAACGCAAGCCGGCGCGCTGCTGGGACTCTACATTCTCGGTTTCGTGGCGGCCATCGCGACGGCGCGGATTCTCAAATCGTCGATTCTGAAGAGCGAGCGAACGCCCTTCGTGCTCGAGATGCCTCCCTATCGGCTGCCCACGCTGCGATCGTTGGGGCTGCGGCTCTACGACCGCTCGAAGATCTTTCTGCATCGCGCGGGCACCGTGATTCTGGTGGTGGCGATAGTGCTGTGGGTGATGCTGCATCTGCCGCTCAAGGACGGCAAGCCGCCCGAGATCGAAAAGAGCTTCGCGGGCATGGTCGGCCACGCCGTGGAACCGGTGATCAAGCCGCTCGGCTTCAACTGGAAGATCGGGATCGGGCTGATCAGTTCGCTGGCGGCGCGCGAGGTGATCGTGAGCACGCTCGGGACGATCTACGGCATGCAGGACTCGACCGAGGAATCCGAAGGTCTGCGGCAAAAACTGCAAAGTGAGCTGACTCCCGGCGGCGCGGTGGCGCTGTTGATCTTCTTCGCGTTCGCGATGCAATGCATGTCGACCATTGCGGTGGTGCGGCGCGAGACGGGAGGCTGGAAATGGCCGGCCTTGCAATTCGCCTACATGACCTTGCTAGCCTATGTCTGCGCGCTGATCACGAATGAGGTGGTCCGGTCGGGAGCGCTGTCCGTGATCGCCCGGCTCTAGGCCGCTTCCTGCCGCAAATGAACAGCGTCCTATCTCGACATCTTCGAATTCTTCGCTGCGTCACGTTGCGAAGTACTTGACGTTGTAGACTGGGGATGAACGAGGTTCGATTGCCAGAATCACTGATTAGCTCCGACCCCAGGATCATGATGGGCAAACCTACCGTTGCTGAGACTCGGATCACCGTCGAATCGATCTTGGAAAAACTCGCCGCTGGAGAAACTGTGGAGCAGATCGTGTCCGCGCATCCCCGTATCACGCCTGAGGGTGTTCGAGCAGCGATCGCTTTCGCCGCCGAGGTGCTCCGGGCCGATGTTATCTATCCGGCTGAGAAAATTACACGTTGAAGATCGTCGCGGACGAAAACGTCGACAAACAGATTGTTGATAAACTCCGTGCTGACGGACACGATGTCCTGTATATCGCTGAATTACACGCGGGCGCCGATGACGATGCTATTCTCGTGATCCGGAGACCAAGGCGGAGCTTGTCGCGACGGCCTTTGACCAGCACGGGGACGAATTTCATCTGGGATTTACATTGCTGTCCAAGGGGACTCTTCGGATAAGAAAACGGCCCTTGTGATTTTGTCGCTTAGGTCTCAGTTCCGCGCCCTTCCAACCCCTCTCTGTTAGCATGGGAATTCCATGCGTAACGTCATCATCGTCGGCTCCGGCTGTGCCGGCAACACCGCCGCCATTTACACCGCGCGCGCCAATCTCAAACCGCTGGTCGTGGCCGGACACGCAGCCGGCGGCCAGCTCTCCCTCACCACCCTGGTCGAAAACTTCCCCGGATTTCCCGACGGCGTCGACGGCCCGGTCCTGGTGGAAAACATCAAGAAGCAAGCCGAGCATTTCGGCGCCGAATACCTGCATGGCACCGTAACGGAAGCGGATTTCTCCAAGCGCCCGTTCCGCCTGAGAATTGACAACGAGTGGCTGGAGGCGCGCACGGTGATCATCGCGTCCGGGGCGTCGGCGCGCTGGCTGAATCTTCCCAACGAACAGAAGCTGATCGGTCATGGCGTTAGTTCCTGCGCCACCTGCGACGGCTTCTTCTATCGCGGCAAGAAGATCATGGTGATCGGCGGCGGCGATTCCGCCATGGAAGAGGCGAATTTCCTGACGCGGTTCGGCGAGGAAGTGGCGCTGGTCCATCGGCGCGATACCTTCCGCGCTTCCAAGATTATGCTCGACCGCGCCCGCAACAATCCCAAGATCCGACTCATCACCAACACGGCGGTGGAAGACATTTACGACGCCGGCAGCCACATCGTCACTCGCGTGAAGCTCCGAAATCTGAAGACTAACGAAACCTGGGAGCAGGCCGTGGACGGCTTCTTCGTCGCCATCGGCCATATTCCGAACACCGCGCCGTTCGTCGGACAAATCGATCTCGATCCGGACGGTTACATCCTCTCCAAGGGCGGAGCGCGCACCAACATTCCGGGCGTTTTCCATGCCGGCGACGTGCAGGATAGAAGCTATCGTCAGGCCATCACCGCATCTGGCGCCGGATGCATGGCCGCCATCGAGGCTGAGCGCTTCCTGGACGCCGAGGGAGACTAACCCGCCGCCAGACTAACCCGTCGCCGGTTGCGCCTCGAACCCGTAGTGCGGTATCGTGATCGCAGGTATTCAGGCTGCTGCAATACCCGTCTGATGTGGGTGCCCCAAACCGGGGGACTTTCCGAAAACCTCAGGAGGATTCGTTCGAATGTTGACCGCCCGTGTGCCCTCGTTCCGGCGCGCCGCTTTGCTGGTTTTGCCGCTGCTGTTCGCGGCCCTGCTATTGCTCAGCTTGCCCAGTCCCGTCCTGGCCCAAGCTCAGGAAGCAGCCGGCGAAGCTCACCTGATTCTTCCTGATCTGTCGCAAGCCACATTCCTGGGTGGCATCAACGGCCGCTCGCTCCTGATGTGGGGCCTCGGAGTTTGCGCCTTGGGACTGCTGTTCGGCTTTCTCACTTATACCCAACTGCGCAACTTGCCGGTGCACCGATCCATGCTCGAAATCTCCGAGCTCATCTACGAAACCTGCAAGACCTATCTGATCACGCAAGGCAAGTTTCTGCTGATTCTCGAGGTCTTCATCGGCGCCATCATCTTGTTCTACTTCGCCGTGCTGCAACACATGGAAGCGCTGAAAGTGGCCATAATTCTCCTGTTCAGCGTGGTCGGCATCGCGGGCAGTTATGGCGTCGCCTGGTTCGGCATCCGCGTGAACACATTCGCCAACTCCCGTACCGCCTTCGCCAGCCTTACGGGCAAAGCTTATCCTTGCAACCACATTCCGCTTAAAGCGGGCATGAGCATCGGCATGATGCTGATCAGCATCGAGCTGGTGATCATGTTGTTCATCCTGCTGTTCGTCCCCGGCGATTACGCCGGCCCCTGCTTTATCGGATTCGCGATCGGCGAGTCGCTTGGCGCGGCGGCGTTGCGCGTCGCCGGCGGCATCTTCACCAAGATCGCCGACATCGGCGCCGACCTGATGAAGATCGTGTTCAAGATCAAGGAAGACGACGCGCGCAACCCCGGCGTGATCGCCGACTGCACCGGCGACAATGCGGGCGATTCCGTCGGCCCCAGCGCGGATGGATTCGAAACCTACGGCGTCACCGGCGTCGCGCTGATCACGTTTATCCTGCTGGCGGTCCACGATCCGCTGGTCCAGGTGCAGCTTCTGGTCTGGATCTTCGTCATGCGCGTCATGATGGTGATCTCGTCGGGAATCTCCTACTTCATCAACGACGCTTGGGCTACCAGCCGATACAAAGATGTCGCCAAGATGGACTTCGAGGCGCCGCTCACATCGCTGGTCTGGCTGACCTCGCTGATTTCGATCGGATTGACCTACCTGGTTTCGAGCCAAATGATTCCCATCCTGGGAGGCGACACCACGTTGTGGTGGAAGCTTTCCTCGGTCATCACTTGCGGCACGCTCGCCGGCGCCGTCATACCGGAACTGGTGAAGGTCTTTACGTCCATGAACTCGGCGCACGTGCTCGAGGTTGTTACCTCCTCGCGCGAAGGCGGCGCGTCCCTCAACATTTTGTCCGGCTTGGTGGCCGGCAACTTCAGCGCCTACTGGCTGGGTCTCGCGATGACCGCCCTGATGAGCATCGCCTATTGGATCAGCACTTATGGACTCTCCAGCTTGATGATGGCGCCCGCGGTCTTCGCCTTCGGTCTGGTGGCCTTCGGATTTTTAGGCATGGGGCCGGTGACCATCGCCGTCGATTCCTACGGACCCGTCACCGACAACGCCCAATCCGTTTTCGAACTTTCGACCATCGAGCAAATCCCGGGCATCGCCGCCGAGGTGAAGAAGGATTTCGGATTCACGCCGGATTTCGAAAAGGGTAAAGAGAATCTGGAAGAGAACGACGGCGCGGGCAATACGTTTAAAGCCACCGCGAAGCCGGTGCTGATCGGCACGGCGGTAGTAGGCGCCACCACCATGATCTTCTCGATCATCGTCGCGCTGACCAAGGGCCTGCAGCCCGATTTGTTGGCCAATCTCTCGATTCTGCATCCGCCATTCCTGCTCGGGCTCATCACCGGAGGCGCCATCATCTATTGGTTCACCGGCGCTTCCATCCAGGCCGTCACCACGGGCGCGTATCGCGCGGTCGAGTTTATCAAGGCCAACATCCACCTGGAAAGCGCCACTAAGGCCTCGGTTACGGACAGCAAAAAAGTGGTAGAGATCTGCACGCAGTACGCGCAGAAGGGCATGTTCAACATCTTTCTGACGGTGTTCTTCGCCACGCTCGCCTTCGCGTTCATCGAACCGTTCTTCTTCATCGGCTATCTGCTCTCGATCGCGCTGTTCGGACTTTACCAGGCCATCTTCATGGCCGACGCGGGCGGCGCTTGGGACAACGCGAAGAAAATTGTCGAGACCCAACTGAAGGCCAAGGGCACTCCGCTCCACGACGCCACGGTTGTGGGCGATACGGTCGGCGATCCGTTCAAAGATACTTCTTCGGTGGCGCTGAATCCGATCATCAAGTTCACCACGCTCTTCGGATTGCTGGCGGTGCAGCTAGCGGTATCGCTCACCAACGACCAAGGCCCGACCTTTACGAACATCCTCGCGGCGCTGTTCTTCCTGGTTTCCGTCTTCTTCGTCTGGCGCTCGTTCTACGGCATGCGGATCGAAAAGCAATAGCTGGGGGGGCGGTTCCCGTAAGCGCGTCGCGCAACCCGTCGGGGATTCGCTTAAGCTCGATTTGAGATGCAAGGGGAGCGCGAGTTTTTGCGATCCCTCAACCCCAGCACCTTGCCTTTATCGTTCGCAGCCTGGATTCAGTCCTCTCCACTCGGATGTGTATACCACGAACAGGGTATGCTCGCGTCCAACTAAACTGGTTACTCGAAAACCCTTCCATCAGGCGATTCCGCTGACTCGTTAATAGGGGATAATCGAGGACTCTGGTCTTCTTGAAGGAGGAACCACCATGAAAAGGATTACCTTGCTGCTGGCTGCCGTTGTAATTCTGGCAGGTATTATCGCGTTTACGGCGCCGGCCTCTCTACACGCCGATGACTCGGCCTCCCCGATCTTCGTAACAAAAATTCCCCCCGGATACCGGGACTGGAAGTTGATCTCCGTCTCCCACGAAGCTGGCAACCTGAACAGTATCGGCGCCGTTTTGGGCAACGATGTGGCGATCAAGGCCTACCGCGAGGGGAAGCTTCCATACCCGGACGGCACGATCATTGCCGCTCTGCACTATGGTCACGTTCCGTCGGCGGAAAACAACAAGGTCTTTGGCCAAGCCCAGTCTTTCGTCCCTGGCTCCCCTACGAACATTCAGTTTATGGTCAAAGACTCCACGAAGTACGCCGCGACGGGCGGCTGGGGGTTCGCTACTTTCGTAGACGGCAAACCCGCCCCTCCGGCGTCAATGAAATCCTGCTTCCCCTGCCACAATCAGACCAAGGCTAGCGACCTCGTCTTCACGCATTACGCACCGTAGATACCGACAACGCGCTCTAGCAGGAATTCTGTCTTGGGTTAGCGCCTATGGGACGGACCCCTGGACTGCGGCCGAGACCCTCGCCCTCCTACGCCTTCTTCAAAAGCACCGCGACGAACTCAGGATCGGACTCCATCAGCACGTTCTTCGGAACATAGCAATATCCCTTATCGCCCCAGTCCTCGCCCCACGAGTTTTTCAGGATGAAGAAATTCCCCGTATACCCGACCATCAACATAGCGTGCCGCCCGTGCCTTCCCGACGGACCCTCGGCCGAGTTGAACACGCCGTCGCGGCCGACATCGGAAAATGCCGCGCCCGTATTCATGGAAACGTGCACCGGACATCCCGCGCTCAGCACCTTTTTGACATCCTCCACCGCGATCGGCAACGGCGCGCCCTCCAGCCGGTAGCGTTCCGCGTCGGCTTCCAGTTGCGGCTCCGCCGCCCCCGGACGCTCTTGATCGTCCGGCCATAGTTCCTGCCGGCACGTGCCGTGTTCCACCATCACTTGCCCCGGTTCCGGACCGCTCACCGTTCCATCGCCGCCCGAATAAGCGTAGGAATAATCCTTGGCGTCCCCCTGCATGCGCTGAAATTCGAGCATCGTGAAGTTAGGACACAATCGCGTGGTGTCCTGCTGCAAAATGTTGCGCGACATCTCCACCGCGTGCGTCCAGGCGAACGCGGAACAGCGGCCCGTCTGCCCCTGATCGCTGATCGGTGTCGCGTACTTCCGCAAATCCACCGCGGGTTGCTCGGCGACATTAGCGAACGCCGGAGGCAGCGGCTGCGGCGGCGCCGGTTCGCCCTTGCCCGGCACGCCCACTTCCAGACCCCCTAAATCGATCCCGCTGTACCGCGCCGCCAGCATTTCGAGCACTGCCTGCGACACCACGCCGAAAGCGAACAATTGGCCACCGCGCTCAAACAGGTGCACCGTTTCCGACGTGCCCGGAGCGATCTGGTCGAAAGCCTGCTCGAAGCGCGCGTCCTGATACGGTTGAAAACCTTCGTCGGTCTTTTGCTGCGTCAGCGTGTCGCCGAAAAATTCGTTATCGCCGAAAAGATTCTGCGCCGATTGCTGATAGTCGTCCAGCGTCCAGTCGCCCGCGTCGTCCGCGAAGTCGCGCTCGTCGGCGTTCGGAAAATCCGCCACGCTCTGGTAGACATCGTCATCCACCTGCGGCAGATCCTCTTCGGAAGCGAACATGTCGTCGACATTGTCATCGCCCCCATCGCCCCCATCGTCTACGTTATCGCCGCCGTCACCGTTATCGCCGTCGCCCCCGCCGTCACCGTTATCGCCGCCGGCGTCACCACCCTCTTCATCCTGGCCGTCGTCCTCGCCGTCCCCATCGTCCGGCTGGTCGTCATCCTGATCGCCATCGTCGTCCTGATCGTCGAAGTCGCCGTCACCATTGCCGCCGTCGTCTCCGAAATCGCCGCCGCCGTCTCCGAAATCGCCAAAATCATCACCCATCCAATACATCCAATCATCCGCCATGCAAGCTCCTGAAATTGACTACTAAGGATGCGGCAGCTCCAGCGGCCGCTCTCGATGCAGCAATACCCAATCGCCGTTTTCCGTGAGCGCCTCCTTGCCCAGCTTCAACAGAAGTCTTCGGATTCCCTCCTCGTCGCCCTCCGCAAGGCTTTCCACCATTCTTTCCGAGGCGAGCCCGAACACGCTCTCCATCCGCCGGTATTGTTTGTTGTGTTCCGAATAAGCCATGCGTTCGTTGAAGTGATGGTAAAGAGCGGCCGCGGCCAGCAGCAAGTCGATGAACAACATGAACCACCCGAGCCATTCGCAATCCGAGCACTCCCACAATTCGCCTCTCACTTTGAAAACCACAGCCAGGGTCACCGCCATCGCGACGCTGACTCCGATTGCCAATCCCAGCAGCACTTTGCTCCCCAGCTCCCCGCGACGCAATCTCTTGTGGTCGCGCCGGGCGGACTTGGCGAAATATTTGAGCTGCTCGTCGATCCAAGAATGCTGCACGAATTCCAGCCTTTCGCGCAAGCTCGAAAACGTCTCCGCCGATCTCTCGCTGGGCACTATTTCCCAACCCCGCAGCCCGTTCCGCGTCCAATCCAGTTCCGTTCTTTGCTTGGCCAGGTAGTTGTCCGGAACCGAACCGGCGATCCCCGCCACGGTCCAGAAAAATCTGACGCGGCAGCCCTCCGCCAAGGCCCGATAATCCAGAGTCTGGTTTTCCAGCTTGGTCCGCCGGGCGTAGCGCATGATGAAGTACGAAACGCCCAGGAACAGGAAATAGCACAACAGCAGCACAGTAAAGTGGTGATCCGCAAAAATTACCAAAAATAGGAACCACAGAAAAACCGCCACGTGCAGAACGATCTGCGTTATTACCATCTTTCTCTGCAACGGGACCACGAGCGCGTCCGCGACCGCGTACTGGTTGAGCGCCAAAGCTTCGCTCGGAGAAAGCCTCGCCTCATCCAAGCCTCCCAGGATTTGCCGCTTACTCCGCGCCGCCCGATGCGATAGCTCATCGCCGCCCTCCGCCACTTGGCGATTAAAATCGTCCTGGTTGCGAAACACCGTCGCGTAGTACGATGCCGCCGACCCCTCGCGATGAAATATGGGCGGATAAATCTCCTTCAGGCGAAACGGCTCGCCTTGTGGCGACGGATGGCTGCGGCGCGGCGTCAAAACATGATACACGGGGAAAAGTTCGGGCGGCTGCAACTCGTCTTCGCTCGCGTCGTGGATTCCTTCGGTTTGAAACCGGACCACCGACGACGTCCCGCCCACCTTGCCCGAGTCCACTCCGTCCCACAGTGCGATCAGAACCTGGCTGCGGCTAACGATATACTTCCCCACATCCTCATAGCGGCGGTCCCGCGCCTCACCGGGGCGAAGCAGCGCTTCATAGTCGCCGCACGGCGAAATTTCAAAACAGCAATCGGCCTTTTCCAGCAGCCCGTCAAACTCCTCCAGCGAGCCGGGCATCTCGAAATCCATCGCATACAGTATCCGCGGCATCGGGAGCGGAACCACCAGCCGCGCTCCGAACTCGGACCGCAACGCGATCCGCGCCACCAGCCGGTCCGCGCCTTCCGCCAGTGCCGATAACACCACCAAGGGAGTGGACGGATATTGTCGCCGCAGCCGCCCCAAGATGTGCTTCACCTTGCGCTCCAGCTGATCGACATCGTCGTCGCGCAGATCCCGATGGCCGGTGACGCCGATCGTCAGCGGCGCCTGCACGCGGTCGATTTCCCATGGCGAACGCTTCATCGCTTATTTGCCGAGCAGCCTTTCGATCTCTCCCATTATCGGGCGGTCGAATCCCAATTTGCGGAGCTCGGCGAAATCGTCGGCCACGGAAACTTCGAACAGGTCGTCGTACATCTCCTCGCCGCGGTGCGCTAAATAGAGCGCCTTGGCCTGGTCCGCTTGATTGGAGAGCAGAAACGCGTGGGCCAGATTGGCGCTAATCCAGGCCGGCTTGTCATCCAGTTGCAACGCCGCTTGCGACGCCCGGATAGATTCGGGCAGATGATGGTTCAGTAGTTCCACCCAACCCAGGTTGCCGTAAGCCGCCGCGGCGCGCTCAGTAGCGTCCCAAGTCCGCTGCTTGTTCACCGATTCCTTGGCAATCTTCACCGCGGCGTTCGCGGCCTCGAGCGATTTGCCGAAAGCTTCCCCCGCGCCCTTCGAGTCGCCCAGGCCCAGCCTGCCGAACGCCAAGCTTTCATAGCCGAACATAATCGTCGGTTGGCCCGCGTAAGCGTCGCGCGCAGCGTCGTGCCCGCGAGCCAGCGCAATCGACTTCTCGCTCGCACGCGCCATTTCCCGGTAATGCTCTTTGGCCTCCGGTCTTCCGGACTCCGATTCCAAATCCGCCAGCTTGCCGGAAATCGCGGCGATCGCTTGCTCGGTCGCGCTGTCCTTGGTGTCTGCCTTGCCCAGCCACTCCAGCGCGGTCTCGTAATCGGACGGAGCGGCCCCTTTGTCGCCGTGATGCAATTCGAAATCGGCCAGCCCCCGGTATGCTTCGCCCAGCTTGAACGAGTTTTTCGGACTCGGTTGTGCCGTCACCCGCTCGCGCACCAGCGCGACGTACCGCACGTAGCTGGGCAGCGCGTCCCGAGTCATCCCCAGCAGCGTGCGCACTCGCGCCAGCGACGCCACCTCGTCTTCCAGCTTTTCTCGGTTGGCCGGACTATCGTCCGCTTTCACCAGCTTCTCGGCGGTGTCCACTGCATCGCCGTAATATTTCAACGCTTCCACCCAGGTTTCCTTCTTGGACGCCAGAACGTGCCCCAGCATGTCCTCCACCTTCAAGAGATCCAAACGCGCCTGGATCTTCTGTTCTCCAGTGCGATGTTGCGACGGATTTTCATTCCACTCGAGTAGCGCCCCGGCAATCCGCAGTGACCGTTCTTCCAGAACCTGGCGCGCTGCCTCGGGTTGATTGCTCTCCAATTCGATGCGGCCGATCCGGTTGCGTTCCTCCAAAGCGTCGTGCGCGTTTTGGAACAAGGCTTGATTGCTGTCGCCGGCTTTCGGATCCGGATTTAAAACTTGCTGCTGCGCTCCGCCGCCGCGGCCCTGCAATTTGACTGCCCGCTCCCAGTGGTCCATGCTCTGCTCCGCCGAACCGAGCAAGTCATAAGTCGCCGCCACGGTCTGCACCGTGAACTCGTCATCCGGCTTTATCTGCTTCGAGACCGCGCCCGCCACCGCCTCCGCCTTTTGTGCGTACGCCTCCGCGCTCGCGGTGTCGCCCAGGCGGCCCAGCGTATGCGCCACGGCGGCGAACGTCCGGGCCGCGATCGCCCGTAGCCGGATATCGGAATCCGTGGCCATGACCTTGGCGTCCGCCGCGCTCTCTTCGCTCAACTTGCGCGCTTGCGCCTTTTCTCCGTGCTCGGCCGCCTCTTCCGCCGCCACGTACCCGGCGTGCGCCTTCAAATTTATTGCCGAAATGTCGCGCGGATCGACGCTCAACACCGCGCTCGCGTATTGTTTCGAGGCCTCCACAACTTTCACGTACTCGTCGTAGAGTTCCGGCTGTTTGCCGGAAGCCGCGTACAGTTCGTTCGCCAGCGCCGAGGAAGTCTCCATTCCATATTTCGCGTTGGTCTCCAGTGTCGCCGAAAGCTGTTGCGCGCGCTCGGTCTGCCACCACGCGATAATCGCCAGGCACGCCAGCGCCAGCATCGTGGGCACGGCCCAGCGCAGCACGCGGATTCGCCCGCGCCATTCCGCCGACCGCTGCCGTTCCCTCTCGTCCACCGGCTGATTCGCGTTTACGAACGCCTGGTTGAAGACCCGCTCGTAGATCCGATTTCGGATTCGAAGGTAGCCGCCTTCCACGCGCACCACTCCCGCCACCCGCAGCTGGGTTACGACGGGATTCTCCGGGTCGTCCTTGATCAGCTTGCCCGCGATCAGGTCCGAATAGACCGTCAGGATCGCTGCCGGATCGGCGCCGCCATGCAACATCCGCTCCCTCGCGGACAGGAGGTTTTCGTCGTGCTCGCGCGCGTGTGCGGATAGAAAGATTTCCTTGCAGACGCGGTTCACTCCGGCGTTGCTTCGGGCGCGCGGGTCTTCGCTCACCGCCTGACAAAAGCGCTGCGTGAGATAAGGATGTCCTCCGGTCCAGTACAGGATTCTCCGCAGCAACGCCGGCGCCACCCGGCCCGCGCGGCTCAAACCGGGCAGCAGAACCAGCGTTTCTCGCTCGCTGAAATCAGGCAGCTCGATTCGCTTGCCCACGTCCCGCATCAGGTCCGACGGCGTGGCCACGCCCAGCAGGCAAAACGTCAACCGCTCCAGTTCCGGATTCTCGGCCCGCTCGTTGTAAAACTCCCGAATCCCCGCGAAAAACTCATCGGCTGGAAACGGCAGGTGGCGCATCGCGTCGATCTCATCGATAAAGATGACCACCGGGGCGCTCGTCCTCGGCAGGACCACCTCGCGGATGCATCCCATCCAGCGCTGCAACGGCCCCAGCGAGGCGTCCGGGTTCCAATGATCCTCCAGCTCTTGTTCCAGCCCCAGTTCCGAGCCGATTCGCCGCATCAGACCCAGGTACCACTGCCCCGCCGTCAGGTTCTGCCCCACTGCTGTCAAGTCGATCACCAGCGCCGCGAAGCCCTCTTGACGCAGCCGCGCCAGCGTCCGCACCATCAGCGACGACTTCCCCATTTGACCCGAAGCCAGGACGTAGCAAAACTCGCCGTCGCGCAGGGCGGCGTACAGGTCCAGATCGGCGTCCCGCATGACGTACGACGGCGCATCGCCCGCGAGCGTACCGCCCGGAACGTAGAAGCTCGATCGGCTCCGCTTCATTTGTGCATCCGCCGCTCTGCTAAATCTTAGCTGGAAATCGGCGCAGCGCGTTACGATCTCGTTTCAGCGACCGCCCCACCCGCATTCTGCTATGCTAACCCCGTCGTTGGAAAATCCATACGGAGGATAGATGAGTCCCAAAGAAGTTCTGGAGCTTGCCAAGAAGAAAGAAGTGCGCCAAGTAGACCTGCGCTTCACTGACCTGCCCGGTTTGCAGCAGCACGTCTCCTACCCTATCACCCAACTCACCGAAGACTCGTTCGAGGAGGGCTTCGGCATCGACGGCTCCAGCATTCGCGGCTGGGCCGCCATCAATGAGAGCGACATGCTGCTCATCCCCGATCCCGCCACCGCTTTCATCGATCCGTTCGGTGAAATTCGCACCCTCGTCATGACCAGCGACGTGATCGATCCCATCACGCGCCAGCACTACGAGCGCGATCCGCGCTGGATTGCCCGCAAATCCGAGATGTATCTCAACAACAGCGGCATCGCCGACACCGCCTACTTCGGCGCCGAGGCCGAATTCTTCATTTTTGACAGCGTGCGTTTCGACCAGAACCAGCACTCCGGCTTCTACTACATCGACGCCGAGGAAGGCCGCTGGAACTCGGGCCGCGAGACCAACAACCTCGGCTACCGCCCGCGCTATAAAGAAGGATACTTCCCGGTCCCGCCCACCGATCATTATCAGGACCTGCGCGCCGAGATGGTGGAGACGATGATCCGCAGCGGGCTGGAAATCGAATGTCACCACCACGAAGTCGCCACCGGCGGCCAATGCGAGATCGATCAGCGTTTCAACACGCTGGTGAAATCGGCGGACAACATGATGACGTACAAATACATCATCCGCAACGTCGCCAATCAATACGGCAAAACCGTCACCTTCATGCCCAAGCCTCTGTACGGCGACAACGGCAGCGGCATGCACACGCATCAGAGTTTGTGGAAGGATCGCAAGCCGTTATTCGCGGGCGACATGTACGCGGGACTGAGCCAGCTTGCGTTGTGGTACATCGGCGGATTGCTAAAGCACGCGCGCGCGTTGTCCGCGCTGATCGCCCCCACCACCAACAGCTATAAGCGCTTGGTGCCGGGCTACGAAGCGCCGGTGAACCTGGCCTACTCGCGCCGCAACCGTTCCGCGGCGGTACGCATCCCGATGTATTCGGCGAGTCCCAAGGCGAAGCGCGTGGAATTCCGCCCGCCCGATCCGTCCGCGAACCCCTACCTGGCTTTCGCTGCGATGCTGATGGCGGGACTCGACGGGATCATGAACAAAACCGATCCAGCCGAGCCGCTGGATAAGGACATCTACGATCTTTCGCCGGAAGAAATGAAGCAGGTGCCGTCGATGCCCGCGTCGCTGGAAGAAGCCTTGACGTGTTTAGAAGAAGATCACGGATTCTTGCTGAAGGGCGACGTCTTTACCGAGGAGTTGCTGGAGACGTTCATCAACTACAAGCGCCGTAGCGAAGCCGACGCCATCCGCCTCCGCCCGCACCCGTACGAGTTTGCCTTGTATTACGACATTTGAGGGGGGCGCTCCGACCTTACTGAAGCGCCTGGCGAAGATTGTCAACTAGGGGCGTGACAATGCGTTCGACGGCCGTGGCCATCGGCACCGCCGTGAGCCACAATTGCAGCGATCGCGAACCAACTGTAAGCTCCGCCTTATGGATGAGGCGTCTACGGTTACGCAACGAATCCCAGCTCTGCGGTGAGCATGGATAGACCAGACATGCAATTACCGTCTTTGTGCGAGCAAGATTCGCGTACGCCAAGACCTGAAGCAAGTCATTGCGGTGTTGATCACGCAGTTCCTCTTCGACGTCTGACCACGAATGCCGCTGCAACTCTTCCCAATGTCGTTTGTACTTCGAATCCACGATTAGCGTGACGGCATCCCACTCCAGCCAGATGTCAGGAACGAGCGATTTCTGTGAGCCGATGTATGGAGGCTCCCAGTTCATGGGCTGGGTAGTTTCCCGCTTGCGTCCTACTTTCACTTGTGCACCGGTACGTTGTGCCACAACACGAAA
>Ga0302324_100004115_pt1 | contig 32404 bp, 28 predicted proteins | sample Palsa_T0_1_FD_201949 | JGI IMG/M metagenome (GOLD analysis project Ga0302324, IMG submission 201949) | Peat permafrost microbial communities from Stordalen Mire near Abisko, Sweden - Palsa_T0_1 | ecosystem: Environmental > Terrestrial > Soil > Palsa > Peat permafrost | place: Sweden: Abisko... | reverse complement strand
CGACTCAGCACGCGATCCCGCGGTTACGTGAACGCAGAAGATCTTCGGAGGATGAAGCCAACGTCGATCTTGATCAATACCTCCAGAGGAGCGATCGTCGATGAAGTGGCCCTTGTAGATGCGCTTCGTGAGCACAGAATCGCCGGTGCCGGTCTGGATGTGTTCTTGAGCGAACCGCTCGCTGAAGAACACCCTTTCCGGCATCTGCCGACCACCGTGTTGACTCCACACGTCGGCTACGCCACGGATGAGTTCTTTGACGCGCATGTTCCAGAACTGGTGGAGGACGTGCATGCGTTTTGCGTAGGGAGGCCAATTCGTGTGCTCAACCCGAGTGGTTCACGCGGTGCAGCTGATGGGCGAGTCGGCGAGTGAAGGATGGACGAAACCGTGTCCGCTCTCGAGAGAGTCATTCGGTCCCCGGCGCGGCGAGGGTTGCAGACAACTAAATAGATGCGTGCTGCATACAACTGATATGATTGTCTGGCGTCGCTAAGAAACGCACTTTGAGCTGCAGTTATGTTTTACGCTGAATAATGCGAGGTGAGACAGGAGTGGCTCGTGACAGCCGGATGGGGTTGCCAACGTTCAATGCGGTACGGACGGGAAGTTCTGACGTGAGCGTTGGATGACATGGTCCCCTCGCCTGTCCCCAGGTATTCCGCCGGTGCCGTGCGGTCCCGCTTGGTTGGGCACGGCGACGTCTATGCGGCCCGCTGCACCGGACAGCCATCCCGTCCATCCAAGACCGCGAAGCGTCGGTCGACTTCCTGGGGCGACGCGGTGCCGCCCATCTCACGGAGCGAGTAGCCATGGATGAATACAGCATCATGGCGGCAATCGTGGAAATTGGCCGATCCGTGAGGTTCGAACAACTACCCGGTGAGGTGCCCGGACTGGTCGTCCGGTCAGTCCTCGATAGCGTTGCGTGCGGGGTCGCGGGATCGACATCGGAGTCGGCCATGATCATGGCTCATTGGGCGGCTGGCGCCGGGGGTGACGACGCTTCGATCATGGGCACGTCGTTGCGAGCGAGCGCCGCTGCCGCCGCGCTGGCAAATGGGACCGCAACCCACGCGCTTCATTACGATGACATGGCCGTCGGCATGATTCACCCAAGCACTGTGCTCGTTCCCGCCCTCTTGAGCATAGGGGAAGCGCGGCACGCGAGTGGTATAGAGGTACTGGACGCGTACCTCGCGGGCTATGAAGTGCTGGGTCGAATTTCGAGGGTGTTGGCTCCCGCGCACTTCGAACTTGGTTGGCATGCCACCTCCACCATCGGGCGCCTCGGCGCGGCCGTGGCCGTCTCTCGTCTTATGGGTCTTGGGGCCGATGAGATGACAATGGCCCTCGGCATCGCCGCGTCGACTGCCGGCGGCCTGCGCATCAGTTTTGGATCGATGGTGAAGCCCCTGCATGCAGGACAGGCGGCCTTCCATGGTGTCCAGGCCGGCCAATTGGCTGAGGCGGGCTTGCAGGCCCACGACACGGTCATCGACGGTCCGTTGGGTTTCGTCCACATGTTCGGACCTGGCCGAGCTGGCGACCTCTGCGAGGCGATGTCTTCGAGCGAACCGACTGAGATGCTCGAGTGGGGCATTGCGATCAAGAATCACGCATGTTGCGGCGCCATCCATGCAGCGATCGACGGCCTTTTGGACTTGAAGGCCAAGCATCGATTCGGCGCGTCCGACATTGAGTCAGTTGAAGTACAGCTCAGCTCGGTCGCCGGGGAGATTCTCACCTGGCACACACCACGCTCGGCGGTTGAGGCAAAACTGAGCCTGGAATACAGCATCGCTGTCGCCCTGCTCGATGGACGCGCGGGATTGGCTCAATATTCCGAAGATCGCTTTGCGGCCCTAGAGGTGAGGGCGTTGGAGCCACGCATCCGGTTGGTCATTTCACCGAGTATTCCAGTAACCGGCTACGTATTTCCCGCCATCACGTCGGTGATGCTCAAGAACGGACAGACCCACACGGTCCGGGTCGACGTGGCAAAGGGGTATCCGGGGAATCCGCTCTCCGATGCTGAGCACGAAGCGAAGATACTCGAGTGCTGTAGCCCGGCCTTCGAGCCGGAGCAAATCTTCGATCTCATCGAGGAAGTCCGCAACCTCGAAGCCTGCCCCGATGTGACACGAGTCGGTCGAGCAATGTCTTCTTCTCGTGTTCAAAGGTCGCAACCCACCCGTAGTGGCAACAGGCCGTCCGCCTCACTGAGAAGGACGTTATCCGAACAATGAAAAGATAAGGACAGCAAATGACGCTTGATATGGATAAGTGGCAACAAACTGCGCGGTTTGCTGGTGGGCGGAAGACGCGCACGCTTCTTCCGGATCCCGAACCGCGGACGCGTTCCTACACCATCTTCTCCGTTGACGATCACGTCGTCGAGCCGCCGTCGACTTTCGAGGGTCGCATCCCGCAGCAGTACATTGCTCGTGCTCCACGAGTCATCGATCTCGAGAGCGGCGGACAGGCGTGGCTCTACGACGAAAAGGTGCTACCCCAGGTGGGTTTGTCCGCGGTTGCCGGCAGACCGATTGAGGAAATGAGTTACGACCCCACGCGCTTTGATGAAATGCGCCGCGGCACCTGGGATGTGCGCGAACGGATCCGGGACATGGATCTCAACGGGATTTACGCATCCGTGAACTTTCCCTCCCACCTGGCAGGCTTTGCGGGCGGTCGGCTTCAGCTCACGACTTCGGACGCGGACCTAGCGTTTGCCGTGTTTCAGGCCTACAACGATTGGCACCTCGAGGAATGGTGTGCAACGGAGCCGGATCGACTAATACCAGTTCAGTTGCCATGGCTGCTTGATCCAGAACGCGGTGCAGCGGAAATCCGGAGAAACGCGGAAAGAGGGTTTCGCGCTGTCACGTTTCCCGAGGCGCCACATCACCTTGGATTGCCGTCGATCTATTCCGGCCACTGGGATCCCATCCTCCAGGCCTGCGCAGAGACCGAGACAGTTGTGTGTCTCCATGTTGGTTCCGGAGGAGCCCTGCCGAGCACGGCACCCGGCGCTCCTTCCGATGTGACCTCGATATTGTTCGGCCTCTCGGCACTGCAGACTGCGGTTGATTTCCTGTACTCGCTCATTCCGGTGAGATTTCCCACGATCAAGATCTGTCTCTCTGAAGGTGGGATCGGTTGGGTGAGTGGATTGATCGATCGCCTCGAGCACGCGGGCAAGTACAGCGATCTGTTCGGAACGTGGACCGGCTGCGATGTCAAGCCCGCCGAGGCTCTGAGACGCAACTTCTGGTTTTGTGCGCTGGACGACCCATCGAGCTTTAGCCAGGTTGACGTCATCGGACCGACTAAGATCCTGGTCGAGGTCGACTACCCACACATGGACACGAGTTGGCCGGATTCACAAAATCTTTTTCGTCGCAGTTTTGCAGGACTGTCCGAGGACACCATTGAGATGATCACCTGGAAAAACGCCTCGGAGTTGTTCGGTGTCGAGATCCCTCTTGCGGTTCGAATTGACCCCAATTGTTTCTAGCGGTAGGTCTCGGAGGCTCATAGGTCGGAGCGTGGAGGTATGAGAAGGCCGTGACCGGCAACGTTCACGGGGCGAGTCCACCACTTTGAGGACCAGGTCGCGCAAAGTGGTGCATGGCAGAGTGCGTGCAGGTTTGGGGAGATCACCAACGAGGAGGGCAACAAGCTCCTTCAGATCGTCCGGCGGAGGTCCCGACTCGGTGGTGCGATGGCGAAGAGCCAGATTGTGCTGTGGTCGACTCAGCACATGGACGTCCCGGCCATCGCCAAGATCGCCTTCACCTCGGAGGATCGGGTGAGAGAGTTCATCCACAATTTCAATGCCGACGGCTTCGACTTGTTGGCCCCCAAGTACGCAGCAGGCCGGCGTCCACGTTTAGTCCGCTGTTGGCGAGAAGGTGGACGGGCCGGGTCCGCGCCCTGCCGCCATTGGGAACCCCGTTTGTTCCTCATTCGGGTATACCCGAATGAGGAACAAACGGACTCGAACCGTGGCAGTCGGCCTCGGTGTGGCCCAGGGATGCTGGTCCTGTCGACGCGAGAATGACGCTGTCGTGGAAGAAGCACCGGCTGCGCTGCGTGAACCCGGCGTGCCCGAAGAGGTCCTGGGTGCTCGAGGATCATCGGATCGCGGCCAAGAGTTGCCTGTTGACGACGCGGGCGGCCAAGTGGGCGACGGTCCAGGTGGGAGGCGGCCGCACGGTCTCAGAAGTGGCGGCCGAACTGGCCTGTGACTGGCACACCGTCAACGACGCGGTGTGCACCTATGGCGAGGCCCTGCTCAAAGCCGATCGCAAGCGTTTGAACCGCACCACGGCCATCGGCCTCGACGAGACATCCTTCGTCAAGCTCTCGAGACGCAACCACACCGACTACGCCACGACGGTGGCCGACGTGGAGAACCACCAGATCATCGAGATGGCGGTTTCAACCGGTGTGCGCAACGAGCTCGGCAAGCTTCTCAGATGGTTTCATAAATCCGAGGGTCGCACGAGGGCGGTTATTCAGGGAGCGGGCGAAGCCAGCCAAATCCCTTTCACTGTGCACTGACAGGTCGGTTCCTTTGGGCATGTATTGGCGCAACAGCCCGTTGGTGTTCTCGTTGGAGCCCCGCTGCCAAGGTGAGTGCGGATCGCAGAAGTAAATGGGAATGCCGGTGGCCACTGTGAAGTTGGCGTGTCGCGCCATCTCGGCGCCCTGATCCCAGGTGATGGTGCGGAAGAGCTCTCCGGGCAAGGTGGCAATGGCTCGACGCATGGCGTCGTCAACGGCTTTGGCATCGTGGGCCTGGCCTAAGTGCAAGAGCAGCACGAAGCGCGTGGAACGTTCCACCAAAGTGCCAACCGCAGTGCGATTATTAGACCCCATGATGAGATCGCCTTCCCAGTGTCCAGGCACTGCCCGGTCCTCGGCCCCGGCCGGACGCTCTGAAATCATGACCTTGCCGACGATCTTGCCTCCCCGGTGCAAGCGGCCTTGTGGCCGACGTGCGGTGCGCCCAGAACGCAGGCAACGGGCCAGTTCACGACGCAGTTCACCACGACCCTGGACGAAGAGGGACTGATAGATCGTCTCGTGGCTCACCTGCATCATCGGATCGTCTTCGAACTCAATGCGCAAGCGAGCAGTGATCTCCTGTGGTGACCACCACTCCTCGAGCCAGGTACACACCTGCTCGGCCAGATCGGGATGGCTCAGCTTGGCGGTCTTAGGCCGGCGGACCTGCTCCCTGGCCCGGCAGTGAGCCCTCCAGGCTCCATAGTGAGCGGGCCCGCCATTGGCCGCCACCTCACGGCAGATGGTCGAAGGAGATCGCCCGAGCTGGCGAGCAATCGCCGACATCGACTCTCCTCGGGCCAGCCCGACCATGATGTCCCCGCGCTCTTCGGCCCCCAGACGACCGGGAGCCGGCTCCCACTCTGCTGCCTTGCCGGGGCGTCCCTGCTTCTCCCTCACCGTGACATAGATCGTGCGATGAACGCAGTTAAGTTCCTTGGCAATCGCGTTGACCGTCAGGCCCTTGGCTCTCAAGCGCCGGGCCATCTGCTTCTGTTCGAGCGTCAAGTGCGCCCCCATCTGCAACCTCCTCGGTCAGGGCAACGAAGCGTTGCCTACTCACTGAGTCGTTGCAGTGACCCCTTGAAACCGCCGATCCTCCCGACCCGCAAATACACCGACGTGGCGGGCTGGATCGACAAACAACCCAAGTCCTGGAAGGAGCGGATCCGCTTCGGGGCTCTCGACATGTCGGCCACCTATGCGGCCGTCTACAGCGTCATGTTGCCCAAAGCGGCCCAGGTGGTCGACCCCTTCCATGTCATCTCGCTGGCCAATCGCAGCCTCGACGCCGTCCGTCGACGGGTGCAGACCGAGCAGACCGGACACCGCGGACGCCGGGACGACCCGCTCTATCGGGCTCGCCGCGTCCTGCTGCGCGGTGAGGAACACCTCGACGCCGGTGCAACCGAGCGCTTGTGGTCACTCCTCGCCCTGGGCGATCCCGGCGCCGAAGTCGCCATCGCCTACAGGGTCAAGGAGCGCTTACGCGAGTTCTATCGAACACGCGACCCTGACCAAGCCACTCAGATGCTCAGAGAGCTCGAGGCGCACTGTCGCCGCCGCACCATGCCGCCCGAGATCCAAAGGCTCGGACGCACGCTGAAGGCCTGGTTCGAAAAGATCGCCAACTTCCATCTGGCCCGGGTGTCCAACGGTCCGACCGAAGCCCTCAACAACCTGATCAAGCGAATCAAACGGATCGGCTTCGGGTTCCGCAACTTCGAGAATTACCGGATCCGAGCGCTGCTCTACGCCGGCAAGCCGAACTGGCGAGTGCTCGGTTCGATCGTCGTCCGGTGAGGTCGCAGACCCCGCCAGATTCCGAAGAACCAGTTTGAGTAGCTGAGGACGGGGAGTCCGTCGGGGGCACGCTGGGGCACGTGGGGGGCACGACGGACCTTCCGCGTCATCGAACCTTGGTCGTGAGGAACGCAAATATCGGGTTCGACCTGCGGAGTTGTGCGAGAGCGGGCGACGGGAATCGAACCCGCGTTCTCAGCTTGGGAAGCTGATGTTCTGCCTCTGAACTACGCCCGCGAGAACCCGGCAAATCTACACGCTGGGGAAACGCAGACAGCCGGCCGACGAAGGCGCTGGGGACCAACGGGTGAAGATCCCGGTGGGCCGGGACCTGAGGGTTTCAGGACGGCTTTCCTCGGGCATCCAACGGGCGTCGCTGAGGGGAAGGGCCGAACGGTTCGACCCCCAAGTACGCCCTGATGTGGTGGCCCCACTATCCTCTGGGCCGCATCGAAATCCCAGGTGGCGCTCGCACTCCGCCACCGTTCCCTTTTGACCATCTGAGATAGGCGAGGAGCATTCGTGCCGGTCAGAATCATCATCGGTCTTGCTGTCACAGTGATCGGCTTCGGCATCGCCGGGCGCCGGTTCCACTGGCTGTCCAAGCTCATCCGGTCCGGGAAGAAGGACCCCAACCGGGCCCGAGGGTCGATCAGCCGCAAGGTGGAGGCCGAGACCGTCGAGGTGGCCGGACAGCGCAAGCTCCTGCAATGGACCGTCCCCGGACTGGCCCACTTTTTCACCATGTGGGGCTTCACCATTTTGCTGCTCACGATCATTGAGGCCTACGGCGACCTCTTCAACAAGTACTTCCACATTCCGGGCATCGGCACCTGGAACTGGGTGGGCTTCATTGAGGACTTCTTCACCGTGGCCGTCCTCCTCGCACTCATCACCTTCTCCATCATCCGCTTGAAGAACGCCCCGAGCAGGCTCGAGCGCAAGTCCCGCTTCTTCGGATCCCACCTCGATGCCGCCTGGATCACCCTGCTCATGATCGCCGGCGTCATGATCACCCTGCTCCTGTACCGCGGGGCTCAGGTCAACACCGACCCGACCCAGTTTCCGTACGGCTGGGGCGCCTTCGCCTCCCACGCCGTGGCCAAGGCGCTGGCCCCGCTGGGGGCCGGCACGAACTCGGTGCTGGTGACCGTCTTCCTGCTGCTCAACATCGCCATCATCTCTGGCTTCATCGTCTTCGTCTCGTACTCCAAGCACCTGCACATCTTCTTCGCGCCGATCAACATCGCCTTCTCGCGTCGCCCTCGGGCCCTCGGCGGCCTCTACAGCACGCCCGACATGGACATGGAGAACGTCGACGAGGACACCGTGTTCGGCGTCGGCGAGATCGGCCACTTCACCTGGAAGCAGATGCTCGACTTCTCGACCTGTACCGAGTGCGGGCGCTGCCAGTCCGCCTGCCCGGCTTGGACGACGGACAAGCCGCTCTCACCGAAGCTGCTCATCATGGGCTTGCGGGACAACATGTTCGCCTCGGCCACGCCTCTTCTCACCGGCGAGGGCGAGCAGACGGCCCTGGTGCCCAACGTGATCGATCCCGAGGTGCTGTGGGCGTGCACGACATGCGGTGCCTGCGTCAACGAGTGCCCCGTCGACATCGAGCACATCGACGCCATCGTCGACATGCGTCGCTACCAGGTGCTCATGGAGTCCGAGTTCCCTTCCGAGGCCGGCCTCATGCTGCGCAACGTCGAGAACCAGGGCGACCCCTGGGGACTGGGGCAGAACAAGCGCACGGAGTGGACCGAGAGCCTCGACTTCGAGATCCCGGTCATCACCGGCACCATCCCCGACGATATCGAGTACCTGTACTGGGTCGGGTGTGCCGGTGCACTCGACGAGCGGGCCCGCAAGGGCGTCCAAGCCACGGCGCGCATGCTGCACCGGGCCGGGGTGACCTTCGGCATTCTCGGTCCCAAGGAGTCCTGCACCGGCGACCCGGTGCGGCGTCTCGGCAACGAATACTTGTACCAGGAGCAGACGAAGATGAATATCGCCACCCTCGACGAGGCGGGCGTAAAGAAGATCATCGCCAGCTGCCCGCACTGCTTCAACACCATCAAGAACGAGTACCCCGCCCTCGGGGGGAACTACGAGGTCATCCACCACGCCGAGCTGTTGGAGCACCTCGTGCGCTCCGGCAAACTGACGCCCGGCTCGGGATACTCGGGCAAGGTCACCTACCACGACCCCTGCTATCTGGGCCGGCACAACCGCATTATCGAGGAGCCACGCACGGTGCTCAGCGCCATCCCGGGCGTCGAACAGATCGAGATGCGCCGCTGCAAGGAGCGCGGCTTCTGCTGCGGCGCCGGCGGAGCCCGCATGTGGCTGGAGGAGAACACCGGCAAGCGGATCAACATGGAGCGCACCGACGAGGCGCTCGGGACGGGTGCCGACGTCGTCTCCACGGCCTGCCCCTACTGCATGATCATGCTCGACGACGCGGTGCGCGCCCACGACAGGCAGGACGACGTGCGCGTGCTCGATCTCTCCCAGCTGGTGGAGGAGTCGCTGGGCCAGACCACAGCGGCCGGCCAGCCGGCAGCGTCCACTTGACCAGAGTCGCGGGCGGCGGGGAGGCCGGGCGAGCGTTCGCACCGTGGCCCCGCCGCGGCGCCCGTGCGCGCGGCCTGCTCGTGCTGGCCGGTCTCGGTCTCGCTCTGCCGTCCCTCTTCAGCGACGGCCCGGCCGGAGCGGCCACCGCCTCTCCGTTGTCGCAGTTCTTGCTCAAGTCCTATGAGGAGCCTGGATTCGCAGTGAGTGGCCGGCCCAGCACCATCACGTCCCCGTCGGGGTTGATCGCGAGCGGGTCCCTCACCAAGAGCGAGAGCAAGAGCTTCGCCGGGACGCTGCGAAAGGCCGGTTTTGTCAAGGCCGTCGAGGAGAACACGACCGGTAAGGGCAGCAATGAGGGCATCTCCCTGGTCATGCAGTTCACCAACCCGGCCGGCGCCCAGGCGGGAGCGGCGCTGTTCCTGCAGGTGGCCAAGCAAGGACAGGCCGCGTCGAAGCCCTTCAGCGTCGCCGGTGTTGCGGGAGCGAAGGGTGTCACCGTCACCGGTGGGGCCGGCGGCTCGGCCAACGCCTACTGGTCGGCCGGCGACTGTGCCTTCGGCTCCGGCGTCTACCAGGGCACGGTCACGTCAGCGAAGGCCGCCGCCGCCCCCGTGCAGGCCGGCATCAGGGCCCAGGCCAAGCGCGTCGGGACGACCTGCCCGTAGCGCAGGCCATGATCGACCGGCGCGTCAGTTCGCGCCGAGGATCCCGTAGGCGCGCTCTGGTCGCAACGTGAGGGCGAGCCGCTTGTCGGCGATCATCGCCGCACGGTATTCGTCCCAATCGGGGTGCGCCCCCGAGGCCGCCTCGTAGTACCGGATGAGGGCCTCGACAGTGCTGTCGTGCGGGTCGGCCGCCACCGGCGAGAGCTCGGCGGCCGCCTCGATCACCACGTACTGGTAGAAGTTGTCGCCCAGGACGTAGAGCGAGGCCCGCGGGTCGCGCCGCAGGTTGGCCGTCTTGGCGCGGTCGTCGGTGATGGAGATCAGGAACGTGTCGCCTTCGTCGGGCACGTACGCGATGTTGGAGAGCTGCGGGCGCCCGTTGGAGCGGATGGTGGCCAGCACTCCCTGCTTACGGGTGCGGGCGAAGGCGAGGGCATCGGTCAATTCCATGGAACCGACCGTAGCGGGACGATCCCGCGATCGCTCCTTAGACGACGACCTCGTCCTTGGACCGGTCGGCCAGGACGAGGTGGATCAACGCCGCCACCAGCGCGCCCACGAGCGGGGCCACCAGGAAGACCCAGACCTGGCTCAGCGCGGTGCCGCCCACGACGAGGGCCGGCCCGAGACTGCGGGCGGGGTTGACCGAGGTGCCGGTGAGCGGAATGCCGATCAGGTGCACGATCACCAGTGCGAAGCCGATGGCCACGCCGGCTGCGCCCTGAATGGCCGCCTTGTGGGTGGCGAACAGCACCACCGAGACGAAGATCGTCGTCAGCACGACCTCGATGAGGAAGGCGCCCCCCTCGCTGACGTGCAGGATCGACTTGCTGCCGTAGCCGTCCGTCCCCAGGCCCTGGACGGACTTGGAGTAGATCGGTGACGTGGTGAACATCCAGTAGAGGAGGAAGGCTCCGGCGATGCCGCCGACGACCTGCGCCGCGATGTAGGCCACACCCTCCTGCAGTTTCATGCGCCCCGTGGCGATGAAGCCGAGGGTCACAGCCGGGTTGACGTGGCAGCCCGAGATCGGCCCGATGGCGTAGACGAGTGCGACGAGCACCAATCCGAAGGCGAGCGCTGTGGCCACGACGCCGGCGGCGATACTCCCGTTGAGTCCGATGCCGGTCGCGACGTTGAACGTGCCGCCGAAGAGCTTGAAGCCGAAGGACTCGGTGGCGACGCCGACCGCGACGACGACGAGTATGAGTGTCCCGAGGAACTCGGCCACGAGTTTTCTGACGTCCAGCATGGGTGTGACCTCCTGTGTCCAGGCGAGGAAGTGGACACGGGCATTTTCGCAGCGCCGATGGAGAGAGACGCGGATACCCGGAGCGAACTGCCAGCTCAAAGCCATGCAATGCTTGTTCGGCATCGCCGCGGCGAGCTGGCCTAAATGGCAGCCATCGCCTTCTCGTCGGCTTCCCGCAGACGGGTGGCCATGGCCGCCAGCATCTTGCGCGACAACGCAGGCACCGCATCGAGCACCCCGTTGAACTGGCGCTGGCCGAGGACGAGCAATGTCATGTCCGTCTCCGACGTCACCGTGGCCGAGCGCGGTCGGCGGTCGAGCAACGCCATTTCGCCGAAGTACTGGCCCGGTCCGAGTGTGGCCACCTTGCGGTTGTTGCGCCGCACGGCTGCCTCCCCGCTCACGATGAGAAAGAACTCACGCCCGATGGTGCCCTGCTCGCACAGCATGCGGCCGGGTGGCACCTTCACCTCCTCGAGCGCGCGCTTGATCGTGCGCAGGTCCTTGGCCGACGAGGTGGAGAAGAGCCAGATCTTGGACAGGTCGAATTTGTCGCCGCTCATGGCGCAAACAGTACCCTCGACCCCTCCGACGTGCTTGTTTGTCCGGCTCGGCGCCGGAGCTCAGATGGCGTCGGACCCGCGCTCTCCGGTGCGGACCCGCACCACCGTCTCGGCCGGCACGACCCAGACCTTGCCGTCGCCGATCTTGCCGGTGACGGCGGAGGAGACGATGGCGTCGACGACCGCCTCGGCCCGGTCGTCCTCGACGAGCACCTCGAGGCGGAGCTTGGGCACGAAGTCGACCTGATACTCGGCGCCGCGGTAGTTCTCGGTATGTCCGCGTTGGCGCCCGAAGCCCTGTGCCTCGGTGAGGGTCATGCCGGCGACGCCCATGTTCTTCAGCACGTTCTTGACGTCGTCGATCTTGAAGGGCTTCACCACCGCCACCACGAGCTTCATCTGCCGTACCTCACGATCAGCTGGGCGTCTGCGCCCTCTCTGAGCACGTTAGCGACCGGTGCGGGCCGGCCGCCCTGCACTGCCCGGAGCCCTTTTTGGCGGCCTCACGCGGGCCCGCCGGGACCGCATCTGCCGGGGGCGATTGCGGGCGAGCCGACGGGAGCAACTCCCGGGGAGCGGTAGCCTTCCCCGATGCCCGCGAGTCCAGTCGCCGACGATCAGGGGCCGGACGACGCACCGGGCATGACGCGCTGGGAGCGCCTGAAGTACTCCATGGTCCGTCCCGACGACGACCCGAAGGAGAGGAAGGAGCTCGAGACCCGGCCCGTCGACGAGGTCGAGGCTGAGATCAGCCGGTCCAACGACAAGGAGCGGATGATCGGGCTGATCGCGGCCCCGGTGGCGGCCATCGTGGGGCTTGTCATCAGCTCGGCCTCCGTCAATTACGCCAAGAGCCACAACCAGAGCATCGGCGTCTACGAGAAGCTCACCTACGTCCTTCTGGGCCTGGCCATTCTGATCCTGCTCACGTCATGGCTCCGCAAGCGCCTCTTCCAGGGCATCACCTTGGCGCTCTACGGCCTGGCCATCTTCCAGCTCCACTACACCTACGTCGGGTTCGCTGCGCCCTTCCTACTGGCGGGCGCCTGGTACCTGGTCCGGGCCTACCGACTCCAACAGGAGCTCAGGCGGGCCGAGGCGGCTGGTCCCAACGCCCCACGGCCCAAGGCGAGTCCGGGCGCCGCCCCACCGCGTCCACGCCGCAACAAGCGCTACACCCCGCCCTCCTGACCCGCCCCTGAGCCCTCCGTTGCGAGGTGTGTGGAGCGGTCCGTGGCGTGGCGCCTGGCCCGCAGCCAGAGGAGCAGTGCCACGAGCACGAGCAGGATTGCCGCCAGGACAGCCGGCAGCACGAAGGCGCCCGCCGACGAATGCTCGGTGGCGACGATCGAAGCCGGCGAGACCAGAGCGGGATCGCCCGGCACGGCGATGGCCGCCACGGTGGAGCCCGGCCGGTGGAACGAGGCGCCGGGGAGCTGCACACCTGCGTAGTGCTTGCCGTCGATGGTGTAGGTGCCCCGACAGGCGTAGCCGGCCGCGTTGCTCCCGCTGCCGCCGAGAAGTCCGAGGCATCCCGTCACCGTGAAGGTGACCGGCACGCCGTCGTCGTGGAGGCGGTCGTCCTGTTGGTTCGTGTGGATCCCGACAATCGTGAAGACGACGGCCAGCACGGCGAGCGTGACGAGCACGATCCCGAGCGCCACCTGACCGACGCGCCGGGCGTCCACCGACACGCCAGCGCCGCGGAGTTGCCCGACGCGATCTCCCGGCTGGTGGAGACGCTGGGTGCTGCCGGCACCGTTGTCGCCGCCGCCGTCTTCGTCCCCGTTTCCCGCCACGGGAGGGTCGGTCGTGGTCATGTCGATCGGGAGAGCGTAGTGGGGTGCACCCCCCGGCCTCGCTTCGAGCCCTTCGGCACGGATGGGCCGGGCCTAAACCCGTTGGATTGCCGTCTGGGGTGGATTAACACGCTCGAAACACACGCGTGACCATGCGGAAACTCCTGAACTGCATTGTGTCTCCGGCGGGGAGAACCGTCCGAAATGGCTTAGCCGTACCCGGTGTTTTGTCACGCTCTGGCCGCAGAGCGGGGCGCCGGGTCGGATGACAGTTAGGAGAGCTTGAGTGATCCATCTGATAGGAGCGGTTTCATACGTTCCGTATCCCAGTTGGCTCAATCCGGCAGACAATACGTGGCAGATAACAGCCGCCACCTTCGTCGGCCTGATGAGCCTCCCTGCCCTGGCAGTGCTCTACGCGTCCCTCGTTCCCAAGAAGTGGGCCGTGAATGTACTCGCCATGATGTTCGCCGGATTCTCGCTGGTGATGGTCGCCTGGTTCCTGTGGGGCTACAAGCTCGGCTTCGGCGACACGTCAATCGGCGGCGGCGTGCACCTCGTCGGCGGTCTGGCTACGCAGACGCAGAACGCGGGAACCACCGGAACCTTGCAACACTTCTTCGAGAACTTCGTGGGGAAACCGGGTCCGATCACCAGTGCGTACGGTGAACAGGCGCAAGCCAGTTCGGCGGCCAACACGATCATCCCGTTCCACTTCCCGACCTCGGCGCTCGCCTACTTCCAGTTCGTGTTCGCCGCGATCACCCCGCTGCTGTTCCTCGGCAGCGTGCTCGGGCGCATCAAGTTCAGCGCCTGGTGCATCCTGGTGCCGTTCTGGTCGACGTTCGTGTACGGCGTGGACGCCTTCATGCTCTGGGGCGGCGGCTACTTCGCCCAGGAGGGTGCCCTCGACTTCTCCGGTGGCTACGTGATCCACATGTCGGCCGGAGTGTCCGGCTTCGTCGCGGCCTGGGTCCTCGGGCCGAGACTCTTGCGAGATAGACAGCACGCCTTGCCCAACAACCTCGTGATGGCGGCGGTCGGTGCCGGCATCCTGTGGCTCGGATGGAACGGGTTCAACGGTGGTGACCCCTACTACGCCGGCGCCAGCGCAGCGGCAGCGGTGGTCAACACGAACCTGGCCACCGCCACTGGTGTCCTGGTCTGGATCGCCCTGGACGCCTGGCTCTCCAAGGAGAAGAAGCCCACCTTCCTGGGCGGTGTGAACGGCATGATCTGCGGCCTGGTCGGCATCACACCGTGTGCCGGTTGGGTCAACGGCCTGGGTGCCATTTTCGTGGGCGCCATCTGCACCTGCATCGTGTGGGTCGCCTGGAACTACCTGTCCAAGGTCCCGCCGTTCTCGAAGGTCGACGACGCCCTGGGTGTCATCTACACCCACGGCATCGCAGGGTTCTTCGGCGGCATGCTGCTGGGCATCTTCGGTGACCCCAACATGATTGAGTACGGCTGCGGCCACCTCAACGCTTCGGGCCAGGTCATCGCCACGACCCAGGCGGAATACCTCACCGCCAAGGGATCCTGCGTGCCCTTCGGTGTCAACGGCCTGATGTACACCGGGTCGGCGCACCAGCTGTGGGAACAGTTCCGAGCGGCCATCTGGGTCATCTTCTGGTCGGCGCTCGTGACCTTCATATTGATGAAGCTGATCGGCTTGGTCCTGCGTGGCGCCCGCTACAAGGACGAGATCCTCGAAGTCGGCGACCTCGCCATCCACGGTGAGGAGGCCTTCCCCGAGGAGACCCTCGCCATGCGCAGCGATGGTGCCTTCGCCATGGCCGGTCTGGACAAGGGAGGGAGCGGCACAGCGGCGCCCACAGAGGATTATCCGGTCCCCGGCACCGATCCCGATACCGGCGGCGGGTCCTAGGCCCGATCACACAGGACGAAAGGAGATCGACAAATGAAGCTGATCGTGGCAGTCCTCAAGCCGTTCAAGCTCGATGACGTCAAGGAGACTCTGAAGAACCTCGGGGTGCAGGGCATGACCCTGACCGAGGCACAGGGTTTCGGACGCCAGCGAGGGCACACCGAGGTGTACCGCGGTGCGGAGTACGAGGTGGACTTCGTCCCCAAGCTCCGCATCGAGGTGCTGGTGGACGACGGCCAGGTCGACGAGGTGGTGGACGCCATCGTCTCCTCGGCCTCCACCGGCAAAATCGGTGACGGCAAGGTGTGGGTGATCCCCGTCGAAGCCGTGGTGCGGGTGCGCACCGGAGAACGCGGGCCTGACGCGTTGTAAGACGCAGCAGTCCTGTAGAGAGTCGGTCAGGCCGGGGCGCGGCGAGGTGCCCCGGCCTGCCGCTGTCCCCACGGCGGTTCAGTCCCCGGGTTCTTCCTGCCTGGCCGGAGGACGGCCGCGCTTGGGGAGTGGTGCGGCCTGTCGGGGCATGCGCCCGGCATCGCTGAGCGCGCGGCGGAGGAGCATCTCGATCTGGGCGTTGACGCTGCGCAGGTCGTCGTTGGCCCACCGCATCAGCGCATCGTGCACCGCAGGATCGATGCGGAGCAGGACCTGCCGCCGTTCGCTCATGATGGGCGGTCGCTCACGTGGAGAGCTCGCTCGCGCGGAGGCGCTCGCTCACGTATAGAGCGAACCCGTGTTCACGACGGGCGACGGCGGTTGGTCCCCACACAGGACCACCATCAGGTTGCTCACCATGCTGGCCGTCCGCTCCTCGTCGAGGGAGACGACGCCACCTTCGTTGAGGCGGCTGAGCGCCATCTCGACCATGCCGACCGCTCCTTCGACGATCCGCGAGCGGGCGGCCACCACGGCGTTGGCCTGCTGGCGCCGGAGCATGGCCTGCGCGATCTCCTGGGCGTAGGCCAGGTGGGAGATGCGCACCTCGATGACTTCGAGCCCGGCGATGGCGACGCGCTCGGCCACTTCGGCCGCCAGCTCGCCCGCCACCACGTCAGTCGAGCCGCGCAATGACGTCCCCGCCCCGGTCGTGTCGTCATAGGGGTGGCTCACCGCGACGTGACGGAGCGCGGACTCGGCCTGCACCGAAATGAAGTCGACGAAGTTGTCCACGGCGAAGGTCGCCTTGGCCGTGTCAGCCACCTGCCAGACCACGATGGCGGCGATCTCGACCGGGTTGCCATCGGCGTCGTTGACCTTCAGATGGCCGGTCTCGAAGTTGCGCACCCGGATGCTGACCCGGCGCCGCACCGTGAACGGCGCCATCACCCACCAGAACCCGGGACGCCGGATGGTGCCGACATAGCGCCCGAAGAACAGGACGACCGAGGTCTGACCCGGGGGGACGATGGCCAACGACGCGAAGACGAGGACGAAGACGAGGATCGGCGGCACAATGAAGGGCGTGCCGTCCTGCCCACCCACGATGGCGCCGGCGACACAGCCGGCCAGCACGACGACACCGAGCCAGCCATTGGCGGTGAAGGCAGGACGCTCCGTGACGTCGACCCGGGCCCCCTGGTGCCCAACGGGTCCGGCGTTGACGGGAATGATCGGTGTGGCAGTGCTCATGGTGACTCCTCCGACATTAAGTGATATCTAATAGATATCACTTTTCCCCGGCGTTGCCTACCCCCCGTTGTCCATTCCCATGGCCGCCCGGGGCGCGGGAAGAAGGGTCGGTCGATGGGCGTCAGTCGGTGGGCTGGTCGGCCTGCCGGGCCACGGCGGCAGCTGCCGCGGCCGCGGCTTCGGGGTCGCCCAGGTAATCGGCGGCGCGGACCGTGAGGTCATCGTCGAGGCGCATGCGGAAGGGGATGCCGGTCGGGACCTCGAGCTCGGTGATGGCGTCGTCGGATCTCTGCTCCAGGTGCTTGCGCAGCGCCCGGATGGAGTTGCCGTGGGCGGCCACAAGTACGGCACCCCCGTGGACGGCGGTGGCCCGGAGGTCGGGCACGATGGCCGACTCCCAGTAGGGCACGGTGCGGGCCACCACGTCCTTCAGGCACTCGGTCCGCGGCAGGTCGGCGGGGTCGAGGTCGCGGTAGCGGGGGTCGTCGGCCACCTCCCAGGGATTGTCGGGGGAGAGGGGCGGCGGCGGGGTGTCGTAGCCACGGCGCCAGAGCTGGAGCTGCTCGGCGCCGAACTCCTGCTTGACCTGGGCCTTGTTCTTCCCCTGGAGGTCGCCGTAATGGCGTTCGTTGAGGCGCCAGTCGCGGCGGACCGGGAGCCAGCTGCGGCCGGCGGCGGCCAGGGCCAGCTCGGCGGTCCGGATGGCCCTGGTCAGGAGGGACGTGTGCAGCACCCGCAGGTCCAGACCGTCGGTGGCGGCCAGGAGTTCGCCGCCGGCGCGGGCCTCGGCCTCCCCGGCCGGGGTCAGGTCGACGTCGACCCACCCCGTGAACAGGTTCTCGGCGTTCCAGGTGGACTGGCCATGGCGGATCAGGACCAGATCGAGCATGTGCCCAGCGTAGGTGGGCCCGGCGGAAAGATGGAAACCACCAGCTCAGCGTGGTGAAAACCGGGGTGGCAGCCTCCTCCTCAAATATCTTGACAAGAGGGGACTCAACTTTGTTACACTGGTGGACAGCAATAAACGCCGTAGCAAGAAGACTGGGCACAGAGGCGCCGGACGGAACCGGCAGACGAACGACAAGCGGAAGGAACTGCAGATATGGCCAAGGCCGTAGGAATCGACCTGGGAACCACCAACTCGGTGGTCAGCGTGTTGGAGGCGGGCGAGCCCGTCGTGATCCCGAACGCGGAGGGTGGCAGGACCACCCCGTCTGTCGTCGGCTTCTCCAAGACGGGCGAGGTGCTCGTCGGTGAGGTGGCCAAGCGTCAGGCCATCACCAACCCCGACCGGACCATCCGCTCGGTCAAGCGCCACATGGGGACGGGCTGGACCGTCGACATCGACGGCAAGCCGTACACGGCGCAGGAGATCTCGGCCCGCATCCTGGGCAAGCTGAAGAGGGACGCCGAGTCGTATCTCGGTGACACCGTGACCCAGGCCGTCATCACCGTGCCCGCGTACTTCGACGACGCACAGAGGACGGCCACCAAGGAGGCCGGGTCGATCGCCGGGCTCGAGGTGCTCCGCATCATCAACGAGCCGACAGCCGCCGCGCTGGCCTACGGCCTCGACAAGGAGGGCGAGGACCAGACGGTCCTCGTCTTCGACCTCGGCGGCGGGACGTTCGACGTCTCCGTCCTCGACATCGGTGAAGGCGTCTTCGAGGTCAAGTCCACCTCGGGCAACACCAAGCTCGGTGGGGACGACTGGGACGACAAGGTCATCGAGTGGCTCGTGACCGAGTTCAAGAACACCGAGGGCGTCGACCTGTCGGCCGACAAGATGGCCATGCAGCGCCTGAAGGAGGCCGCCGAGAAGGCCAAGATCGAGCTGTCCTCCGTGCAGGACACGCAGATCAACCTGCCTTTCATCACGGCCACGTCCGAGGGCCCGAAGCACCTCGACCTCAAGCTGACGCGGGCGAAGTTCAACGAGCTCACCGCCGACCTGGTCGACGATCTGCGCGGGCCGTTCGACGCCGCCATCAAGGATGCCAACCTGAAGACCTCCGACATCGACCACGTCGTCATGGTCGGCGGGTCGACCCGCATCCCGGCGGTGCAGGAGCTGGTGCAGAACCTCACGGGCAAGGAGCCCCACAAGGGCGTCAACCCCGACGAGGTCGTGGCCATCGGCGCCGCCGTGCAGGCCGGAGTGCTCAAGGGTGAGGTGAAGGACGTCCTGTTGCTCGACGTCACGCCGCTCTCGCTGGGCATCGAGACCAAGGGGCAGGTCATGCACCGCCTCATCGAGCGCAACACCACCATCCCGACCAAGCGGTCGGAGATCTTCACGACGGCCGAGGACAACCAGCCGTCGGTCGAGATCCACGTGCTCCAGGGTGAGCGCGAGATGGCGATGTACAACAAGACGCTCGGCAAGTTCCAGCTGGTGGACCTGCCGCCGGCGCCACGGGGCATCCCGCAGATCGAGGTCACGTTCGACATCGACGCCAACGGGATCGTCCACGTGTCGGCGCAGGACAAGGCCACGGGCAAGGCGCAGTCGATGACGATCACCGGCCAGTCCTCACTGGCCAAGGACGACATCGAGCGCATGGTGCGCGACGCCGAGGCCCACGCCGAGGACGACCGGAACCGGCGCGAGGAGGCCGAGGTGCGCAACAGCGCCGACACCCTCGTGTACCAGACCGAGAAGCTGCTCAACGAGCAGGGCGAGAAGTTCGAGGGCTCCGAGAAGGAGGACGTCGAGACCGCCCTGAAGAGCGTGAAGGACGCGCTCGCCGGGACCAGCGTGGAGGCCATCAAGGACGCCACCGAGAAGCTGGTGAGTGTCTCGCAGAGCTTCAGCCAGCGCCTGTACGAGCAGGCCTCCGCCTCGACGGGCGGCGGCGACGCCGCCGGTTTCGGTGGCGACGGTGCGCCCGGCGGTGACGGCTCCAGCGAGAGTGCGTCGGACGACGACGTCGTCGACGCCGAGATCGTCGATGAGCAATGAGCTTCGGCGACCAGGCCGTGCCCGAGGAGGAGCCCGTCTCCTCTGAGGGCGGGGCGGCCCACAGGACACCGGCCGTGCCGGGCGTCGCCGGAGACGGCAACGGCTCGGCGGCGCCGGCGACCGATCAGGAGGGGCCGGCCGAGGAGGCCGACCCGCGGGAGGTGCTGACGCGCGAGCGGGACGAGTACCTGCTGGCGCTGCAGCGCACCCAGGCCGACTTCGAGAACTACCGCAAGCGCATTGTGCGCCAGCAGGAGGAGCAGGCGGCACGCGCCGCGCAGCACCTGGTGGACAAGCTGCTGCCGGTGCTCGACGCGCTCGACTTGGCCGAGAACCACCTGAAGGCCTCCCTCGACGTGGGCGAAGGCGCCAAGGCGCTGCACGCCTCGCGGGCGATGCTCATGGACATTTTGGCGAGGGAAGGCCTCGAGCGGGTCGACCAGCCCGAGGTCACGTTCGACCCGGCGGTGCACGACGCCGTCGCGCATGCCGACGGCGAGGGCGGCCCGGAGGGCCAGACCCTGGTGGACGAGGTCATGCGTTCCGGCTACCGCTGGAAGGGTCAGGTGCTGCGTCCCGCCATGGTCCGCGTGCGGGGGTGAGCTGACTCATGGCCGCACAGCGGGAATGGTTCGAGAAGGACTACTACAAGGTGCTCGGCGTCGTCCCGACGGCGTCGGAGAAGGAGATCACGCGCGCCTACCGGAAGCTGGCGAAGGAGAACCACCCGGACACCAACCCCGGTACGGAGGAGCGCTTCAAGGAGATCAGCGCCGCCTATGACGTCATCGGCGACGCCGAGAAGCGCAAGGAGTACGACGAGGTCCGCGCCCGCGGTCCCGTCGGTGGCTTCGGTGGCGTCCCCGGTGGTGGGGGCGGAGGCACCTTCCGCATGGAGGACATGGGCGACCTCGGTGACCTCTTCGGGGGTCTCTTCGGTGGCGGTGCCGGCCGGACGCGCACGACCCAGCGTGGACCGCAACGGGGCGCCGACATGGAGGCGCAGCTCCACCTGTCGTTCCAGGACGCGGTGCACGGCGTCACGACCTCGGTCAACGTGCCCCAAGAGGTGCGCTGCTCGAACTGCCGCGGCAGCGGAGCGGCGCCGGGCACGTCGACGCACACCTGCCCGCGCTGCGGGGGGACGGGGAGCCTCAACGACAACCAGGGGCTGTTCTCCCTCAGCACGGTCTGCCCGGACTGCATGGGGCGGGGGACGCTGTTCGACACGCCCTGCCCCGTGTGCCACGGGACCGGGCAGGAGCACAAGGTGCGTGCGGTCAAGGTCCGCATCCCGGCCGGGGTCGAGGACGGCCAGCGCATCAGGGTCAAGGGACGGGGTGCGCCCGGACAGGGCATGGCTCCGGCCGGCGACCTCTACGTGGTCGTCCATGTGGCGAAGCACGAGGTCTTCGGGCGCAGCGGCCGCAATCTGACCATCACTGTGCCGATCACGTATCCAGAGGCGGCGCTGGGGACGACGATCACGGTGCCCACGCTCGACGGCAAGGTGACGCTGAAGGTGCCGGCGGGCACGCAGTCCGGCCGGGTGCTGCGCGTGCGCGGGCGGGGAGTCCCGGGCGGCTCGGGCCGCAACGGCAAGAAGCCGGGTGACCTCTTAGTGAAGGTCGAGGTGGTGGTGCCTACGGAGCTCACCGACGAGCAGAAGGCGGCGCTGGAATCACTGGCCGCGGTGACGGAGCCGGCGCCGCGTATCGCCGTGGAGGGATGAGGGGTCTGAGTGCCGTGCGTGTGACGAGTGGGGTGATGAACTGATGGCCGACCGCGACAGCAACCAGGCGGTCTACGTGATCTCGGTGGCGGCGGAGCTGACCGGGATGCATCCGCAGACGCTGCGCATCTACGAGCGCAAGGGCCTGCTCGACCCGTCGCGCACGAGCGGCGGCAGCCGGCGCTTCTCGGAGCACGACCTGGAGCGCCTCCGCCACATTCAGGAGCTGACGTCGACGGGGCTCAACCTCGAAGGCGTGCGCCGCGTGTTGCAGCTCGAGTCTGAGCTGTCCCGGCTGCGCGAGGAACTGGTCCAGGTGCGGGCGCAGGCGCTCGACGCGGTGGCGGCCACGCACCGGCAGTACCGGCGCGACCTGGTGCCGCTGCGCCAGTCGCCGGTGCCCTACCGGCGGACCGGCTCGTAGCGGCCCGTTGCACGAGACGAACAACACAGACACGAACGAGACGCACACGAATTTGGACACCACGACGCGCGACACGAGAAAGGCGAGCCGGTGCCGATAGACCCCGAACGATGGACGAACAATACGAAGGCCGCCTTCAGCGCGGCGACCGGGCACGCAGCCTCGTCCAACCATCCCGAACTGACGCCGGCGCACCTGCTGGACGCCCTGCTGCAGCAGCAAGAGACGATGACGCGCCCCTTGCTGACCCAGGTAGGCGTGGACCCCGACGTGCTGGCAGGCAAGGTGCACGAGCAGCTGTCCCGCCTGCCGCGGGCCGACGGCGGGGCCGAGCCCGGCCTGTCGCGTGACGCCCGGACCGTGCTGGAAGCGGCGGACCAGAACCGCCGCGACCTGGGCGACGACTACGTGTCGGTGGAGCACCTGGTGCTGGCGCTGGCTGACCAGATCGGCGTCACCCGGGATGCCCTGCTGGGGGCGCTGCGCACCGTGCGCGGGAATCACCGCGTCTCCACGCCGGATCCCGAGCAGACCTACCAGGCGCTGGCCAAGTACGGGCGCGACCTGACCGAGGCGGCCCGCGAGGGCAAGCTCGACCCGGTCATCGGGCGCGACGAGGAGATCCGCCGGGTGATTCAGGTGCTGTCGCGGCGCACCAAGAACAATCCTGTCCTGATCGGCGAGCCCGGCGTGGGCAAGACGGCGATCGTCGAGGGGCTGGCCAACCGCATCATTGAGGGCGACGTGCCCGAGGGCCTGAAGGGCAAGCGGGTCATTGCGCTCGACCTCGGCTCCATGGTGGCCGGCGCCAAGTACCGCGGCGAGTTCGAGGAGCGCCTGAAGGCGGTGCTCAAGGAGATCACCGACGCCGAGGGCGAGATCGTCACCTTCATTGACGAATTGCACACGATCGTCGGAGCGGGCGCGGCCGAGGGTGCAATGGACGCGGGCCAGATGATCAAGCCCATGCTGGCCCGGGGCGAGCTGCGCCTCATCGGTGCCACCACGCTCGACGAGTACCGCACCTCTATTGAGAAGGACGCCGCGCTGGAGCGCCGCTTCCAGCCCGTCTTCGTCGGGGAGCCCTCGGTCGAGGACACCATCGCCATTCTGCGCGGGCTGTCGGAGCGCTACATGGCGCACCACAAGGTGCGTATTCAGGACGCCGCGCTGGTGGCAGCGGCCGTGCTGTCGGACCGCTACGTCACCGGGCGCTTCCTGCCCGACAAGGCCATCGACCTCATTGACGAGGCGTCCTCGAAGCTGCGCATCGAGATCGACTCCATGCCGACCGAGCTCGACCAGATTTCGCGGCGCATCCGCCAGCTCGAGATCGAGAAGCTGGCCTTGGAGAAGGAGACCGACGACGCGTCCAAGGAGCGCCTCGAGCGCCTGGAGCGCGAGCTGGCCGAGATGAGCGAGCAGCGCGACTCCATGGCGGCCCACTGGCAGCAGGAGAAGAGCTCCCTCGAGGCCGTCAGCCAGCTGCAGGAGGCGAAGGCCGCCAAGGAGGAGGAGGCAGCGCGCTTGGAGCGCGACGCCGACCTCGCCGGCGCGGCAGCCATCCGCTACGGCGAGCTGCCGGACCTCGACCGCCGCATCGCCCAGGCCGTCGAGGACCTGGCCAAGCTGCAGACCAGCTCGCGCTTCTTGAAGGAGGAGGTGGACGCCGAGGACATCGCCGAGGTGGTGAGCCGCTGGACCGGCGTGCCGGTCTCGCGCCTCATGGAAGGCGAGGTGCAGAAGCTGGTGCGCCTCGAGTCCACCCTGCACGAGCGCGTGGTGGGACAGGACGAGGCGGTCTCCGCCGTGGCCAACGCCATCCGGCGCAGCCGGGCCGGGCTCAGCGATCCCAACCGGCCCATTGGGTCCTTCCTCTTCCTGGGGCCGACCGGCGTCGGCAAGACCGAGCTGGCCCGAGCGCTGGCCGAGTATCTCTTCGACGACGAGCGGGCGATCGTCCGCATCGACATGAGCGAGTACATGGAGAAGCACGCCGTGTCGCGCCTCGTGGGCGCGCCCCCGGGGTACATCGGGTACGACGAAGGTGGGCAGCTCACCGAGGCCGTGCGCCGGCGCCCGTACTCGGTCGTGCTGCTCGACGAGTTGGAGAAGGCCCACCCGGACGTGTTCAACATTCTGCTGCAGGTGCTCGAGGACGGGCGCCTGACCGACGGGCAGGGGCGCACGGTCGATTTCACGAACACCGTGCTGATCATGACGTCGAACCTCAAGGGTGAGCCGGTCGACTACTTCAAGCCCGAGTTCATCAACCGCATCGACGAGATCGTCCGCTTCAAGCCGCTGAGCGAGGAGGACCTAGCGGTCATCCTCGGCATTCAGCTGGGCCGGCTGCGGTCGCGCCTGGCCGAACGCCGTCTCTCGCTGGTGGTGACGCCTGAGGCGGAGCAGTGGCTGGCCCACGCCGGCTACGACCCCGACTACGGCGCCCGCCCGCTGCGCCGGGTGCTGCAGCGCTCCATCGAGGATCCACTGGCGCTCGCGCTGTTGGAGGGGCGCTACCTCGACGGGGGGACCGTCACGGTCGGAGTCGACGATGGTGCGATCGTGTTGCACTGACGGTGCGCTGATTTGAGCTCACGCTCACACGGCGATTGCGTCGAGACAACTGACGCGCAAGCCGGCGCGTGAGCACCGTTTTTTCGAAGTCCGCCCTGTAGGATTTCCCGGTCCACACTGCAACTGAACCGGGAAGGCGGACGAGATGGCAGGGTCCTTTCGCATGTGGCGGTGGCTGAGCGCACTGGCGCTCGTCGCCGTCGGCCTTGTCATGGGTGCCTCGGTCGCCGGCGCGCAGGCCGCGTCCAGCGGAGTCGTCGCGGCGCACTCGTCGGGGACACAGGTCGGGGGTGGGTTGTCGGCCTCGCCGTTGCAGCTCCACACCAACCCTGGACATTTCCTGACGGAGCCCGGGGCACACGTCGCCGGTCGCTCCTATGCGTCGGTGTCCACTAACTGGTCGGGCCAGATCGCGACGGGCTCGACCCTCAACAGCGTCAGCGCGGAGTGGAGCGTGCCCGCCGTCCAGCCCACGCAGTACAACGGGGCGTCGGCAACTTGGATCGGGATCGACGGCGGTCCGGGCTCGCCGGATTCCATCATTCAGACGGGCACGGCGCAGGTGACCGACGACGGGATCACGGAGTACAGCGCGTGGTACGAGCTCTATCCCCAGCCGGCGGTGACCATCGAGGGGGTGTCCCCCGGTGACGAGATGCAGGCATCCATCACCCGGCAGGCGGGAAGCACCTGGACTCTCACGATCAATGACCTCACTTCACATCAACCGGCGTCGGGCATGGTGACGTACAGCGGTCCCGCTGTCTCGGCCGAATGGATCGAGGAGCTGCCGACCGCCATCGGGTCGGCCCAGCCCACGCTGGCCAACTTCGGGTCGGCGACGTTCACCAACATGGGCACCACCGCGTCCGGCCCGGTGACGTACACCCCGATCGACATGGTCGACGAGAGCGGCAACAGCATCGCGACGGCAGGCCCGATCGCAAATGGATCCTTCACGGACACCTACGTGCCGAGCGCGCGCGGCTACTGGCTGGTCGGCTCGGACGGCGGGATCTTCTCCTTCGGTCAGGCCCAGTTCTACGGGTCGACCGGGAGCCTGCACCTGCAGCGGCCCGTGGTCGGCATCGTGCCCACGGCTGACCACGGCGGGTACTGGCTCGACGCCTCCGACGGTGGCGTCTTCAGTTACGGGAACACCCGGTACTACGGGTCGATACCCGGGCTGGGGCTCCATCCCGCCGGGTCGGGGTTGCCGAACAGCCTCAACGCGCCCATCGTGGGCATGGTCCCGTCGTTCGACGACAACGGCTACTTCATGGTGGCCTCCGACGGCGGAGTCTTCGCCTTCGGGGATGCGCACTTCGCCGGGTCCTGCCCCGGCATCGGGGGCTGCTCGGGCTCTGCGGTGGCTGTCATGCCCGACGCCAGTGGCGACGGCTACTGGCTCGTGACGTCCACGGGGCACATCTACACCTTCGGTGACGCACCGTACTTCGGCGCCCCGGGCCAAGGCACCGTGACCTCGGCCGTGGCCACGCCCGACGGACAGGGGTACTGGGTCCTCCTGGCCGACGGCCAGGTCGACCCTTACGGCGACGCCGGCAGCTATGGCTCACCGTCTGCGGGAGGCTTCGGCGGCCTGGACCCAGCGACGGCGATCTTCAGCACATCCGACGGTGCGGGCTACTGGGTCTCGTCGGCCCTCGGCGCCGTCTCCAGCTTCGGGGACGCGCCCGAGGACGGAGGGATGACGAGCACGCACCTGAACGGCTCGATCATCGCGGCCACCGGGTTCTGATTCCTTCCGGGGTTCGATCCCGGCTCAGGATCCGGCGTAGCGCGGGCGGTCCGGGACGATCGCCCACCCGCTCGTGCCGTGTGCGTGCCGGATGGCCGACGTGTCGAGCAGGGCCTGCAGGGTCGGACCGCCGTCGGTCGCCATGCCGACCACGGTCCCGATCCCTTGGCCGGCGGCGGCGCCGAGGAACGGAGCGTCCCCAGAGTTGAACAGACCACCGTCGGCCGCCGTGAACCAGTAACCGTTGCCTGTCGGCATTCCCGCCATGGCCACGATCGGTTGGTTGAGGTGGATGTTGCCGGTGGAGCCGTAGAACTGCGCGTCGCCATAGGCGAAGATGCCGCCGTCGGAGGCCACCAGCCAGTAGCCGGCGCCATCGGGTGTCGGGGCCATGCCGACGATGGGCTTGTTGAGGTGGAGGCTCCCCGTGGAGCCGTAGAACGGGGCGTCGCCGTAGGAGAAGATCCCCCCGTCCGTGGCGACGAGCCAGTAGCCCCCCGCGTCGATCGTGGGCGCCATGCCGACGATCGGTTTGTTCAACGCGATGCCGCCCGCGGAACCGAAGAAGCCAGCGTCGCCGTAGTTGAAGATGCCGCCGTCACTGGCCACCAACCAGTACCCGCCGTCGTCGCCCGTCGCGGCCATACCCACGACGGGGTGGTTGAGCGGCGCCCCGCCGTGGTCGCCGTGGAACGTCGCGTCACCGAAGTGGGCCACTGTCCCGGTCGAACTGACCTGGTAGTAGCCGATTGTCCCGGTCCCCGAGAGCGAGACGGTGGTATACGTCTGCAACGAATCGGTCAGTGTCAAGGTGGCCGAACGGGCTCCGAGCGCGCCCGGGAAGAACACGACATCGATGGTGCAGGAGTCACCCGAATTGATGACGGCGTTGTCGAGCTCGTCCGTGTTGCAATCGAGGTCCGGGGCCGCGCCGAAGTCGTTGGCGTCCGTCCCGGACGTTTCGTAGCCCGTGATGGTGTCGGTCTGTGCGCTTGTGTTGGTCACGGTGAATTCCCCGATGGTGAAGTCGCCCAGCGTGACGCTGCCGAGATTCACGCCGCCGGGGCTCGCGCTCAGCCTGGGTGCCGCCGCACCGGCACTGCCATTGGTGCCGGCTGTGGCGGCGGCAATGGACAGGCCGCCGCAAAGAAGACCGCACATGGCCAGCGACATCCAGCGCTGCACTCGGGACTTCATGGCTACCGCCTCCAGTTTCCCCGGGTGCGCCCGGCTTCGCGCAGATTAGCGAGGCCGCGGCCGGGCAGGAAGAAGTCTGTGACAATTACTTGCCGAAATAGCGGGTGCCAGACGAGTCGTAGCCCCACGCCACGGTCCCTGCCCGCGCGCAGCCAAGTGCGGCGGCATCGCCGGTATGTCCGCCTCCGCCCGATAGGTAGGCACGCCGTCGGCGGCCATGCCGACGACCCGGCCGACACCCTGCCCCGTCCCCTCCCGCTGCCGTCGAACGGAGCGGCGCCGTAATTGAACAGCCCGCCGTCGGCAACGGAGAACCAGTAGCCCGACCCGTCGGGCATGGCGGCCATGCCGTCAATCGGCTGGACCAGTGGCAGCGCGTCAGCGGAGCCGTAGAACCCGCGCGTCGTCGTAGCTCGAGATGCCTCCGTCGGACGCCACCAACCAGTACCTGTTGGGCCCGTTGGCGTTACAGCTTCCGGCCATCGGAGAGACTCAGACGAGCACGCCCGTCGGAGCGAACGCCGTTGTCATCTCGCGGCAGAAAGCGCCGAGGTCCTCAGGCCCGCGGCCGGTCACCAGAGTGTTGATGCCCAGCCGGCACACGACCACGTCGCGGTCGACCCAGTACGCACCGGCATTGCGCAGGTCGGTCTGCAGGCTGGGCCACGAGGTGAGGGTGCGGCCCGCCACGAGGTCCCCCTCAATGAGGGTCCACGGGCCGTGGCAGATCGCGGCCACGGGCTTGCCCGCCTCGAACATCGCCATGAGGAAGTCCACGGCCGCCGCGTCGGTACGGAGGTGGTCTGGGTTCGCCACCCCGCCTGGCAGGACGACGGCGTCGAAGTCGGCGGCATTGACCAGCTCGGTGGTCTGGTCGACCGGGAAGCGGTCGGCGCGGTCGAGGTGGCGCATGGTCTCGACCATCCCGGACTGGGGGGCGATCAACTCGGCCGTCCCGCCGGCGTCGACCACAGACCTCCATGGAATCAGGAGTTCGATCTCTTCGATGCCTTCGTTGGCCACCACGAAGGCGACCCGCACGTCCCGCAGCTCGTTCGTCACTGTCACTGCCCTCCTCGAGCACCCTCCGGGACACCCCGGTCGATCGGGAGAATGCGCCCCTGCCCAGGTCGGAGATACCCAGCAAGTTGAGGTCGTAACCATTTCGGACCCGTTATCAGGGAGAGAGATACACTGGTGCGTAATCCGAAGCGACAGAGCGAACGGAGAGGCGCGTGCCCGCAACCGTTGTGGTCGGGACCCAGTGGGGCGACGAGGGGAAGGGCCGGTTCACCGATCTCCTTGCCCGCGAAATGGACCTCGTGGTCCGCTATCAGGGTGGCCACAACGCCGGCCACCGCATCGTCGTCAACGGCGAGGCCTTCGCCCTGCAGCTCGTGCCCAGTGGCATCCTCTACGACCACATCACCCCGATTATCGGCAACGGTGTCGTGGTCGACCCGGCCGTCCTGCTCGAGGAACTCGACATGCTGGCGTCCCGGGGCATCGACACCAGTCGTCTGGTGGTGAGCGGCAACGCCCATTTGATCATGCCGTATCACCAGGAGCTGGACCGGGTGACCGAGCGCTTCCTGGGCAAGAACGCCCTCGGGACGACCAAACGCGGCATCGGCCCCGCCTACGCCGACAAGGCCACTCGCGTCGGCCTGCGCGTCCAGGACCTCTTCGACCCCAAGATCTTCCGCCAGAAGCTCGACGTCGTGCTCAAGGAGAAGAACGCCATCCTGGCCAAGGTCTACAACCGCCTGCCCATGGACGCCGGGGAAATCGCGGATCGCTACCTGGGCGAGTACGCCCCGCGTATCGAACCCATGGTGGGGGACACGGTCGGCATGGTTCACGACGCCATGGACGCTGGGCGCCAGGTCCTGCTCGAAGGAGCCCAGGCGACCTTCCTGGATCTCGACCATGGGACCTATCCCTTCGTGACGTCATCGAATCCCGTCGCCGGCGGCGCCTGCACGGGCTCGGGCCTCGGACCACGGGACATCGAGCGGGTGGTCGGCATCGCCAAGGCCTACGTGACCCGGGTCGGCGCCGGCCCCTTCCCGACCGAGCAGGAGAACGACATCGGCGAGCTGCTGGTGGAGCGGGGCCACGAGTTCGGCACCAACACGGGACGCCGGCGCCGCTGTGGCTGGTTCGACGCCGTCATGCTGCGCCAGGCGGTGCGCCTCAACTCCATGACCGAGGTGGCGCTGACCAAACTCGACGTGCTCGACACCTTCGAGTCGGTCAAGGTCTGCGTGGCCTATGAGGCCGACGGCATCCGCTACACCCATCTGCCCTACCACCAGTCGACCTTTCACAAGGCCAAGCCGGTCTACGAGGAGCTGCCGGGTTGGCGCACCGATCTCAGTGCGGTGACCGCGCCCGGCGACATGCCCCCCGCCGCTCGGGACTACGTGGCCTTCCTGTCGGAGCAGATCGGCGTGCCCGTCCGGCTCGTCGGGGTCGGACCGGGTCGGGAGCAGACCGTTTCGTTCGCCACCGCGTGAGGGTCTGCATCGTCGGCAGCGGCGCCCGCGAGCACGCGCTCGCCCACGTGCTGGCACGCACGGCAGACGTAATGGTGACCCCGGGCAACCCCGGCATGGCGCCGCCCATCACCGTGGCCGACGACGAGTCGGTCGAGGAGATCGCCGCCGACCTCTATGTGATCGGCCCCGAAGCTCCGCTGGTGGCCGGCCTCGCCGACACGCTGCGAGGCCAGGGTCGCGCGGTCATGGGACCGGGGGCGGACGGTGCGCTGCTTGAGGGCTCGAAGGCCTTCATGAAGGAGGTGCTCCGCGCGGCGCGGGTTCCGACCGCTGGCTTCGCCACCTTCGACGCCCTCGAGTCCGCCGCCGCCATGGCGTACCTCGAGACGCTGCCGGGACCCTGGGTGATCAAGACGGACGGACTGGCGGCAGGCAAGGGCGTGTTGGTCGCGCAGACCCTGGACGAGGCTCGCCAGGATGTCGCCGCCAAGCTCTCGGGCGCCTCGTTCGGCGACGCCGGACGAACCGTCGTCATTGAGGAGGGCTTGGTCGGCGAGGAGTGCTCGCTCCTCGTGCTCTGCGACGGCACCCACGCCGTCCCGCTGGTGCCGGCGCAGGACTTCAAGCGCGTCGGCGACGGCGACGCCGGGCCGAACACCGGTGGCATGGGGGCTTACGCGCCGATGCCGCACGTGGACGGGCCTGTGGTGGACGCCATCATGGACACGGCCATCCGCCCGCTGGTCGAGGAGTTGCGCCGCCGTGGCATCGACTACCGCGGCGTGCTCTACGCCGGCCTCATGCTGACCGCGGACGGCCCGAAGGTCATCGAATACAACGTGCGCTTCGGGGACCCCGAGGCCGAGGTGGTGCTGCCGCTGTTGGACGTCGACGCCGCGGAGCTCTTCCTCGCCGTGGCCAATGGAGACCTGAGCGGGTCGCAACCGCCGGCCTTCTCTGACGCCGCCGCCGTCTGTGTCGTCCTGGCCTCCCAGGGCTACCCCGAGAGCCCGCGTACGGGCGACACCATCGAGGGATTGGACAGCGCTGGCCAGTCGGTCGCCGCTGTCGACGGCGCGACCGTCTTCCACGCCGGCACCCGGCGCCACGGCCCCGACGGGCCCTTCTACACGGCGGGCGGCCGCGTGCTCGCCGTCACGGCAGTCGCACCGTCCGTGGAGCAGGCCCGCGCGCGCGCGTACGCGGCGGCGGAACCGATTGACTGGGAGGGTATGCAGATGCGACATGACATTGCCGCGCTGGTCCCGGGCAGCGCGGTCGCGGCGGGAGAGGGCGGCCGATGATCCCGCGCTACGCCCCAGCGGACATGGCGGCGCTGTTCAGCGACACGGCGCGCTTCGCGCTCTGGCTCGAGGTCGAGTTGCTGGCCACCGAGGCCCAGGCCGCCGTCGGGGTCGTGCCGGCCGAGGACGCCGTTACCTGCCGCGCCAAGGCTCCCACGGTCGACGACCTTTTCGTGGCCGACGTGCTCGAGCGCGAGAAGATCACGGACCACGACGTGGCGGCGTTCGTCGATGTGGTGCAGGAGCGCATTGGCGCGCCGGCCGGCTCGCACATCCACTACGGGCTGACCTCGTCCGACGTCGTGGACACGGCGCTCTGCGCCACGCTCACCCGGGCCACCGACCTGCTGCTGGCCGACATCGACGCCTTCGTCGCCGCGCTCAAGGCCCGCGCCCTCGAGCTCCTGCACGTGCCGGTGACGGGCCGCACACACGGCATGCACGCCGAGCCCACCACGTTCGGGGCAAAGTTCGCGTTGTGGGCCCTGCAGGCCGACCGCGACCGGCGCCGGATGCTGGCGGCGCGTCACGGCATCGCCGTCGGCAAGCTCTCCGGCGCGGTCGGGACCTACTCCAACATCGACCCCCGAGTGGAAGCCAGCGTCTGTGCCGCCCTCGGCCTGACCCCGGTGCCGGCGACCCAGGTCATCGCCCGCGACCGCCACGCTGAGTACTTCTACGCCTGCGCAGCCATCGGCTCGACCATCGAGTTGATGTGCACCGAGATCCGGCACCTGGCCCGGAGCGAGCTGGGCGAGGCCGAAGAGCCCTTCGGCGCCGGCCAGAAGGGCAGCTCGGCCATGCCGCACAAGCGCAACCCGATTTTGTCGGAGCGACTCTGCGGGCTGGCGCGACTGCAACGCGGCTACCTCGGTGCCGGGTTGGAGGACGTGGCGCTCTGGCACGAACGCGACATCTCGCACAGCTCGGTCGAGCGGGTCGCCCTCCCCGACGCGTCCATGCTGGCCTGCTACATGCTGCGCAAGGCCACGGGCCTGGCGGCCGGCCTGGTGGTCCACCCTGAGCGGGCGCTGCAGAATCTCACCGAGGGCACACTGGGACTGGTCTTTTCCCAGTCGGTCCTCCTGGCGCTCGTCTCGGGCGGGCTGACTCGCGACGAGGCCTACCGCATCGTGCAGCGTGACGCCCGCCTCGCCTGGGAGGAGCGCCGCCCCTTGCGCGCTGTCC
>Ga0302324_100004114_pt1 | contig 32405 bp, 30 predicted proteins | sample Palsa_T0_1_FD_201949 | JGI IMG/M metagenome (GOLD analysis project Ga0302324, IMG submission 201949) | Peat permafrost microbial communities from Stordalen Mire near Abisko, Sweden - Palsa_T0_1 | ecosystem: Environmental > Terrestrial > Soil > Palsa > Peat permafrost | place: Sweden: Abisko... | reverse complement strand
TTTCGCATCGGCATCTCCGGACCGTTAACCGAAGTGATCGGTATGGTCAAAGACGGCAAGTATCAAAGTCTGACGGACTCGCAGGAGCCGGTGCTTTTCAAATCGATTCTGCAGTCTTACAATACGACCACCACGCTGGAGGTACGATCGCCGCTGCCCGAAGCGCGCATGGTGCGGCAGATGCGGCAGGCCCTGGCGCGGCTCGATCCGAACATGCCGCTCTACGGTTCCGGAAGTCTGGAACAGATGCTCGGCTTTGCCTTCTTCCCGAGCCGCGCCGCCGCGCTGGTGCTCAGCGCGTTCGGCCTGCTGGCGATCATGCTGGCGGTAACGGGCATACACGGCCTGGTGTCTTATGCGGTGGCCCGGCGGGTGCGTGAAATCGGAATTCGCATGGCCATTGGCGCGCGCCCCTACCAGGTGCTGCGCCTGGTGCTGGGCCGCGTGATGCTGCTGCTGGCTGCGGGCTCCGCCTTGGGATTGCTGCTGGCGACGGCTACCGGGCGTGTGCTCGCGAGCATCGTCTACGAGGCTTCGGCGCGCGACCCGTTGGCGCTGGCTGCGGTGCTGGCCGCGATTCTCCTTCTCGGACTGCTTTCCTCCTGGGCCCCGGCCCGCCGCGCCCTGCGCATCGAGCCCGTCAGAGCCCTGCGGCACGATTAGTCCGCTTGTTCCGGTCAGGCCGGCGCTGCGCTATTGTAGCAGTCATGCGGAAGGCAGCGATCTTTGGCGCGGCCGGCGCCCTCGGCAAGGCCCTAGGGCCGGAGCTCGAGCGCCGCGGAATCCCCTTCCGTGCGGTCGGACGGACCAAAAGCAAGCTGGCAGAGGCTTTCGGCAACTTGAAGCAGGCTGAAATCGTGACCGCGGATCTGGCCGATACGCAGGCAGCCACCGAAGCTGCGCGCGGTGTCGACACCATCATCTATGCGCTCGGGGTGCCGTACACCGCCTTTGCGCTGTATCCCAAACTGATGCGCACTGCCGTGGATGCCGCTACGGCAGCCGGAGTCGAGCGCTTGCTCGTCATTTCCGGCGTTTACAGCTACGGCATTCCGCAGACGCAGAAAGTGGCGGAGACGCATCCGCGTGTTCCCGTTTCGAAAAAGGGCCAACTGCGCAAAGAGCAGGAAGATATCGCCATGGCGGCGCCGCTCAAGAGCATGGTGGTGCGCCTGCCGGATTTCTACGGGCCGAATGCGGATTTGAGCCTTGCCAACCCGATCTTTCGCGCTGCGCTGGCGGGCAAGACCGCCAACTGGCTGGGACCGGTCAGCACGCCGCACGAGTTCGTCTTTGTGCCCGATGCGGGCCCTGTGATTGTGGAGCTGGCATCCCGCGACGATTGTTACGGCGAAGCCTGGAATTTCGCCGGTGTAGGTGAGATTACGGCGCAGGGATTTATCCAAAAGATCTACCAGGCGGTGGGGCGGGAGCCCAAACTGCGGAGCGCCGGCCGGGCCATGCTGCGTGTGATGGGCTGGTTCAATCCCCTGATGAGGGAGTTGCCTGAAATGCTGTATCTGCAGGAGACCCCCGTGCTGCTGGATGACGCCAAGCTGCGCGGCAAGCTGGGGCAGGTCCATAAGACAAGCTACGACGAAGGGATCAAGCTAACCTTGGAATGGATGCGGAAGAATGCGTAAATCGAGCCTGTTCGCAATGTTCGTATTTGCCACGGCTATGCTTTCGAGCGCCTCGCCCGATTACGACTCCGTGGTCCATAAGTTTTCACTGATCGAGCAGGAGAGCTTGAAAGCAGGCTCGCGGGTGTCGTTCACGCCTCAGGAGCTGAGCGCCTACGCGCAACATGAAATCGCCGAGGTGGCGCCCGGCGCCGTGCGCAATGCGCGGCTCGAGTTGGGTCCCGGGACAGCCACCGCATACGCACTGATCGATTTTGGAAAGCTGCGCCGTGCCGAAGGAAAGTCGCCGGGATGGATCATGTCGGCCCTGCTTGACGGCGAGAAGCCGGTCACCATCAGCGCCCGCATACGGTCGGCCAACGGAACAGCCACAGTGGAAGTTGAAAGCGTGGAAATTTCCGGCATCACCATCGAGGGCGCTATGCTCGATTTCCTGATCAGAAACTATCTGGTGGCGGCTTATCCGGCCGCCAAAGTAGGGGAGCCTTTCGAATTGGGGCACCGCATCGAGCGGTTGGACGTCCAATCATCAGAAGCTGGTGTGATCATAGGCCGCTAGCGATGCAGAAGATTCTGGTTATGACCGTCCGCGTGTTTTGTTGCAGTCTGGTTCTCTACCTGCCGCTCCGCGCGCAACTTCCGCCCTGTCCCGGCAGCCAGGCGGCGCCCGAGATGAGCCAGGGCGTCAGCGCTTATAAGGACCAGCGGTATCCGCTGGCCGCCGAACATTTCCAGGCCGCCACCCAGCTTGACCCGAGCTGTGCCAACGCCTGGCTCTATCTCGGCAATGCGTATCTGCAGCAGTATATTCCCGGCGCCACATCCGCGGAGAACCAGGCGATCGCCGAGAAGGCGTACGAACAGTACCAGAAGGTGCTCGATCAGCAGCCCGAGAATCAACAGGCCATAGAGTCCATCGCCAGCTTGTATTTCCATCAGAAGAAGCTGGAGGAGGCCCGCATCTGGTATGAGAAACTCGCGATAGTCAATCCCGATAGTAAAGTTGCCTTCTATACCTTGGGCGTATTGGCGTGGACCATAAGCTATCAGGCCTGTAATGACGCGCGGGTCAAAATGGAAATGAAACCCGAGGATCCCGGTCCACTGAAGGATGCGGCTGTGCGCGAGGCTTTGCGCAACAAATATCTGCCGATGGTGCAGGAGGGAATTGATCACCTGAACAGGGCTATCGAGATCGATGTGGAATACGACGACGCCATGTCTTATCTGAATCTGCTGTACCGCCAGAGGGCGGACCTCGAAAACACGCCGGAGGAATACCAGGCGGACATTGCCAAGGCGGACGAGTGGGTGCAAAAAGCGCTCGATACCCGCAAACAAAAGAAGAGCCCTCAGCCATGAGTCTGTTGGACCGGCTGGCGGCCATTCCCTACACCGGGGCCATCAGCGACATTCTCGACGAAATGGGCCTCCCCGATCAGGTGCTGCCGCACGAGATTCAAGCTCTCGATCGAGGCCGCGCGGTGGTGGGCCGCGCCCTCACGGTACTGGGCGAGCGGGCGCATGGCATGGCTCGCGACGATTATTTCATTCCTTTTTTGAAGATGCTCGGGTCGATCGCGCCGGGCGACGTGGTGGTGAGCCAGCCGAACGATTACACGGTCGCGCATTTCGGCGAGCTCTCCGCCGAGACGGCCAAATTACGCGGCGGCGCGGGCGTGGTCATCGATGGCGGTGTGCGCGATGCCGATTACATCGTCAGGCTGGGGTTCCCGGCCTTTGCGCGCTATACCACCCCGCAAGACATCGTGGGCCGCTGGCGTCTGCTGGATATGAACGTGCCGGTGACCATCGGCCGTACCCGCGTGCGGCCGGGCGACTACGTGCTGGGCGATCGCGACGGCGTTCTGATCATCCCCGCGCAGGTGGCCGAAGAAGTGATCGGCAAGGCGGAAGAAGTGATCGGCACCGAGAACCAACTTCGCAAAGCCATCCTGGAAGGCATGCAACCGCTCGCGGCATATGAGAAGTTCGGCCGGTTCTGAGTTTTCGCGATGAGACTGCTAGACTGACCTTATAAGTGCCTCGTAAGATCCTGGTGTCGGCCGGCGAAGCGTCGGGCGATTTGTACGCGTCCCTGTTGGTGGATGAGCTGCGCCGCCTTTGGCCCGAGTCGCAGTTTTTCGGTTGTACCGGCCCACACATGCGCCGCGCGGGCGTAGAGACGATCGTGGACGCCGCCAGCCTCGCCGTAGTCGGGCTGCTCGAAGTCGTGTCGCACATCCCGCGCATCTATCTCGAGTACCGCAAGCTGTTGGCCGCGGCCCGCCACGAGCGGCCCGATCTGGCGATCCTGACAGATTCCCCAGACTTCCATCTGCGCCTTGCACGCCAGCTCCGCCGGCAGGGCATCCCGGTCATTTACCTGGTGGCGCCGCAGGTATGGGCCTGGCGCAAAGGCCGTCTCGGCGAGATGCGCCGCAACCTTCGCCACGTGCTTTGCATCTTTCCGTTTGAAGAGCGCTTCTTCCGCAGCCACGGCCTCGAAGCGACTTACGTGGGACACCCCCTGGCGGCCCTCGCCAAGCCGGGGCTCTCACGCCTTGAATTTTTTCGGAAACACAGACTGCCTCCGGGCCGTCCTCTGATTACGGTGCTGCCTGGAAGCCGCCGGGGAGAAGCGTCCCGGCATCTGCCCCCTTTGCTGGATGCCGTGGAGCGCATTTATGGGCAGCAGGCGGCCAGTTTTGTCTTGCCGGCTTCGGCGAATACCGGCGCCGGATTTTTTCGGGAACGGATCGGCGCGGCTCCCGTACAGGTCATCGAGGGTGAAAGCTGGGATGCCATCGCGCACGCCGACCTCGCGCTGGCGGCCAGCGGCACCGTCACCGTGGAAGCCGCGCTGCTCGGGACGCCGATGGTCACGTTTTACAAAGTCACGGCGCTGAGCTGGCTGATGGGGCGCATGTTGGTCCGGGTACCGTTTTATTCCATGGTCAATTTAATCGCCGAACGCGCGATCGTGCCGGAGTTGATGCAGTCTCAGATGACCGGCGAGCGTCTGGCCGCCGAGGCTCTGGCGCTCCTCAGCGACGAAGCGGCGCTCGCGCGCATGCGCGCCGACTTCGCCGAAGTGCGCGCGAAGCTCTCCAGCTCCGGCCAGCCCATGGCCCGCGCCTCCGCCATAATCCAAGATTTGATGGAAGGACAATTTGCTCATGTTTCGTAGTTTACCGATCGGCCTGGCGCTGATAGCCTTGAGCGCGGCCGCCCCGGCGCAGGAACGCCGCGCACGAATCCACGTCGAGCATTACACCATCAATGCCGAGATCCAGCCTGCCACACAGTCGCTGATTGCCAGGGTGGAGGTGCGTTTTACGCCACTCGACCAGGCCGGTTCGGCCTCTTTCGAGCTTAACAACGCGCTGAGCGTCTCTCGTGTCGTCGACCAGAAAGGCCGGCAGATCAACAGTAGCCGCAACCAGCAGGACTTCACCGTGCGGCTCAATTTCGACGAGCCTTTGCCCAAAGGACAGCCGGCTACCCTAACCTTCAGCTATGACGGACATCTGAGCGGCACCGAAGATTCCCCGGTCTATGGCATCAAGTTTGCCGCCATTCACAATGATTTCGCGTTTCTGCTTTATCCCGCGCGGTGGTTTCCGGTGAATGGCTACACCACCGATCGGTTCGCCGCGGACCTGCACATCACCGTTCCTTCCGGCTATAAAGTATTGGGCAGCGGCATCGACACGCACGAGGCATCCGGCGACAAGCTGGTCTACAATTTCCATTTCGAGCGCCCCTCCTTTCCGGGAAGCATTGCCGTGGTGCGTGATGCGGGAACGGCGATTTCCTCCGAAGGTGTGACTACCGCTCTCTACTTTCGCGATTCCGAAAAGGATATGGCCCATCAGTATGGCGAGCAGATGGGCCAGATGATGACCTATTTCACGGGGACCTTCGGCCTGCCGCCATACGCCAATCTCGCAGTGGTCGAGACGGAGAGCGGAGCGCCCAACGGCTATGCCGCTCCGGGCCTGATCTTTCTCAATCCTCACGCCATAGGCAAGCAGGTCGGCACTAAACTGCTGGCCAACGAGATCTCGCGCCAGTGGTGGGAGGATCTGGTTTCCCCCACCACCCGTAATCACCTCTGGCTGACCAACGGCCTGGCGGCGTACTCGGAGATTCTGTGGACCGAGCACGCGGCCAGCCCGAGCGCCGCCGAATCGCAGTTCCGCGACGATACCGTAGAATCGCTCACCGCCGATAACGTTCCGGTCATACAATCCGGCCGCATGGAAGATTATTCTCCCGAGTTGTGGGCGCTGACAGCCAGTAAGGGTGCGGCCGTGCTGCACATGCTGCGCTACGTCATCGGGGATCAGGCCTTCTTCCAGACCTTAAAGCAATTTGCCGCGCGCTACGCCTGGAAATCGGCCTCCACCGAAGACTTCAAGAAGGTCGCCGAAGAAGTTTCCAAGCAGGACCTGGGCTACTTTTTCATTCAATGGATCGAATCGAGCGGCGCACCCGAATTCAAACTGGAATACACCATCTTCCGCACGCAGAAAGGCTTTCGCGTGATGGGTAAAGTTTCGCAGGATCTGGATACCTTCCGCATGCCCGTGGATTTGAAGATCGAGACAGAAGGCAATCCGGAAGAGAAGCGTGTCGAAGTAGTGGGGACGTCTTCGGAGTTCAGCGTGGACACCTTCGGCAAGCCTAAGAACGTAATCATCGATCCGGACCGCCGTGTGCTTCGGTTTAATAACCAGGTGCGCACCGCCGTAGCCATACGCCGCGGCGAGCAGTATGCCGAGGTCAGCGAGTTCGGCGATGCGCTCAAAGAATATCAGAAGGCTCTGGAAACCAATCGCAACAGCTCCATGGCGCACTATCGGATTGCCGAGGTCTTCTTCCTGCAGAATAATTATCAGTCCGCGGCCAATGAGTTTCGTGAGGTACTGAACGGCGACATGGAGCCCAAGTGGACGGAAGTGTGGGCGCACATCCACCTGGGCAACATCTTCGACATCACCGGCCAGCGCGAGCGCGCGGTGAACGAGTACAACCTGGCGGTGCGCACCAAAGACAACACGCAAGGCGCGCAGGAAGAAGCCGCCAAATACGTGAAGAAGCCCTACGAGCGCAAGCGCACGCCAGAAGCGGACCAGTAGGGCTTACTTTGAGTTTAGGTGGCTTTGACCAACTCGACGGCCAGCGAAATATCGACCTCATCGCCGATCATCACACCGCCAGTTTCCATAGCGGCGTTGAAAGTCACACCAAAGTCCTTACGAGAGATCTTGGTGCTGGCCTCCGCGCCAAGCCGGGCGTTGCCCCAGGGATCTTTAATCTCTTGCGAAGGACCTTCGACCTGCAGGACAACTTCCCTGGTGGTGCCGCGAATGGTCAGGTCGCCTGTGACTTTATATTCGCCGGGGGCGATGGCTTCCACTTTCTTCGATTGAAACCGAATGGTGGGATGAGTGGCGGCGTCGAAGAAATCGGGGCTCTTCAGGTGCGTGTCGCGATCGGGCTCGCGCGTATTGATCGAATGTACATCGATCTCAGCCGTGACACTCGAGTTGGACGGATTGGCCGCATCCAGTTTCGCCGTCCCGGTGACTTTGCCGAACTCGCCGCGGACGTTGGAAATCATCAGATGCCGGATCTTAAAGTGTGCGCTCGAATGCGCGGGGTCGATGTTATAGGTGGCGGCTGCGGGAGCAGCCGTTGATGAAGAACTCATGCGTTACTCTCCTCCCAACATAGGATGCGACGGATTATGCGGACGACTCTTAAGCTCCGGGCACGCCGTTGCGTCCCGCACATTCACCTGCGATGCTCTTAAACATGCCGATCTCTCGCAGAAACCTATTTGTCGGACTCACGGCTCTTAGTGCCGCCGCGGCGGCGCCCGATCGCAAGCTCAAGGTCATCGTCACCGGAGGGCACCCCGGCGATCCGGAGTACGGATGCGGCGGAACTGTGGCCCGCTATTCCGATCAGGGGCACGAGGTGACGCTGCTGTATCTGAATCGCGGCGAGAAAGGATGTCCCGAGACTTCGCCGGAGACCGGCAGCGGCGTGCGCGTGCCCGAGGCCAGGCGCGCCTGCGAGATCCTGAAAGCGCGGCCGGTGTTCGCCCCACAATGCGATGGTCACGCCATCGTGGATGAGGCGCACTATCGGGAGTTCCGCGAGCTGATCGAGGCCGAGCGCCCGGATGTGCTGTTCACCCATTGGCCGATTGACGGGCATCGCGATCATCGCGCCATTTCCATGCTGTCGTATGATGCCTGGCTGGCTATGGGGAAAAAGTTCGGCTTCTATTACTATGAGGTCTCCGACGGCGAAGATACGCTCATGTTCAAGCCCACTGAGTTCGTGGATATCAGTGCTACGGAGCCGCGCAAGCGCCAGGCATGCTATGCGCATGCTTCCCAATCGCCCGACCGCTTCTATGCCCTGCAGAGCCAGGTGACACGCTTCCGCGGCCTGGAAAGCGGCTATGCGCACGCCGAAGGCTACATACGGCACGCACAGAGTCCGGGCAACCTGTTGCCGTAGCATCCAAAGGTGTAAACCGAAGCTCAGCCCGCTACCTGATATGTCTCTCGACCGAAGATCATTCCTGAACCAAAGCGCCGTGGCACTGGCCGGCACGGCTCTTTCTTATAGCCGTATCCTACGAAGAATTGCGAGATGACCGCGGTCTGCGATCTTTGGAAGGTCAATCGCGAGCTCTCCTGCTCCGGCGCACGCCGAATAATCCGCTGATGGTGATGGGCGCCCAGGGTCTTCGGGCGATTTCGAAGGGAACTGGGGAGCGAGGAGATCTTTTCCATGCCTCTGGCGGGAGGGGTAGGCCCGCTAGCGAAATACTTGGGTGGGGACGATCGTATCGCGCTTGGCCAGATGCTGAACGAGATTCCTTTCTCTGATGCTCGGACGGCGGCGGGACTGCGGTTCCGACAGTGGCTTCGTGACGAAAGCCTTCTTCCCCGCCTGCAGGAGATCGACCTGCACAGGTTATACAAACTGCACATTCCGGGCAAGCACACAAACGAGAGCCACACTTCCTCCTGGAGGATGCAGAGTGAGATCAGCGGCGATTGTGGGACCGCTACTGCCGCAGCCCGGAGCGCTCCAGCAGCGCATTGGGGTCGGGATCGCGGCCCATAAATGCCCGATAGAGCTCGGCCGGATCTTCGCTGTCGCCGCGCGAGAGGATCTTGTCCCGGAACTCGGCGCCGACCTCCGGACTGAAGACGCCGCTGGTGCGGAAACGAGTGAAGGCGTCCGCGTCGAGCACCTCGGCCCACTTATAGGAATAGTAGCCCGCGCCGTAGCCCACTGGGCTCGAGAAGAGATGCGTGAACCCTGCGATCAGGGCGTGATCGGGTGGCAGCGGAGCCGGCGAATACTGCTGCAGGATTGCGCGTGTGTAGTCGATCGGATCGCCGTCGCGCTCCGGCGAGTAATCGATGTGCAGCGCCAGGTCCATGAAACCGAATCCGAGCTGGCGCATTTGGGCATTAGCGCCGCGGAAATTGCGGGCGCGCAGCATCTTTTGGAAGAGTTCGTCCGGGATCGCTGCACCGGTCTGGTAATGGCGCGCGAAAAGATCCAGCGGCTCGCGCTCCCAACACCAGTTTTCCATGATCTGCGAGGGCAGCTCGACGAAGTCCCAAGCTACGTTGGTGCCCGCGAGGCTGCGCACTTCGACGCGGCTCAGCAGGTGATGTAGCAGGTGGCCGAACTCGTGAAAAATGGTGGCCACTTCCCGATGCGTGAGCAGCGCGGGGCGGTCCGCCAAAGGCGGCGTGAGATTACCGCAGATCAGCCCGAGGTGAGGTTTGCGGTTGCCGGGCCCGGGGCACCCGGTCATCAGGGCATCCATCCAGGCGCCGCCGCGCTTGTTCTCGCGAGGATACCAGTCGGCATAGAAGCCGCCGAGAAAATGCTCTTCGCGGCTGTAGACCGCGAAATAGCGCACTTGCGGGTCCCACACGGGAACGCCGGGCTCCGCGGCCACGCGAATGCCGTAAAGGCGCCGCGTGATTTCAAATAGCCCGTCCACCACACGCTCCAGCGGGAAGTAGGGCCGCAGGGCTTCTTCATCGAAATCGTAGAGCGCCAGGCGCTGCTTTTCGGCGTAGTAGCCAACATCCCACGGCTGCAATTCGGGCGCATCGGGACCCTCCAGAGTCCGGCGAAACTGCAGCAGCTCGTTGTTTTCGCGGATAAACTGCCTCTCGGTTTTGCGCTTGAGGTCTTTCAGGAATGCCTCGGCGCGCTCACCCGAGTGAGCCATGCGATCGTGCAACACGAAGTCGGCGAAATTACGAAACCCCAGCAGCTCGGCTTTGGCCCGGCGCAGCTCGAGAATCCGCCTCAGCACCGCGCGATTATCGTACCGGCCGCTGCTCGATCGCACCGCGTAGGCATGATACATCTGGCGGCGCGTCCCGGCATCGTCGAGGTAGGTCATCACCGGCGTATAGCTGGGCGCTTGCAGCGTGAAGCGCCAGCCCGGCAAGCCTTTTTGCACAGCGCTCTCGCGGGCGGCGGAGATTGCCGAGGGCGGCAGGCCGGCCAATCCGGATTCGTCGCTGATGATCAGAGCGAAGGCATTGGTAGCATCCAGAACGTTTTCCGAGAATTTCGTAGTGACGGTAGCTAACTCGATGTCGATGGCTTCCAGGCGAGCCTTGCCGGCCGGATCGAGGTCCGCGCCGTGCCGGCGGAAGCTGTCGACGGTCTTGATGAGGAAGCGCCGCCGTGTGCCGGATAGTTCGCCGGCCTCGGCCATAGTCGAGTAAGATTGGACCGCCTTCCACAAACCGGCGTGCAGCGGGATGCCGGAATAGAACGCGCTGACCTCAGGCTGCACGGCGTTGTACGCCGAGCGCAGTGCCGGGTAAGTGGCCACGGATTCGAGATGGCGTACGACTGCCATGGCTTCGTCGAGTGGCTCGGTGATCCGATCAAGCGCGTCCAGAGTATTGTCGAAGGTGCGCGGTTCCGGATCGGCCGCCAAAGCGTCGATACGCTGGCGGGCGTGGCGCAGCAGCTCCTTCATGGCGGGCTCGACGTGTTCGGCCCGAATCCGGTCGAAAGGAACCTGGAAGGGGAGACTCAATAAAGGATTCTCTTGCAGGGTATCGGGCATTCCTCATCTGAGGTTACCAGGAGTAGAACCGTCGGCGGGCGCGCGATGTGCCATAATCGACAATGCGGTGAACATGGCACAAGATGTGTTTTGATCGAGATGAGGGGGGCGATGCGCGCCCAACGGGGGAACGGCCTAGCCTGTACGCGCTGGTCATCTATCTCCCGCCTCCGCTAGGTAGCTTCTTGGACGATCTGCGGCTGGAGATGGTGCCCGGATGTAATCCGCACGCGCACGTCAGCGTGCTTCCGCCGCGTCCGCTCCCGCTTGCTCCAGACGCGGCCATTGCGGAATCTCGCCGCATTGTGGCGGGCTTTGCGCCTTTCGACATCGAACTGGGACGGATCGAGATCTTTCCACAGACCGACGTGATTTATATCAGCATCGAGGCCGGTGCCGAGCAGTTACGGCGGATACACGGCGCACTGAATCAGGGTGCGCTGGCATTCGAGGAACCCTTCCCATATCATCCGCACGTGACGCTGGCGCAGGAGTTGGAGTCCGGCCAGATGCAGACGGTTCGGGAACTGGCCGAGCGGCGCTGGCGCGAGTTCCCGGGTGACCGCGGGTTTCGCGCCGAGCATGCCGTTTTTGTGCGGAATACACATGGCCGCCTGTGGGTCGATCTGGCGGACGGGCCCCTGCAGGCCGTGCCGGTGGGTTGACCCCGCCGACTTTTTGCGCCTAGCGCATGGCGGACGCCATGTTTCATAATCAGAAGGAGACGCGAGCGTCGCGAAACCGCTTGTAGAACTGGCCGTTGAACCACGCAATCTTAGGTCCTGCCGAGCTCTTGTAGAGCTGCGGATAGCTGAATCCGGAGAGATTCGCGCCACTCCAAAGAGCCGACGCTACGGGAGACATCGTGATCAGGAAGGTGGATCCGAAATCCGTATCGAGCTGGTTGATCAACATTTCGGCATTGGCCAGGGTCACATCTTCCTCGATGTCCAAATCGATGCCATTCAGTTTGTATTGCTGCAAGGTCTGCTGGAGGATCAGGTAGAATGTGCTCCACTGGCTGAACAGATCGGCGTAGGAGCCCTGAGCGGCCCCGCCGAGCATCATACGGACGGTCACGCCGTAGCTTTGCAGCGTGGCTACCTCCTGCCACATGGTCGTGAACATCGGATCACTCGGTACGTGATCGTTCAGGTGAATGTAGGCGAGCCATCCGTGTTATAACCCAAGTGGAAAGCAGCCACCATCACGTCGGTCACATACGGCTTGCCACTCACCGGATTCAACGTTGTCCACTTCGGGGATAAGGAGACGTGGGTCCCACTGTTGTACTGCGTCTGATAGTAATAGATGACTCGCTTAGCGGATGCTACGTCTGGTGAGGCTGCGTGGCGCCCACGGCTAGGAGGGGTCCCCATAAAAACCCAATTGGAATGTTTCGCATCATGCCAAGGTAATTGTGGGGCGGGAGAATCTGTCAACTTTTGGAGGGATGGCGGAAATGTGTGCAGTAATTTAGAATGAATAAAGGAGTTGCACTGGGCGGTTAGCTCAGCCGGTTAGAGCGCCTGCCTTACAAGCAGGAGGTCCGCGGTTCGAGCCCGCGACCGCCCACCAGTTTTTTTAAATTATATGCAAGAAAAGCCAGCGCCAGGACTGGCCGGTTGTGACGTGGATTATGACGTAACCCGTTCAATTCACCGCCTTGTTTGTCACCTCCTCTCAGACGATTGTGACGCGCGCTCCATCCGTCCCCCTCAAGTTTCGCCACTGCATCCCGCTTAGCTACTATGCGGATGTGCGAGTAGCGCTCGAGCATTCGGCGCGGCATATGGCCCGCGAGTGGTTCGCCTGCGCTCAGGCCCTTGTGCTCGCTCCCAGAGCCGCCCCAGCGCTGTTATCGCATCGCTGTTCAATGGAATGGCACGGTGCCCGCCGTCGGTCTTGCTTCGCCTTACGTTGAGCACGCGGCTGAAGAGATCCACATCTTTCGGGCTTTCTGCTGGGAGTCAAGGACACTGGCAATATTGCGCGCGTGTTCTGGAAACGTCCGCACGTCTTCTGAAATGCCGCGCGAGAAGGCGGGCTTTCATGTGGCACCTGGCAAGAGGCTGGATCAGAATCAGGTCTTTGCCTGGAGGAGGAACGCAAGGTCAGCAACCACTGGGTCGTACAGTATGGGAACCGCTGGCTGCAAATCGAAGAAGACCAAAAGACGCTGGTGGGTGCCGGCAGCACCGTCGCGGTGCGCGCACATCGGGACGGTTGTGACTCTGCTGGCGAGGCAGCCAGGTGCTGCGGTGGCATGAAACTGTACTAGTCTCAACTTGATCTGACAATTGATAGACTGCACGAAGTGCGGTCAGGAGGATGTCAGCAATGAACACCGAACAGAGGATCATCAAGAATAAAGTGGGGCTGTTGAAGCTCCGCGAGATGCTGGGCAGTGTCTCGGAAGCTTGCAAGGTGATGGGCTATTCCAGGGACAGCTTTTACCGCTTCAAGGAACTATACGACAAGGGCGGCGAACTGGCGTTGCGCGAGATCAGCCGACGCAAGCCCTGTCCGAAGAACCGGGTCGAGGAGCATGTCGAAAAGGCCATCTTGGAAATGGCGTTGGAGAAGCCGGCTTTTGGCCAGGTGCGGGTGGCCAATGAACTGACCAGAGGCGGTCTGTTCGTTTCCACTACGGGCGTGCGCAGCGTCTGGCTCCGTCATGATCTGGAAACGTTTCGGAGGCGCTGGAGGCCAAGGCCGCCCAGGAACACATCGTTCTCACCGAGGAACAACTCCGCGCCCATGGAGCGGGCGCGCGAAGTAAAAGAAGCTCACGGCGAGATCGAAACCGCACATCCTGGCTACCTGGGGGGCCAAGGTTACTACGTGGGCACCATCAAAAGCGTGGGCCGCCTCTATCAGCAGACCTTCCTCCAACCTATACCAAGGTGGCTTTCGCCAAGCTATACGACCGCAAAATGCTCTGGTGGCCGCCGATATGCTCAATGATTCACCGATCGCGGTACGGAATACTGCGGCCAGCGCGAGCACCACGAATACCAGTTGTACCTAGCGGTCGAGAATATCAACCACAGCCGCACCAAGGCCCGGCATCCGCAAGCGAACGGAATCTGCGAGCGCTTCCATCGCACCATCCAGGAAGAGTTCTACGCCACGGCCTTTCGCAAGAAACTTTACCTGAGTCTCGACCAGCTACAGGCAGACCTGGATGACTGGCTTCGGGAGTATACTTTGACACCCAAGCGGAGCGGAGGCGGAGGCGCGGTCGCTGATGCGGCTGCTTGATCTAACCAACTTTGTCAGACCAAGTCTGAGCTATTACAGCTTAGGCAAAGTAAAGCTGAACCTGCTCCCCGATCCAATGGCTGATACGACCCAAAGCCTTCCTTGATGGGCTTCAATGAGCATCTTCGAAATGTACAGCCCCAAGACCCAAACCACTGCGTTCTTTGTTTGTGATCTGAGCAAAGCGATCGAAGATTCGCCCCTGTTGTTCAGCAGAAATACCGGGACCTGTGTCGGAGACCGACACTTGCAGCTCTTCTTCCGTCTGTTGCGCGCTTAAGGTCACCGAGCCACCTACCGGCGTAAACTTGAGAGCGTTTCCGAGGAGATTTGACAGCACCTGCGCAATGCGATCACGATCAAACTTTCCAACCGTTGAGATCTTGGATGGAATTGCTCGTAAGAGAATCCCTCTCTCCGCTGCAGCGGGAAACAAGCTCTCGACTTGCTCTTTTATCACGTCCTCAAGGTCGCAGCGTACTAGATTCAACTCGAGCTTGCCCTCAGCAAAGCGTTCGATATCCAGAATGTCGTTTACTAAGCGGAGGGACGTTTTGGCATTTCGACTTATCACCCCAAGCCATGTCTTCGACTCCTCGTCCAATTGAGCGGACGATAAACCATCTAACAACAATCCAACAAAAGTGATTATCGTTCCAATAGGGTTTCTCAGGTCGTGGCTAATGATAGCGAGAAACTCATCGCGGGTCGTGACCGCAGCCTTGGTGACAGAGTGCGATGACTGCTCATTCGTCAGCAGTTCTGAACGAAGGTTAACTTCAGAATCAGTGTGCTGCCGCTCGAGCAGAAGGTTTTCGTCTGTTTCTTTTCTCTCTTTAGAAAACGATTCGCTCAGGGAAGCTTCTCTCTGCCCACGCTCCTTCCGAAGCGCTCTGTCCATGAGCAGTCTCTCGGTGCCAACCGCGTCGTCGTCAACTTTCCTCCGCTCATTCAAGCGATCTGCAACGGCCCGTTGCTCTTCAATCTTATGGTTTCCTTGAAACTCCCCGCCGCCGGCCTCTTGAATAACAACGCCGATCTCACTATTTGTATCCACGCGGTTCTGCGCTCGAGCGTCGTCGGCTTCTTGCCGGTCGCGTCGGACCTTTTCATCAGTGTCGCGTTCGATCCTGTTCCGAAGACCAGCGAGCGATTGATCCGTATTACCGCGTTCAGTAACCAAGCTATCGTCAGTTAGTTCGCGTTCAGGCAAAAGCGGGCTATTCAGTTTGTCTACTTCGGGTTCTTTCTCCGTGGTCATCTGTCTCCTCGTTCTGGTGACGCGCGAGTCCGCGTAGGGACTATCGGAATACCGTAGGGCTTTGTTGGAACGCGTCGCGAAATTGCAGCCAAAGGGCTAGAGCCCAGAAAGTCTCGATCACGTTGACTCGTACACGGTGGTCCTGACCTTCCTGCCAGGAGGCACAAAAAAAGACTACGATATGGCAGTGGGAACTAGACGACAGAATTCTCATCAAAAACGTCACATCGCCATGTGGGTCGCGCAGCGTTACTGTCTCTAGTTTACGCACGCTGCCGAAAGCTCACGGTGTATTGCCTCCATCCGTCCCCCTCAAGTTTCGCCACTGCATCCCGCTAGCTACTATGCGGACGTGCGAGTAGCGCTCGAGCATTCGGCGCGGCATATGGCCCGCGAGTGGTTCGCCTGCGCTCAGGCCCTTGTGCTCGCTCCCAGAGCCACGGCATTTCAGAAGACGTGCGGACGTTTCCGGAAGACGCGCGAATATTGGCAGTGTCCTTGACTCCCGGCAGAAAGCCCGAAAGATGTGGGTCTCTTCAGCCGCGTGCTCAACGTAAGGCGAAGCAAGACCGATGGCGGGCACCGTGCCATTCCATTTGAACAGCGATAACAGCGCTGGCGCTGGTGGGTGCCGGCAGCACCGTCGCGGTGCGCGCACCTCGGGACGGGGCTGTGACTCTGCTGCGAGGCAGCCAGGCGCTGCGGTGGCATGAACTAAGGTGGGTGAAACCGGCTACGGAGCATCCCTGGTTGGAAGACTCTGTTGGCGGGGCGCGCGAACTGAGATGCATCCGTGGGGCATCAAACTGCCACGCTTTGCTTCTTTGCTTTCAAATGAATATAATGGGTAAGCGGGGATATTTTATCCAAGGCCTATGGATTCGGACGCGCCGCTGAATGTCCGGCTGCAGGAGATCTTGCATGCCATCGTACGAACGTACATCGAGACTGGAGAGCCGGTCGGATCGCGCACGATTGCCAACCGCCGCCATCACGCGCTGAGCGCGGCCTCCATTCGCAACGTGATGGCCGAGCTTGCCGATGAAGGTTACCTTGAGCAACCCCATACCTCAGCGGGCCGCGTGCCCACCGGCAAGGCTTTCCGTCACTACGTGCAATCGCTCGCCGCGGGACGTATGCCTTCGGCGGAAACGGCCCGCCTGCGCCAGCACTTGAGTGGAGCCCATACAGCCGCGGCGCGCGTCGAGCGCTCCTGTCACATCCTTACCGAGTTGACGCGCAACGTGGGTATCTCCGCCTCACTGCCGCCCGCCGTGCAGGAGCTCGATCACCTTGAGCTCGTGCCGCTCGGCGACCGCCGCCTGCTGGTGATCCTGGTCACTCGCGACCGTATGGTGCATAATCGCGTGGTGACCCTAGAAGAGTCCGTCTCTTCCGGCGAACTGGTCAATATTCGCAATTACGTCAACCAGAACTTTAGCGGTTGGCGTCTCGAAGATGCGCGCCGCGAGCTGCTGCAGCGCATCGCCGAAGAGCGCGCCATTTATGACGCCATGCTGCGCAAGCTGACGGTGCTCTACCGGAAGGGCCTGCTCGATGTGGATCGCGCACCCGAAGTGCACCTGGAAGGCGTATCCAACCTGCTCGAGGTGGATCTGCACCTCACGCGCGAAAAGCTGCGCGATCTTTTGCACGCGCTCGAAGAGAAGAAACGGCTGGTCGAGCTGCTCGACGGCGTGCTGGAACAATCCGCCGGGTCGCTGGCCGTGCGTGTGGGTCTTGAAGAGACCCATCCGTCCATGAAAGATCTGGCAATCATCGGCATCTCTTTTCAGATGCCTAGCGGAATCTGGGCCAAGATCGCCGTGCTCGGCCCTATGCGCATGCAATATGAAAAGGTGATGTGCGCCGTATTGCAGACCCGCCGGGCTCTCGAAGCCATGCAGGCGGAATAGGCCGCATCTTTAAAATTCTCTGCTAATCTTAAACTAGTGGCTGACGATAATCAGGAAATCAATGGATCCGAGGTAGCCGAAGAGGTCCCCACTGCCTCGATCGAGTCCCAGCTTGCGGTCGAGAATGCCGAGTACAAAGACCGCATTCTCCGCACATTGGCGGATTTCGACAACTTCCGGCGGCGCGCCGAGCGGGACCGCTCCGAATATATACAGTTTGCCGCCATGGAAATCGTCCGCGACCTGCTACCGGTGCTGGACGATTTCAAGCGCGCGCTCAAGGTCGAAACTCCCGACGCGGAGTATGCCAAAGGCGTCGAATTAATCTATCAGCGCATGTTCGAGATCCTGAAAAAAGCTGGCCTGGAGCCTATCGACGCCGCCGGCAAGCCGTTCGATCCTAACCGCCAGCAGGCTGTGGATCGCGTGCACACCGACGAGTTCGAGGACCAGACTGTTCTCGAAGAGTATCAAAGCGGATATAATTTTAAAGGAAAGCTCTTACGGCCGGCCATGGTGAAGGTAGCCGTGAGGCCATAGTAGCGGTCATAACCTCCCGTGTCGAAAAGAGATTACTACGATATCCTTGGCATCGGCCGTGATGCCGACGAGCAGCAGATCAAGTCCGCATACCGCAGGCTCGCGATGCAGCACCACCCCGACCGCAACCCCGATAATCCGGATGCGGAGGAGAGGTTCAAGGAAGCTGCCGAAGCCTATGCCGTGCTGACCGATGGTCAGAAGCGCGCCGCCTACGACCGCTTCGGACACGCCGGCCTGCAAACCGCCGCAAACCAGGGATTCGATTCCAGCGGGTTTCCCGATATTGGCGATATTCTGGGCGATTTCTTCGGCTTGGGCGATATGTTAGGCGGTGGCCGCCGCCGGTCTCGCGCTCAGCGGGGTGAAGACGTCCGCTACGATCTGGAGATCGGCTTCGAAGAAAGCGTATTCGGCATGACCGCGGAAATTCAGGTGCCGCGCATGGAAGCCTGCGACCGCTGCAATGCCACGGGCGCCGAGCCGGGCAGCGGCTCCTCCACCTGTCCCACCTGCAACGGCCGCGGCCAGATCCTCTATCAGCAGAGCTTCCTTTCTGTACGGCGGACCTGCCATACGTGCAACGGCCGTGGCCAGATCGTGCGCAATCCGTGCCGGCAGTGCCATGGACAGGGTCATCGCCAGGCGGTGCGCAAGCTGAAGGTAAATATCCCTGCTGGGGTGGACGACGGCAACCGTCTGCGGTTGGCGCAGGAAGGCCAGCCTGGCGCTAATGGCGGTCCTTCCGGCGACCTGTATGTCGTGCTGAAGGTCAGGGAGCATGCCTTCTTTGAACGGCATGAGAACGATCTGCACTGCACCATTCCGATCAATCTGGGCCAAGCCGCGCTGGGCGCCGAAATCGAGGTGCCTACGCTTGACGAACCGTACCGGCTGAAGATTCCGGAGGGCACGCAGAATGGTGCCGAGTTCCGCCTGCGCCATAAGGGCGTGCCGTCGGTCAACGGAGCCGGGCGCGGCGACCTCTATGTGCATGTCAGCGTGAAGGTGCCGTCCAAGCTCACGCGGGAGCAACGCAGGCTCTTCGAACAGCTACGGGATACCCTGCCGGTCGAGAATCAACCCACCGAGAAGGGCCTGCTCGATAAAGTCAAAGACTATTTCATGTAAGCGGCGCTTCGTCCTCGGCGCCGGGTGGTTTTTTGTGCTTAGGCTTCTTGCGCCCGGCTTTGGGCACAATCGGCTTGGAGGAAGGGACCACGCCGACGCGCTCACGCGCCAGTTTACGGACTTCCTTCTTCAGGTCGAAGGTGTGCTTCTTGCGCGCCATACCAACGCGGCCGCCCCAGTCTCCGTCTTATAGGATACCGGAGCGGCCGCTTCAGAGCTAGAACACGTACTCGATCATCATGTACGGATAGGTGTAGTCTTTTCCCTGCGTGGTCTGCTTTAGGAAGGGACCAGTGAACACGTGACCAAGTCCGAAATCTACCTGAGTCTGCCGTGTCGGCGTATAGATGGTCTGTATATCGAACTCTTCTCCCACGTGTGTTCCCGCGGTTCCCTTGGCGCTTTGCGCGATCACCGATCCGCGCGTAGGATACAAGGCATCGTGAGCGTTGGCCAGGAAGAAATCGTGGCCGCTGGTCGACACTTTCCACTTACGCGTGAGAGTGAACTCTTGCCCGAGGCGAAAGTCCTGAATGTTGCGCCAGCCGAACTGGTCCGCCAAACCGAGCTTATCGTGCGTACTGGGATAGATCGGATCGAAGGTGTTGTCGTAGCCGTCCTTGTCGTTTTTGCTCCCGGAAGAGTAATCGTACTCGAAGAACGTGCGCGGTTTGAAACGCGAGCTCTTGATGGTATGTCCGGCCACCCAGTGTCCCGACCACGCGCGAATTCTGTCGACGCTGAGCTCACCCCACTGGTACGCCATTTCGGTGCGATAGTCGAGACTCAAAGGCAGCGCTCCCACCCAGCGAAAACCGCTGGTCCACTCGTCCAGATGGCCGGCCTTCAGGCCTTGCAGGGCAAAGCTCGGGCGCAGGTTCCAGAATTGATAGACATCCAGGGTCGCATGCGGAATGATATCTTTGGCGGTGGCATAGACGCCATACAGATTATTGCCCTCGAGATGATGATCGATGACCCCGTCGCGGACGATAACGACCGAGGTGGCGAACGCGTCCACACGGAATCTGCCTTGCTGGTAGGCGCCCCGCACGCCATCGAAGGTGCGCGAGACGTTGGTCCACCACGAATCGCCGATGAGCCGGTTGTTGCCGAAGGATAATTGCTGGCGTCCGGCTTTCACCGTAAAGCCATTGCCCTCGGCGCTCCCCAGTTCGACATAGGCCTCAAACAGGTCCGCGGCGTTTTGGTAGGGCGGCAGTGATGGATTGATCCCGAAAACGCGGGCGTCCTGCATCTCGACGTAAAATCTCATCCATGACGTAGGTCTGAGCTGCATACCGAGGCGAATGCGCTGCAGGTCATAGTCGTTGGTGGAATTCTTCTTGAACCCGCCTCCCTCGTATCCTTCGAAGCGCTCACGCAGCTCGCCGGAGAAGCGCAGCCACGCAGGCAACAGCTCGTTGAACTTTTCCGAAAGCGAAGGCGCCAGCGGATTTTGGGCCCAGACGCCCGTGAGCCTCGGATAAGGCAGCGGCAATGTGCTCACCGGCGTGGGCGGGTCGCCGATCTGGCTTCCGCCGTTCGCACTGGCCGGTCCGGCTCCCGCCGGCCCTGTACCTTCTGAATCGCTTCCCGCCACGACACCGCTCGTGCCGGGTGGTAGCGGGGGGTTTTGCGCGTACATAGCCACCGCCAACCACCCAAATGCGCTGCATACCGCCAGCGTTCTTTTCCCCACTCCTTGAAACTTTTTCATGAACAACTCCCTCCCTTAGCCTGTTTCGGTCGTAACGACCAGTTAAATCGATATAACGGTAGAAGATGCGGACAGTTTATCGCTCTACGACAATCCCGGATGACGACGAGCCCGAGTAGCAGCGTCGCCTTCCAACTAATAGTTGATAGGATTGCTCAACTGAGCTGGTCCTGTCAAGTAATTTCGACTGGTTCTATAGAGTTTTGTCCTACCCTACCCAGGACCTTGGCTGACTACCAGTCCAAACCGGTGGCGGCACTGCGTCACAGCCTCCCTTCATGACTGCCGCTGCCGCTGGTATTTCATTGAAAATAAAGTGGGGGAGGGCTCGTGACTGGCCTTCTCCAGGGGGCTTGCCATGATACTGTTGGTATAATTTCTGCTAGCGGCTATTTCAGAACGCTGCCGGAAAAGGAGTTGCATGGAGGTTCGCCCCGAGGATGCTCTCGCGTATCATTCGTCGGCGCCCGCGGGTAAACTGGCAACCATCGCTACCAAACCCTGCCGGACGCAGTACGACTTGAGTCTGGCCTACTCGCCCGGAGTAGCCGTACCCTGTCTTGAGATTGCGCGCGACCCGAGCCTGTCCTACAAATACACGGGAAAGGGCAACCTGGTGGCTGTCGTCAGCAACGGCACTGCTGTCCTGGGACTCGGCAATATCGGCCCCGCTGCCGGTAAGCCGGTCATGGAAGGCAAAGGGATCCTGTTCAAGCGCTTCGCGGATATCAACGTCTTTGATATTGAGCTCGCCACTGAAAATCCGGACGAAATCATTCGCACCTGCCAGTTGATGGAACCCACCTTCGGCGGCATTAACCTCGAAGACATCAAGGCGCCGGAATGCTTCTACATCGAAGAAGAATTACGCCGCACCATGAAGATCCCTGTATTCCACGACGACCAGCACGGCACCGCCATCATTTCGGGGGCGGCCCTGCTGAATGCTCTGGAGCTGGCCGGCAAGCGCATCGATCAGGTGAAAGTGGTGCTCAATGGCGCGGGCGCGAGCGGCATCTCCTGCGCGAACCACTACGTGAAGCTGGGGGTCAGCCTTCAGAACATCGTCATGTGCGATACCAAGGGCGTGATTTATAAAGGCCGCGCCGAGGGCATGAATTCCTACAAAGAACGCTTCGCCGTGGAGACCAGGGCGCGCACTCTGGCGGACGCACTGGTGGGCGCGGACGTCTTTTTCGGCCTCTCCAGCGGCAACTGCGTCACTCCCGAAATGCTGCTGACTATGGCGCGCGACCCCATCGTGTTTGCCTTGGCTAATCCGGATCCGGAGATTGCTTACGATGTGGCTCTGGCCACCCGCCCGGACGCGATCGTGGCCACCGGACGATCCGATTTTCCCAATCAGGTGAACAACGTTCTGGGATTTCCGTTCATTTTCCGCGGCGCGCTGGACGTGCGCGCGACCACGGTCAACGACCAGATGGAGCTGGCCGCCACCAAGGCGCTGGCGGCGCTGGCGCGCCAGGACGTACCGGATGCCGTGCGGCGGGCCTACGGCGTAGAGCGCCTGGAATTCGGCCGCGAGTATATCATTCCCAAGCCTTTTGACGCGCGCGTACTGATTTGGGAGGCTTCCGCGGTGGCGCAGGCCGCCATGGAAACGGGCGTGGCGCAGGCGCCCATCGATATACACGAGTACCGCGAGCAACTGGAACGGCGGCTGGGCAAAGCTCACGAAGTCATGCGGCTGATGATCCAGAAGGCCCAGTGCCAGCCTAAACGCGTGGTCTTTCCGGAGGGCGACGAGCCCAAAGTCCTGCGCGCCTGCCAGATTCTGATCGACGAGAAGATCGCGCGGCCCATTCTGTTGGGTGATGAAGACTGCATACGCTCCCGTATAGGCGAGCTGCGGCTGCATCTGCTGCAGGACAATGCCATCGAGATCATCGATCCCGCCAAATCCCAACGGCTGCCCGCTTATGCCGAAGAAATGTACACTCTGCGGCAGCGGCGCGGCGTGCCTCGCAGGGAAGCAGGGCAACTGATTCTGAATCGCAATGTTTTCGGCTCCATGATGGTGCGCCTGGGCGATGCCGACGCCCTGGTCGGCGGCCTGACCCAGCATTATCCGGAAACCATACGGCCGGCGCTGCAGGTGATCGAGGTGCGCCACGGCTGGAGGCGGGTTTCGGGCGTCTATGTTCTGATCACTCCGCAGGGCGGCATTTATTTCCTGGCCGACGCCACCGTCAATATCGAGCCTGACGCCGAAGATCTGGCGGAAATCGCGGTGGGCGCCGCGGAGATGGCGCGACGCTTTGACGTCGAGCCGCGCGTGGCCCTGCTCTCGTTTTCCAACTTCGGCAGCTCGCGCCATCCCTTGGCCGAAAAGGTTCGCAAGGCCGTGGAACTGGTGCGCCGGCGTGCCCCCGCCCTGATGGTTGATGGCGAGATGCAGGCCGATACCGCGCTTTCACCCGAGATTATCGACGAAACTTTCCCCTTCAGCACGCTCAAGGGCGGCGCCAACGTACTGATATTTCCCAACCTCGAAGCGGGCAATATCGCTTACAAGCTGCTGGCGCGGATCGGCGGCGTGGAGCTCATCGGCCCGATCCTGATGGGGCTCTCGCGGCCCGTGCACGTATTGCAGCGCGGCGCGGAAGTGAAAGATATCGTCAATGTGGCGGCTATCGCTGTAGTGGATGCGCAGGACACTCTGGCACGGACGCCGGCGGCGCCCCCGTCGGCACCAAATCCGGCGCCAAAGCTTGACCGGTATGTGGCCGATGTTTGATAATGACGGCTGTCTAGAAAGGCTCATGACTCGCGGCACTGGTTTGTTACTGCTGCTGTGCCTGTTGGCGAGCTGCGCGTTCGCCGTGGAAAGCGCCAGGAAGAAGCATAAACCGGTGGCCTCCACGTCGCGGAGCAAGCCCAGCGCGAAACCCAAAGCCGCGCCTGCGAGCGCCGCTTCCGTGCGATCCGGAAAGCTGGTTCCCGCTGCGAAGCCTCGCTCGCGGCCTTTGCCGGCCTTCGATCCCACCGCGGGGGACAACGTGGATGGCGACGATCTGGAAGTCCGCCGCGCCGCTGTGGAAGCCCTGGGACCCTTCGATGGGACTGTGGTGGTGGTCGACCCCGAGACCGGGCGCATCCTCACCATGGTGAATCAGAAGACCGCGCTCGAAAGCGGGTTCACGCCCTGCTCGACGATCAAGCTGGTAACCGCCTTCGCCGCTCTCAACGAAGGGCTGGTCGCGCGCAGCACACCGCTGCGTCTGACCCGCTATACGCAACTCGACCTGATCGCGGCCCTGGCGCATTCCAATAATCCCTACTTCACCATTCTGGGCAACCGGCTGGGCTATGAGCGCGTGATGCGCTACGCCCATCTTTTCGGGCTGGGTGAGAAGGCCGGGTGGGAAATTCCCGGTGAACGGGCCGGAGCGCTACCCGAGGCGCCCCCACAATACGGCGGCGTCGGCATGATGACCGCTTACGGCGAAGGCATCGAGCTGACGCCTCTGGAGCTCGCCGCGCTGGTGTCCGCCATCGCCAACGGCGGTACGCTCTACCATCTGCAATATCCGCGCAGCCAGGACGAAATCGACCACTTCGTACCACGCGTGAAACGGCGCCTGGATATAGGGCGTTGGATCGAGGACGTCAAAACGGGGATGCGCGCCGCGGTGGATTTCGGAACCGCGCACCGGGCCGGCTACGATCCGGCAGAGCCCATCCTGGGCAAGACCGGAACCTGCCACGATTCTCGCGCATTGATGCATCTCGGCTGGTTCGGTTCTTTCAACGATGTAGAACGCCATAAGCTGGTCATCGTGGTGCTGTTGACCGGAGGCAGGGCCATCAATGGCCCCATCGCCGCGGGAGTGGCAGGGTCGATTTATAAACAACTTTCCGAGCAAAAATTCTTCGCGTCGTCGCGGCTGGTCTCCACGCAAATTTGCTGCACGCAGTGACTTTCAGAACTGCCAGCGCCTAAATCAACTGAGGCAGCAGATCCCCCGCCGGCCCCTGTAGCGCGCAGTCCACCACGCCTGAATAGGGCGTGGGCTCGAGGTTGATCTCGATCACCCGCGCACCAGCCTGCTTGGCGAAAGGAATCAGTCCGGCGGCCGGATAAACTTGCGCCGAAGTACCGATTACCAGCAAAACCTCGGCTTCGGCAGTGGCGTGTTCCGCCTCCTGCATCATGCCGTCCGGCAGCGGCTCGCCGAACCACACCACGCCGGGACGCGCGAGGCCGCCGCAACCACAGTGTGGCGGCAGCTTGGGCAGCGGCGCGCGGCGGTCCGGCCAATTGGCGCCGCAGGACATGCAGCGCATACGCCAGATATCGCCGTGCAGCTTTAGCGTGCGGCCGCTGCCGGCCAAATCGTGCAGGCCGTCCACATTCTGGGTGATCAGGGTGAAATGCGGCTTCTGAATTTCCAGCCGTACCAAGGCTTGATGCGCCGCATTCGGCTTAGCCTTGGAAATAGTCTGGCGCCGCCAGTCGTACCATTCCCACACCAGCCGCGGATCCCGCACAAAAGCCTCCGCCGTGGCCAGTTCTTCCGGCTTGAATTGTTTCCATAGTCCGTCGGCGCCGCGAAAATCGGGAATCCCGCTCTCGGTCGAAATCCCTGCGCCGGTCAGTACGGCAACTCCCGTGGCGTTGCGCAGCCATTCGCGTGCCTGTTCCACGCTCATCGCCCTTAGCGTAACCCAAAAGTCGCCGCACGCCTGTTTGCAGGACCAAAAAGCACTTATACGTGCGGAGCAGCCTTCCGGGCCGGCGCCTTCGCAGGTTTTTTGGGTTCAGCCTCAATCGCGGATAACCGCAGGAACGCCGCGGCGGCGCGCAGGCGCACACCTCCCTTAGCGTCAAATAGCATCGCCTCCAGATCCGGCTTAAGCGCCGGGTCGTTGCGCAAAGCCAGCGAGTGCACCGCGGCGGCTCTCACCGACCAATCCTTGTCTATCAACGCCTCCTTCAAAGCAGCGACAGTGGCCGGAGAGGTGTCTTTGCCCAAAAGCAGCGCGGCTGAGGCGCGGCCGGAGACACTCGGATCGGTCAGCAGCGCCTGCATGGAAGTAATGCCCTCCCCCAGCCCGGGCACCGGCGCAAATCCAAGGCCCGTGCGCGCCGCAAAAAGGAACAGCATGCGAGGCGTGTGCATCATCCGGAGCGCTTCCCGTTTTTGCTTGGTCAAAAAGCCGGAGGAGGTCTTGCTCTCGCCTGCGAGCACCGCCAGCAGAGCCTGCCTGCCGGCGGGATCCTTAAGTACCCACAGGGACTTGGCCGCCGCAAAGCTGACCTCCGGCACCGGATCTTCCACGGCCTCGCGCAGCGCCGCCTTCGCTTCGCCGGTCTTCAATTCCGCGAGACCGCTAACGGTGGCCACACGAACCAGAACGTCGCTATCATGCAGCATTCCCTCTAAACGCGAGAACACCGGCGCGCGGGTGGCGGCCAGGCTCAACGCGGCTACCGCCTGCATGCGCGTGTCCGGGTTTTTGTCCGCCAGCGCCTGCTCCAGCATTTTATTGCACTCCGCGTCTGTCGCGCACCAGCTCCGGGATGCCAGAAGCCCCATGCATATGCACACTGATAAAAAGCAGCCACGTATCATTACCTGCTCCCCCGAGTCTCGGCTAAGCGTTATGCTGTTGCCATGGAACTGACAACCGTCTCGCTCGAGATTCCCGAGGGCGGCAACGTAATCCTCGGGCAAACCCACTTTATCAAGTCTGTGGAGGACTTGTACGAGGCCATTGTCAACACCGTTCCAGCCATGAAGTTCGGCATCGCTTTTAACGAGGCTTCCGGCCCCTGCCTGACGCGCGTGGACGGCAATGACGAACCCTTGCAGGCGCTCGCGGCGCGTAACGCCACGGCCATCGCGGCCGGCCACCTATTCGTCATCGCCATGCTGAATGGATATCCCATTAACGTGCTCGGCCGTATCAAAGACGTGCCCGAGGTTTGCTCCATTTTCTGCGCCACGGCCAACCCGGTCGAGGTGGTGGTGGCTCGCACCCGGCAGGGCAGTGGCATTCTGGGAGTGATCGACGGCGCTTCACCCAAGGGCGTGGAAACGGCGGAGGACGCTCAGATTCGCCGCGACTTCCTGCGCAAAATAGGTTATAAGCGGTGAGCTGGCGCGCAAGGCTTCAAGAAGGCGTCGTGATTCCGGCGCATCCGCTGGCGCTCACCCCCAGCCGCAAACTCGATGAGCGCCGCCAGCGCGCCCTCACACGTTACTACCTGGCCGCGGGTGCGGGAGGCCTTGCGGTAGGCGTACACACCACGCAGTTTGAAATTCGCGAGCCGCGCTTTGGACTGCTGGAACCGGTCCTCGAGTTGGCCATGGAAGAATTGCGCGGCAGCCATGCCATCAAGGTCGCTGGCATTGTTGGTCCGACGGCCCAGGCGGTGCGCGAAGCGGAGCTTGCCGCGCGTTACGGTTACGACATCGGCCTGTTGAGTCTGGCCGCCCTGCGCGAGTCCACCACACGGGAACTGCTGGCCCATGCCCGCGCAGTCGCCGAAGTCATTCCGCTCTTCGGTTTCTATCTCCAGCCCGATGTGGGCGGCCGCGTTCTTTCGTACGAGTTTTGGCGGGAATTCGCGGCCATCGAGCGCGTCGTAGCGATCAAAATTGCCCCGTTCAACCGCTATAGGACCTTGGACGTGCTGCGAGCCGTGGCCGATTCCGGCCGCGCCAGTGAAATAGCGCTCTACACGGGCAATGACGACAGCATCGTGACCGACCTGCTGACTCCCTTCCGTTTCGGCGAAATCGCTCTGCGCGTCGCTGGCGGTCTCCTGGGCCACTGGGCAGTGTGGACTCTCCGCGCGGTGAGAATGCTCGAAAAAATCCACGCCGATGTGCGCGGCGAGACACCGCTGGCTCCCTCATGGCTCACCCTGGCAGCGGAGATTACCGATGCGAACGCCGCGCTTTTCGATGCCGCCCACGATTTTCGCGGCTGTATCGCCGGCATTCACGAAGTGCTGCGCCGCCAGGGTCTGATGGGCGGCCGCTGGTGCCTGAACCCGGACGAAGATCTTTCGCCGGGACAAACCGCCGAAATCGATCGCGTCTGCCACGCCTACCCCCACCTCAACGACGATGCCTTCGTGCGGGAGCACCTGGACCAGTGGCTGCGGTAAGTCACCCCCGCCCTTCGCTACTCGCCGGTTGTGTACGCGTTTTTGCCGAAAATCCAACGACTTGACCCGCCTGTCCACGCTAACCTGCATGTAGGAGAGTCAGATATGGAAGAGCGCAATTACAAGGCCTGGCGATGTCAGGCGCCGGATTCAAGCGACGGCAGCATCACTCCCGGATTGATCTTCGGCCTGGCGATTGTGGCTATTGGGGTGCTCTTTCTACTGGACAACTTCGGGGTTCCGGTGGGAGTCGTGTGGGGGTACTGGCCGATCATTCTGATCGCCGTCGGGCTTTCCAAACTCGTAGACAATAGCAATTCGGCGGGACGCACGGGCGGCGCTGTCGTCCTGCTGGTAGGTTTGGTCTTTCTGGCCGACAAGATCCCTCTGCCGTTTCTCCACGGTGCCAGCCTCTGGACCCTGTGGCCTTTGGCCATAATCGCCGTGGGTGTCCTGATGCTGGTGGGAGCGCTGGATGGCAAGGGCGGAGGCAATTTCTGGGGCGGGCCCAATCTGTTGGGCGCGCTGGGGGGAAAGGGCCAGTTTAGCGACAAGCTCAATCTGTTTGCAGTATTCGGGGGCGGGTCGCGAAAGATTACCGGCGACTTCAAGGGCGGCGATGCGTTGGCGCTCTTTGGCGGCTATGAGATCAACCTGCGCCTCGCCACCATGGCCGCGGATGAAGTTCTGCTCAACGTGAATGCCATTTTTGGCGGATTCGAAATCAAGGTTCCGGAGACCTGGTCCGTGTCCATGCAAGTCACCGGCGTCTTCGGCGGGCACGAGGACAAAACCCACCAGCCGGATCCCCGCCTGGTGCCGAATCCCAAGCGGCTGGTGATCCGGGGCGCCACCATCTTCGGGGGGCTCAGCGTCAAAAACTGAGCCGCGGCGATGCACCCACTGCTTGTTTCCGGCGCGGCGCTGGCGATCTATCTGGCCGGCTGGGTGCCGCTGACCGCACTGCTGGTCTATGTTCTGGAAGCATCGGGCAATCTGGGGTGGACCGCCAGCATAGCGATCGCCGTTCCGTCCTGTTCGATTTACGCCTTCGTGTGCCTGTCGCCTTGGTACGTGGTCCGCATCACGCCTCTGCGGGGTGACGCGGTGACGCGCATACTGCTCACCCACTTCGCCGCGGCCGGCGCGAGTAGCATCATCCTGGTGGCGGTGGCGCGCGCTATGGCAGTGGTGCTTTCGCGCTTCGCGCCCTTTCACTCGATCGATGCGCGCTTCCGGCCACACACGCCGCTGCTGTTCGCCATGGGCGTTTTGCTGTACCTGCTCTCCTCCGGATTGCACTACGTCATGGCGTCGGCCGAGCAATCCCGCGAGGCGCTCAATCGCGAGATGCAGGCGCTGGTGATCGCGCGCGATGCGGAATTGAAGGCGCTGAAGGCCCAGATCAATCCGCACTTCCTGTTTAACAGCTTGAATTCCATCAGCGCGCTGGCAGGTATCGATGCGGCGCGCGCCCGCGAAATGTGCGTGGGGCTCTCCGACTTTCTGCGCAACAGCCTGCGCATGGGTGAGCGCGACGCGGCTCCGCTCAGCGAGGAACTGGCCTTGGCGCACAGCTATCTGGCCGTCGAGCAGGTGCGCTTCGGTGCGCGTCTTCGGGTCGAGCAGCGGATTGAGCCGGGCTGTGACACCTGCCTGGTGCCGCCGCTGCTTTTGCAACCCCTCGTCGAGAACGCCGTCAAACACGGCATCGCCAGCCTGGTGGAGGGCGGGTCGATCCGCCTCAGCGCCCGGCTCGAACAAACCGCTCTGCATATCACGGTCGAGAACCCCTTCGATCCGGATGGCGTCACGTCGCGCGGCGCGGGGCTGGGATTGCAGATCGTAAAGCGCCGGCTGTTGGCGCGCTACGGAGAACGCGCTGACATGGTGACCGATAGCAGCGGAAATCAGTACCGTGTGGAGATTCTGCTGCCTTGTGAACGGTCCTGATATATTGCCGGACAGCGCTCGAATTGCGACCAGTCAATGCTCTGCGGACTTGCGCGATCTGGTATTTCATCGGTCCATCTTATCGAGTTCGAGCAGCGTCACGGTGTAGGGCTCAAAGACGAACCGGGTTGCGCCGCCGGTGGCGGACGCAGGTCCGGCAACAACTGTCACCCGGTCGGGATCGTCGGGCGAATTCATCGCCTCGCTGTCCCCGCGGTTTTCCCGATCCTTCAGAACATAGGCAGTGACCTTGGAAGCCGCAAAATCCGGCAGATGGAACCGCACAGGGATCTTCTCTGCAGTGGAATTTACGCCATAAATCCGCAGCAGCTTGCCATCCGGGCTGATGGCCGCGCTTAAGTCGGGTTCCGCCAGGTACCAGGGCAACCCGCCATCGCGCTCGAGGCGCAGCGGATAGGATCCGGCTGCCCGGGAATAGAGTTGCTCGGTATAGTAGGTCGGCGCTCGGTAGAGCCAGCCGGGCCCGGTCACGATCACTCCGGAGCCAAAACTGTCGATCAGGTTGGAGCGTATGGCCATCTCGATGAGGCCTGCATAGCGATGCAGGAGGTTGCGATAGCGCGCGCAGCTCAGCGCGTTGCCGAGTGTTTGCAGCATTCCTCGCGTGAGTCCGAATTGGCCGCCGGTGGTGTTCCACTCGGTCACCGCTACACGCACCGGCTTGCTGCTGGGGTGCCGCTCGATCTGCTTCCGTAAAGCTTCGAAATCCGCCTGTTTTCCCTCCAGGTCGCCGGATTCGTAATGATGCGGGCAGAGATAATCGAGGAAGCCCCGGCCGCGCTCGATGCTTTGTTCGTCGGGATAGGCGGAGAGAATTTTGATGGCCGGGTCCGCCCGCTTCATCGCCTGCGCGAAATCCTTGATCGAGGCATCGTATTGCGCGCCTCCCACTTCGTTGCCGATTTGCCAATACTTCACCGCATATGGGTCGGGGTGTCCGTTTTGGGAACGAAGCTTACCCCCGCGCGTGTCTGAACTGCCATTCAGGTATTCCACCTCCGCTGCCGCATCCTCCGGTTTCCTGCCGCTCCAGCGCACACAAATCAACGGCTCCGCGCCCACGTACCGGCAAAGCTGCACGAACTCCTCGATGCCCACGAAGTTAGATTCAAGACCACCCCAATAAGTGGTGAATGGCGCGCGCCGGTCCCAATCGCCAATGGCCTGATCCCATTCGTAACCCTCTATGGACGTTCCGCCGAAACGAATCACGCCGGGCTTGAGATCTTTGAGCGCCGATACCACATCCGGCCGCCAGATCCCCAGCACGGCATCGTCCCCGATCAGGTAGATGCGGTCGATCCATAGAGTCCCCGGTCCTTCAAATTGAATGGCCAGCGTGGCGTTGGCCACATCCCGCGTAGCCGGCAGTCTGGCTTCGGCGGGTTGCCAAGTTGCGCTCGTTCTTCCCAACGAAACCGGAGCGGCGGCCGCGCCGCCCGGGGCCACCAGCGAAGCCCAGACCGGCACATCGCCAACGCCCTTCAGGTGCAAGCGAAGCCGGTAGGTAATCCCGCGCTTTACATAAAATCCGTCTTGTGCGATGCCCGCGCGCACGTGCGCGAGTGGCAGGACGATCTTTTGCGATCGCTTGCCGTTGAAGGCGTCTTCGGTGTCGAGCGAATACTGCGCCACATGCGTCGCACCATCGGGGTACCACGGACGATGGGGCTTGTCGATCTCGCGCCTGTAACTGTACCGGTAAGGCGGCTCGTCTTCGAAGCTGTCGCCATCCACCTGTTGCGCCAGCATGGACGGGATCAACCGGCACAGAAGCTCAATGAACTGGCCGCCCTGTTTGACGTCGATGGGTGTCTTTCCCGTCGCTTGAAAGACGCTAACGTCGCGCGCCTCAGGCTCCGCCACAGATTCGAGGCGCAGCCCGTCGAACCAGATTTTTCCCGTGCCCCGCGCCTTTCCCGGCTCGAAATTTGCCAGCACAACGCGAACGCGGCCCGGCGAAGGAACACGGAACAGCACTTCTTCTTCCTGCCAGTCCGAACTGCCGGACCTGGGCCGGCTCTTCCCTACCCTTCCGGCGGGCGTTTCAATCTCGATCAGCCCTCCGGCGGCCGGAGCGCCGTCTGCAGCCAGCGCTTCGGTTTTGATCGACGCCTTCAACCGGTAGAGCGATCCGGGCAATAAAAATAGAGTCTGGGCCACTGCTGCCGAGGCCGGGTCGCTCGCCTCGATCAGCAGGCTCTGCCGCCCTTCACGGGTTTGACTCGAATCCAGGCGAATCAGCGGATCTCGGCCCGACTTCTGGTAGATCTTGCTTTCCCAGCCGGAGAGCGTGGCCGCCTCGAATCCGGGATTTTGAAGCTGCCCAACAGCGGCCGCCAGGAAAAGCGCGCCAAGAAACATCGTTCCTGCCTTTCTGGTTCAAGCCAGCCAGAGTATCACGTAAGCCACGCAGTCACACGCCGGTAATCTTTTTATTTAGCCGCTAAAACCAACTGCTTAGCGACGTTTCGAGGCGCCCTTGCTGCCGGCTTCCGGCGTTTCCCGGCATATCCTCGAATCGGGGAAGATTGTCACCGCTGGGTTATGCTTCAAGTGTTCTGCAAAATCAATCGACTTAAATCGAGTAAGACGGAAAAGGGTCATGATGTTCCCGTGAGACCAAAGAAGCTCCCTGGCAGGGGAGCGGAGGAACGACATGACCCAAAA
>Ga0302324_100004113_pt1 | contig 32406 bp, 27 predicted proteins | sample Palsa_T0_1_FD_201949 | JGI IMG/M metagenome (GOLD analysis project Ga0302324, IMG submission 201949) | Peat permafrost microbial communities from Stordalen Mire near Abisko, Sweden - Palsa_T0_1 | ecosystem: Environmental > Terrestrial > Soil > Palsa > Peat permafrost | place: Sweden: Abisko... | reverse complement strand
GTGATTCCTACCGACCGCGTGAGCATTGAGCAGATTCCCGAGGAGACGCAGCCGGTGGAAACGCTGGTGCAGGAGGCGTTTCAACAGAGGCCGGAGCTGGAGCAGGCAGTGCTGACGCTGCGCAATGACGAAATCACGCTGAAAGGCGCGCGCAATGCCTTGCTGCCGCAGATCGACATTTTCGCGTACCTGGCCGGCCAGGGAGTCGCCGGCAAGGTGAATCCCGATCTGGATTGCGCTTTCTATGGCACCAGCGGCTGCCCCGCGAGCACCGGCGGCTATGGCACGGCAGTCGACAACGCATTCAACAATTCGTCTCCGGACAAGGGTGTTGGGTTTAACATCACCATCCCCATCGGCAACAAGTATGCACAATCGCAGCAGGCGCGGTCGCTGATGGAATACCGGCAGGCGGAGTTGCGGCTGGAGCAGCTCTATACCCAAATTCGCATGCAGGTCGTGAATCAGCAGTTCGCACTGACCAATGACCGGGCACAGGTGCTGGCATCGACGGCCACCAGGGATTTTAACCAGCAGAGTCTGGATGCAGAACAGAAGAAGCTCAAGCTGGGCGCTTCCACAACAGCGTTGGTATTGGCGCAGCAGCGCAGCCTGGCCATTTCAGAAGACAGCCTGATCGCAGCGCAGGCGGCTTATGCCAAGGATCGAGCAACCCTCTATCAGATTCTGGCCACCACCATGCAGCACTACGGAATTAACCTGAATGAGGCAGCTTCAGGCGATGTGAAGACCACGCCGGTCGTGCCGGGTCTGGTGCCTGCGCCATCGGGCAATGAGCCAACGACGGCGCCGCCCCCAGCCGCTGCCCCGGCGCCCGCCCCGCCACCGACGCAGTAAGACAGCTCGCACTGTGCGAGATTCAAACGGCCGGAGTGCTCCTCGAAGAGCAATCCGGCCGTTTTATTTTCATAAAGATAAGAACTGATTCTTAACGCTCCGCGACAAGGTTGAGAAGATCGAAGAACTCCGGGAAGCTGATGGCTGCGGATTCAGCGCCCTGGATGAGCGTTTCGCCCTCGGCGCGCAGTGCTGCGACGCTGAAGGCCATGGCGATGCGGTGGTCGTCGCCCGAGTTGATGATGGCGCCATGCAGGGTTTGGCCACCGGGAACATCAAGGCCGTCTTCGAATTCGGTGACTTCGGCACCCATGGCGCGCAGGTTCCTTGCCACCAGGGCGATGCGATCGGACTCCTTGACGCGCAACTCCTTGGCGTCGCGGATGCGAATGCCGCCGCGCGTGTATGGTGCGATGGCAGCCAGGACCGGAAGCTCGTCGATGAGCTGGGCGGCAAGCGCGCCGCTGATCTCGGTTGAGCCAAGGCCTTCTGCCGGGGCGGAGATCTGCACGGCGCCGACGAGCTCAGCGTTTTTCTCCTCGAGATGCAGGATGGCAATGCGCGCGCCGAAGGTGGTCAACACGTCGAGAAGCGTGGCGCGGGTCGGGTTCAGTCCAACGGAATCAAGCAGAAGAGTGGAGCCGGGGAAGAGCGCGGCGGCGCAGAGAAAGAACGCGGCGGAGGAGATGTCTCCGGGAACGACTGCTTCGATGGCGTGAAGAGACTGCGGGCCGGAGATGGAGACGGAATTGAGATCGCGGTCGAGCGTGGCTCCGAAGGCGCGCAGGGCCAGTTCGCTGTGATCGCGAGTGCGCACGGACTCTCGCACCGTCGTCGTTCCCGCAGTTTGGAGGCCAGCCAAGAGGACACACGTCTTGACCTGGGCGCTGGGCACTGGAGTTGTGTAGTCGATAGCGTGGAGCGCGGCGCCGGTGATGGAAAGCGGGGCGTGGCCTTCGGTGAGGTTGAGGTTTGCGCCCATCTCCGCAAGCGGCTTGCGGATGCGCTCCATGGGTCGGCGGGTGAGAGAAGCGTCGCCGATGAGGGTGAAGCTGCCCTGCTGCGCGGCCAGGAGGCCGGAGATCATGCGCATTGTCGAGCCGGAATTGCCGCAGTCGAGTGGATGGCTGGCGGGAGTGACGCGGCCCGCTACGCCGGTGATTTCGATAGCTCCGTCGTCGAGCTTGTTGACGATGGCGCCCAGGGCGGTCATGCAGGCGAGGGTTGACGCGCAATCTGCGCCGGTGGAGAAGTTGTGAAACCGCGAAGTGCCTTCAGCGAATGCGGCCAGCATGCCGTAGCGGTGGCTGATGGACTTGTCGCCGGGGAGGCGCAGGCTTCCGTAGATGTTGCGCGCGGGACGGATGAGGCGTTCTTCGGTGGATGCAGGCACGAGGGCTCCGGGTGGTCTTCTGGTCTCTTTAAGTTTATCGAAGACGGAGCGGCCTCGCGGATTTCCTGCTATTCGGTTGTATAGCGGATCTCGAGCTTGCGAATTCGATAGCAGGAGTAGAGCAGGACGATCGTGATGAGCAGGAGCAGCCCTAATGTTGCGGCCCATGCGGATACGGGTTCGGTCTCGACGGTCAGTAAGGCGAGCAGGCCGTCATTGGCAACTTTCACCGGCATTAGGTGGCGGAGATACGAAGCGACGCTGAACTTCTGCAATATGGACGGCAGGACCGGATTAATCGCTTCCCAGCCGAGAACCAGCATTGCTGCCGGCATGGGATTTCTGAACATCATGCTCAGCAGCAGAAACACTGCGCCATACCCGAGACAGGCGAGAACGACGATGGCGAGATATGCGCCTAACTGACCGAGGCCGGGGCCGTTGAAGATGTAATCGCGTCCGGCTGCGCCAAAGCCGGAATACATGAGCGCGAAATCCGCGATGATGGCGCTTCCAAACAAAAGAATGGCAGTGATGGACCCGGCTACAAATTTCGAGAGGAGCAGAATTTCGCGCCGCACGGGAGAGAGGAGATAAAAGTGCAAGCTGCGCTCGATCATCTCTCCTCGAATGAGCCGTGAGAAGATGCCCAGGCAGCCGAAGAAGACGCCGAGACGGATGTAATAAAGCTGGATAATTCCCGCCAGAATGTTGGTATCGTCACTCAACTGAAACGCGGGATGCGTGTCGACCAGGGCGTGAATGAGGATGATGAACGCGGGGATGAAAGCGAGGAAGTAAATCCAGGTGGCTCTCCACGAGAAGAGATTGCGCCGCAACTCAATGCGCGTGAGGCGGTGAGCCTGTATCCACCACAGGCCCCAGGGCTGTGCCGCAATCCTTTGTCGTAGGTTGGAAGGGGAGAGTTCGGTCATGAGGCGCTCCCGTCTGAGCCGATCAGGTATTGGTAAATGGCGCTGGCGTCGTCGTCGGCCGGGGCGATGGCTTCGATCTTGATCAGCCCGTCTGCCGCGATGCCGTTGAGGATGACGTGGAACTCATCGATGTCCTTGGTGCGAAGGAAGACGCCTTTTCCATCCGCATGGAGCCGCGCTTCAACGCAGTGATTGATGGCGAACATCTTTGAGGCCAGCAGTTCCGGATGGTCGCAGCGGACCAGCACCTGCATCGGCTTCTCGTGCACCTCCTGCCGCACCTGGTGGATGTTGCCTTCGGCGATCAGGTATCCGCCGGTAACCATGATGACGCGATCGGAGATTCGGTCGACTTCATCGAGAATGTGGCTGGAGATCACGACATGCATTCCCTGACGGCCGAGTTCCTGGAAGAGTGCGATGGATTCGGCGCGCGCCATGGGGTCGAGACCGTTCAACGGCTCATCGAGCACCAGAACGCGAGGATGATGCGCGATGGCCTGGGCCAGGCGAATTTTTTGCCGCATGCCTTTGCTGTAGCCCGCAACTTTGCGATGCGCGGCTTCGCCAAGCTGGACGCGATCGATAGCCTGCACGGCCATGTCCACCGCCATCGCCTTTTCCATGCCATAGAGCATCAGGCTGTCGAGGACGAATTGCCAGCCGGTGATGCCGCGCGGGAAGAAATCGAACTGGGCGCAGTAGCCGACCGCGGTAAAGAATTCCGTGGCGTCGGCGGGTGTTAGGCCCAGCACTGAAATAGTTCCGCTGGATGGCTGAATCAATCCCGTCATGAGATTCATGATGGTTGTTTTGCCTGACCCGTTGGGGCCGACGAGGGTCGTGATGCCGGGCGGGATGGAAAGCGAGATGCGGTTCACGCCCAGCACCTCGCCGTAGAACTTGGACACACCCTCGAAGATGATTTGGTCGCTCATCCCCGGACGACCTCGCGGGCGCGGATGCGCTTGTTCAGCATGCCGAGGCAAACGACGCAACACAGAGAGAGCATGATTGCAATGGCGACGGTGGGAATCGAAAAGCTTGCATTGAACGACTCCGGAGCGCCCAGCAGCCGCTGCCAGAGATTCGACATCATGAACGGGAGATTGAGCAGCAGGCCCCATTTGGTGCGCAGCACCGCGCTCACAATCGCGCCCACTCCGGCGGGAACAAAGACTGCGGCAAAGATGATGCCGGTGGCCACAACGCGCCACTTGACCCAGGAAGAAAGCGCCAGGCCGAGAAATGCAAGAAGCGTTATCCAGATGATCGAACCCAGCAGAAGTCCGCTGGCGATGCGGAGGTTGGCGGCAAACCACGGCGTCGGCGAAGTATATCCCTGGTATGCGAAGAGCAGCAGGCAGGGAAACCATGTGACGGCGGACAGGCATGTAAACAGTGCAATGAATTTGCCCAGCAGATAGCCGACGCGGGAGATTGGATGGCTGAGCAGGATGGGAAGCGCGTTATCAGAGAGATCGAAGCTGATGAGGCGCGGCGCGACCCACGAGGCGAGAATCAGCGCAAGCCAGCATTGGCCTTGCAGGATTTTCAAAAAGAAAGTTGCGCCGATGGTGAAGTTCTGATTGCCGCGAAGGCCGATGAGCTCTCTGGCCAGTGGGTTGTTGGCCAGATAGATTCCCAGCATCGAGGAGAGAACGGGCAGCATGCAGAAGATGAAAATTCCAATCGTGATCTTCGACGACCATGCTTCCGCAAGAGCATAGCGGGAGAGCACGAGGATGCGCGTCCACGCGGAAGTTGTCGTTCCTGCATAGGCGCTATAACTGCGCTTGTAGACGGCCATTGCCATTCCTTTCCGCGCGGTTGTCCATCGCCCTGAGGAAGATGTCTTCGAGCGAGTCGCGGCGCTGATTCATGCGGCGAATCTGCACTCCCTGGTCAGAGGCAATGATGTAAATATCTCGTGCTTCAATGTGGTCGGGGATGACGAGCTTGATCCGCCCGCCGGGAAACGATGCGCACTCGCAGCCCAGCGCCTCGATGCTCGTAGAAAAGCGCTCGGTTGCGCCAACCGTCTCAAGCTCCACGAAACTTCTGTTGGAGCGCCGCTCTTCTTCAATGTTGCACAGGCCGGCGATGCCGCCGTTCTTCAGGATCAGCACCTCGTCGCAGGTCTCATCGATATCGCGCAGCAGGTGCGACGAGATGAGCAGGCGAATGCTGCCTTCCTTGCGAATATCTTTGATGAGCTGGATCATGCGCGTGCGCGCCACGGGATCGAGGCCATTGGTGGGCTCATCGAGGATGAGCAATCGCGGCCCGTGGGCCAGAGCCTGGGCCAGCTTCACGAGCTGCTTCATGCCCAGCGAATAGGTACTCACTTTGCGGTAGCGCACCTCGCCCAGGCCGACGTAGAAGAGCGATTCATGCGCGCGCTCGAGCGCCACCTCCGGCGGCATGCCCGCTAGCTCAGCCATGTAGCGGACAAAGCGCACTCCGGACATGTTGCCGATGAAGGAGTCGCTCTCCGGCATGTAGCCGACACGCGAGCGGATCTCCGCCCGGTCGCGATGAGAATCGAGTCCAAAGACGCGGACTGCGCCCTTCGAGGGAAGATGAAATCCAAGCAGTGTGTTGATCAGCGTGGACTTTCCGGCGCCGTTGGGCCCGAGCAGGCCAATCGCCTGACCCTTCAACTCGCCGGTGAGGCCGTTGAGTATCAGGCGATTCGCCAGCCGGACCTCTAGTCCATCGAGATCGATGATTCCCATGTCACTCTTTTACGTTTGTGCGAGCGCGGTTGTTCCCAATATTCATCAGAGTCTCGAGTGTAACAAAGTCGAATCCAAATAAATGGCTGTCGCTGGATGCTTCAATGCGGCTTTCTTCTCCGCGCGCGCAAATCGCGGTAGGCCTGGCGTCGGCCGCCAACGTCTTCAACGCATCTGCCGCCTCGCCGCCGATTTGCGAAAGCATCGGCGTCAGCACCGGCGTCAGGTTCTGGTAAGCAACGGCCGAGTAGTTTTCATTTGCATCCTTGGGAAGCAACGCCCGGAATGCCGCGGAGTGTCCCAGAGAGTTTCCCGACGCGTTTGTCTGCAAAGCTTCCATGAGAAGCGCGCGACTGGGGGCCACGATCATATACCCGTCGGCAAATGTATATTGAGCGAATGTGGTGCCCGAAGTCTGGTCATGGATCGCGTAAAAGCGCTGGCCGGCAACGTCGCTCGGTTCAATGATGATGGAGCGGCTTGCGGTGCCTTGAGTCTGCGCTCGAATTGCTTCGGTCAGCTTCTCCAGGGTTTGTTCGAGCCGCTGCGGATCGTTGACTTCGATCACGGCCTTCCACGAGGGGGTGGGCAGCACCGGTCCATCGAGCGACACAAGAAACTCTCCACCCAGCGTGGCGGCCAGATCGTCGCGGACATTGATCTGCAGCTTGGCCTGAGCATCGGCCCACTCCTGACTTTGTTCTGGCTTGCCCTGCATGGTCATAGCCATGATGTCGTCGGCGATGGCCTTGGGATCTTTTGCCAGCATCGCCACCGCAATTGACGCATTCGGCGTGATGAAGTTGAGCGAGCCCATGGGAGCGGGCGCGGCCAGCCACGATGCAACTCCGTGCCTGGCGCCGGAGAATTGCAGGCTCACCTGGTTTTCAGGCTGGCCATTGCTTTCGCGGTGTTCCGCAATCAGGTAGTGGAGGTCTTCCATTCCGCTGTTTGCCAGGGCCTTCGAGTCTTTCGCACCGTTGTGCGCGAGGGTAGCTTTGGCGGCGATCATCTGGTGCAGGTCCGCTGCCAGAAAGATTCCCGCACCGCGACTATAGGCGGATCCGATCTGCTTTCCAAAATCACCGGTAGCGAATCCGCTGGCGCCGGAGTCCAGCTGCGCATCGATCAGCTTCAGGGTTGCGACGCTGTTGGAGAAGACGGCTTCGTTCTGCCGGACGAGAGCGTAACCACCGGCTTCAGCCTTGGGAGATGTGCTGGCCGCAGCCAACGACGTAGGGTCGAGCACTGTCAAGTGCGAAGCGGGAAGCTGCTCTTTCAGAAAGTCGTCAAACCCGCTCTTTTTTACATCCGCAATGATTGCAAAGCCCGGATTAGTCGATTGCTTGACGCCGACAATCACGATTTCGTCGCCGAGGTATTGGCTCATCTGATGGATTTTCTCGACCAGTGCGTCAAGGTCCGCCGTGTTGTGTTCGTGTCCCTGATTCCACCATTCCTGCAGCGCAGCACTCTTGCTCAGCTGATCGTGGAAGATGGTGTTTGCCTCGCTAAGGAAATCGCCGAGGTTGGGAATGCTGATGTACAACAGCGTGTCAGCGGGAACGCGTTCAAGCAGATCGCTTGTGTAGCGGGGCTGGGGGAAGGGAATTTGCTCGATGCGGTGTTGGAGCGTCGCAAACTGCGCAAGCAGGGGCAGATACTTCTCGCGGTCATGGCTCCAGGCGATCTGCTGCTCGACCGGCGCCGGGCTCAGGTTGTCATTGGTTGAGACCTGATCGCCGGCATGGACTACCGAATCGACGCCGGCATGAGAAACGTCAACCGACCCTTGCAATACTGCGACGCGCGAGCCCTTGATCCCGAAGTCGACCGAGAACACCGTGCCTGTGACCGCGACGCGGCAGTCGGGAGTCTTGATATATAGATGGCCGAAAGTGCGATGCGCGGCCTGTACAATTACTGCGCCGTCGTCGAGCGAGACGGTCATATTGCGGCCACGCGCGCCTACGCCGAGCACGCTCCGCTCGTTCACTTCAATGGTCGATCCATCGGTGAGGCGAAGCACGGCATGGGCTCCTCCGCTGGTGCGCAGATGTTCGCCCTCAGCAAGCTGGTCGCCGGGCTGAAGCTGGCGATCGCCGGTGTCGGAGATGCGATAGGCGGAGCCGTCAATGGATTGCACCTCGGCGCGGACTCCGGGCGGAATCTGCCAGAAAGCCTTATAGACAAACAGCGTGCTCACCAGCAGCGCGGCAGCGGTGGCCAGCGACCAGCCGTAGGCGCGAGGATGCCAGACGAACGCGCGGGAGGGCTTGGGAGTGGACCAATCCAATACCACGCCGGATCCGCCGCGGAAGTGACGCTGGCAGACGCTGCAGTCGTGAAGATGGGCCTCGATCAGCAGTTTGCGCGACGCGGAGAGAGTGCCAGCGCGATAATCCGCTGAAAGTTGCTGCACATCTTCGCAGTTATGAATGGAATCGACGGCAACGTGAGGGCCGGCGTCAATCCCCAACCGGTCGGCGACGCGGCCGGCAGCGACCGCCATTTGCGCGGCATCCGGTTCAGAGGTCTTGATGGCCTCAATACTCGAATTCAGCAACATCTCATCTCGTCTCATTGTTTTCCCCGTTCCAATTCCATGAGTCGTTTCTTCAATCTCGATCGTGCATTGTGAAGCGTGACAGCGACGACAGCTTGCGAAGTTCCCATCAGCGCGGCGATCTCGCGATTTCCCAAATCCTCCAGATAGCGGAGGGTGAACATTTCGGCTGCGCGCGGAGCCAATTCGGCGATGGCCGCGCGCAGCAAATTGCCCAGTTCGCGGCTTGCGGCTTCAGCTTCCGGCGAGCTTCCCGCTCCGGTCGATGAAACTCCCGCCGCGCCTTCCAGCGGCTCGGTTGCGGCGCTCTTTCGCCTTCGAAGCAGGTCGAGGGCGCCGTTGATGGCGGCGCGATAGAGATAACTGCGTGCATTGGCCACCGGTTCGCTGGTGCTGGCCAGGCGCATGAATACCGCCTGCGCCACGTCCTCCGCATCGGCCATGCTGCCCGTGATGCGGTAGGCGGCGGTGAGAACGCGCCGGTTATACTCTCCGAACAGCTGGGAGAGATCGTGAGTCATCGGCAAAACTGCGCTGGCGGCGGCCAATGGTGTACCTTTCAGGCTCTTCATAGAGATGACGCTCAATCTGGACAATTATTAACCAAGGTAGGAGTAAATACGCAGGAATATGGCACGGCGTTCCGTGCCGATCGTTCTGGACCCAACGTTCCGGGCACCCGTTGCGCTTCCCCGGCGCAAGGCTGCTGCGTCCAACCAGCGTCCTGCGAAGACAGTTCTGGCAGAATGGAGTCATCGGATTCTGGGACGCTCAATGGGACTGACAAGGGGGCTCGGCCCGTGCCTGGTTGCTTGCAATCGAGAGGTGTGCTGGTTCTGGCGGCAATGGCTTGCGCGCTGGGCCTTGCACCCACGCAATGCGCGGCGCAGACCGAACCTGCGTTCTCGACGGTGAGCGGGGTGGTGAAGGACAGCCTCACGGGCCAGCCGATCGAACGGGCGCTGGTGGATGCGCAGAACGATGCGGTGCTTACTGACAGCGAAGGACGGTTTGAACTGCGCCTCGAGGACGGTGTGGCAAGCATCCAGGTGCGGCGTCCGGGCTATGTGGTTAACAGGGGCGCCAGCATGCGCACATTTCGCGTGAGCGCGAATATGAAGCCGCTGACCTTTTACCTGGTTCCCGCGGCCAGCATCACTGGCCGTGTGACGGTCACCAATGGCGGCGACGCGGACAACGTGACATTCACGGCCTACCGTCGGCGCGTGATGAATGGACATGATCGATGGATGCAGGCAGGAGTGGCAATCACCAATGGCGAGGGGGTATTCAGGATATTCGAATTAGACGCGCCGGGGGCTTACGTGCTGTGCAGCCGTGCCACCGAAGAGCGCTCTGGCCTGCGCGGCAAGGCGGTTTTCGGCTTTCCATCCGTGTGTTTTCCGGCCAGCCCCGGCGACGGCGCGGCCAATGTGCTGAACTTGGGTGTGGGCCAGCAGGCGGATGTGGATATTCCAATCTCCCGCCAGCCCTTCTACCAGTTAAACATGGTTGAGCAGAACAACCCGCCCGGGCAGGGCATGCAAATCGAGATTCACGATCAGAGCGGGCTGCCGGTCGGCTTTCCGGTGCGATGGAACTCGGACCGGCAAACGGCCGAGGCGCAGTTGCCAAATGGCAGCTACTTCGCGGATGCGCGCGCCTGGGGAAACACGATCTCGTATGCGCGAGCGGACTTCAAAGTCAACAACGGGCCGTTGAGCGGGGTGAATTTGACGCTGCTGCCGCTGACGCCGGTGTCGGTGGTGGTTCGAAAAGAGTTCACGGCAAGCACCGATCAGGCCACTGCGTTCGAGAATCAGGCGGGCGCGATCGAGAGCCGGGTGATGAACGATGTGAGCAGCGGGCTCAACCTGCAACTCATTCCCATGGACTCCATGGATGGAGGCGGCGGACAGCCGCTGCGCCATTCTCCCGTCGCCGACAGCAACCACTTTGAGATGCCGAATGTGATTCCCGGCCGCTACTGGGTGCAGGCTTCCTACTTTTTGGGGGGCTATGTGAGTGCGATCAGCAGCGGTGGAGTGGACCTGATGAAGGATCCGCTGGTTGTGGGCCCGGGCAGCACCACAGAGCCTATCGAAATAACGCTGCGCAACGATGGCGGCGAAATCGATTTCACCCTGAATGCGCCGCCAGCCGCAAATCAAAGTGCCGGTGAGGATGCGGTCGAACTGGGCGCAGCAGCGGTATACGCGATCCCATCCGGCACTCGAGGCGCGAATCTGCCGCGGGCCGGCGGGTTTCCCGGCGCACTGGGGAAGCTTCCCAATATTCCCCCCGGTGCCTATCGCGTGGTTGCACTGGATACATTCCAAAACCTGGACGCCATGGATGCGCTGGAACTGGCGAAGCTGGCAGACAAGGGAAAATCTGTGGCTGTGGTTGCCGGCGGAACGGTAAATGTACAGCTGGATGTGATCAAGACCAGCGTCGAGGGGCAGAACCCATGATGTCGGAGACGAAATTCCTGCGCCGGATTACCGTCGGTGTCGCGCTGCTCGCAGCGGGCTCGGGCTGTGGAGCCGCACAGGCGCCTGCGGCCAAGACCGGCCGTGAGATCAGCGGCGTGGTGGTGAGCGCCAAATCCGGAGAGCCGCTTGCGGAAGCACACGTGGTGCTGGCGCGGACCAGGGACCGCAAACAAGTTGCGGAGATGGATACCGACTCGGAGGGGCGCTTTGCGTTTGAGAGTCTGGGCGATGGCAAGTTCGATCTGTCCGCATCCCGCCGCGGATATGTTTCGTCGTCCTATGAGCAGCGCGATAGCGGAGTTTCAACGGCGATCGTGACCGGGGAGGGGCTGGTTTCAACCGGGCTGCGCTTCGAGCTGTTACCGCAGGCGGCGATCTACGGGACAGTCGCCGAGGATTCGGGCGATCCAGTGTCGAGGGCGCGAATTTCGCTCTACCGCAGAGATCCCAGCCGGGGCACGGGACAGATCAGGCGTGTGGCAGTGACCATGGCAGACGATGTTGGGAACTTCGAGCTTCCGCATTTGTTGCCGGGCGCGTACTTTGCCTGCGCTATGGGTTCGCCCTGGTATGCGCGGCGTGGCCAGACTCCGCGCGGCGGCGTGCAAGACCCGGCAAGCCAGACCCGTTTGGCTGCGCTGAATGTCGCGTATCCCTCCACCTGCTATCCCGACGTAACGGACCCCCAGGCGGCGACGCCGGTCGTGCTTGCGGCGGGCGATCGGGTCGAGGTAAATCTCGCCATGCATCCATTGCCGGCCGTGCATCTGGAAGTGCAATTGCCCAGCCCGGATGACAGGCGCGGGCGCATCATGCCCCAATTCGGCATGGAGATGTTCGGCAATTCGGAATCGATGATGGCCTCGGTAACCTACACCACGACCGGTAACGGCGGCGACGCGAATGGTCCGCAGACAGTCGAGATCGATGGATTGCCGCCGGGCCAGTATGACGTTGACCTTCCGGGGCAGAACGGGGAGACCAGCAAGAGGATGAGTATAGACGCGGCAGCCAACAGCCCGCCCATCGACCTTGCCGCGGCGACGCCGATTGCCGCAATGAGCGGCAAGTTGACCGTGGCCGGCGGCGGCAGCTTCCCCGTGTCGTCGGTGGTCCGATTCATTCCGCGCCAGGGGAACCAGGAAGTCGTCGCGCAGCTGGCGGCGGATGGAACCTTTTCGGTCCAGAACGTGCGGCCGGGCGATTATGACGTGATGGTGAATTTGTCCGGCTCGCAACGGCCAGTAAACCTTCTCAGCGCGAAGGGGGGAACTTTGAGCGGTCCAGTGCTCAAGGTGGGCAGCGAACCAGTTGTGTTGACGGGGGCTGTAGGCGAGGCCGGCGCGACGGTGAACGGCGTGGTGAAGCGCGATGGCGTCCCCAAATCTGGAGTGTTTGTGGTGTTGGCGCCCGCCGATCTGAATGCCGCACGCTGGATGTGGCGGATCAACCAGAGCGACTCCGATGGCACTTTCAACATGCCGGGTGTGGTGCCCGGAGATTACACTGTGGCGGCCATTGAGCAAGGCTGGACGCTGGATTGGTCGCGGCCAGAGGTTATCGGGCCCTACCTGGCGCGGGGCGTGAAGGTGACCGTGGCGTCGGGGGTGCGGGCAGTGGACCTGAAGGATGTTGTCGAGGCTCTGCCGCTGAATTTGCCAGTGGGAAAGGCGCCGGATTCAGGGGCTGCGAATCGCTGATGCATTAATGCGGCCGGCCCGGCAGCACGAAGTGATCCGCGCAGCGTGGTTCGTAAAAGTCGCCGGCCATGATGATGGGGCTATCGTAAGGAGCCGGCTCGCCATCGATCAGCCGCTGCGGGTAGATTGCTTTGGCGCCGCAACTGCAATACGCAATCAACTCCGTGATATTGCCTGAGTAGGTGCGTACCAACCATGAAATATCGATCATCTCGCCGAATGGTAACCCGCGAAAATCGAGTTCCAGACCTGAAACCATCACGTCGTAGCCCGACTCGAGCAGGCGCTTGGTGAACAGGAAGAGATCCTGGACGAACTGGCCTTCGTCGATAGCGACACATTCCACGCGCTTGCCGATTCTCTGTTCGGTGGCAGCGAGAACCGGCAGAACCGTCCAAGGGTCGGAGGAGCGGAATTCCACGGCTTCCATTTTTCCGCAGCCGTTCTGGTTGCGGCTTTCCACCAGTCCAGCCGCGGCCTTGGTGTCGTCGCTCGGCTTCAGCAGCAGGACGTACTGCTTGGCGTACTGCCGGCGCGTCTCGATCCTGCGCAACAATTCAGCGGTCTTGTTGCTGCGCATGGGTCCAACAATCAATTCAAGTTTCCCGGGCACGAGTGTCTCCAACATCTCTACAAATTATCGAAACAGGATGCGCGCAGCTTCTGCGATACGTTAAGGCGTTATGCTCCCAGAGTCGAGTTGTCCCATTGTGGCAGCCAGATGCTTTCGCCAGCCGATCCAGAGCAATCCGTCGGCGCAGAGGAAGATAAAGAAGCCGATGATGGCCGGAAGCAGATGGAACAGATCCAAATAACCGACGATAAAATGAACGCCGATGGCGCCCCCAAATCCGGCGCATCCCATGACGGCGACGATCTGAACGAAACTGCGGTTGAGGACTGCGCACCGGGACATGAACAGCAGCAAGCAGCCGATGGAACACAATCCGCCGCCGAATCCGGCGCGATCGTGGGAGATGACGGGGATCAGCGTGGGCGAGATCCGCGTGAGCGCGCCGACATCGAGTCCGATGAATCGCAGATCGGAAGGAACGAAAACGGTGGTCATTCCGAAGATGGCGATGGTGATTCCGGCGAGAATAATGCCGGCGCCGCACGTTGCCAAAAGAATTCTTCCCCACCTTGCGAAGGCGCCGCTTTCCGCAGGTGCTTGTCTCAAGACGGAGCGAAGCTCGAACCTGCGTGGACGAGTGCGCCACGCCCCGGCGATGAAAACGGGGAGGAGAAAGAGCGTTGCGACGCCATGCCAGGTGTCGAGATAACCCTGTCCCAGGTAGGTTAGAAATGCCAGAAAGCCGATGGTTCCGGAGAACAGAAGCGCCCACCAGGCCCAAGCCGCACGCGCTTGCAGGGGAAATGCCGATAGCCATAGATAACCCGCGCCAATGGCAAACAGAACGCCGCCGTAGGCTACGCGGTCGTGAAACATGAAGCCCAACAGCTGACGATTGCCGGCGTGCATCAACGCCATGGAGTCCAGGCCGATGGCGTGACTGTCCTGGGGAAGAAGCTGGCCGGAGATGGATTGCAGAACCGCGAACCCGCCGCTGAGGGCGAGCGAAATCCCGGTGAGCGCGATCAGGAATCTGCCGTCACCTAGCACCGCTTGCAGAAGGCTGCGTTCATCTCTCATTGGCATTGAAGTATAACAACCGCTGCGGGATCTTTGGTCGTTTATGCGGAAGGGACAAGTGATCGCATGAGCCGCACTGCGCGTGGAATCTGCGCAGGCAGCGAGCTGCCGAAGCCGAGAATGAAGCCGTGCCTTGGCGGCGTGGTCGTATACGAAGGCGAAAGAGGCCAGAGCCACAGACGGGAGCGGATGGCGCGGGCGGAGATTTCCCGGTCGTTTAGGCCCGGCGGGAGCGTCATGGCCAGGTGCATCCCGGCTTCGACGCCGTGGACTTCAAAGCCGGACTGTGCAGGGAACTCGCGGGCCAGGGAATCAATCAGGATCGACCGCCGTTCCTTGTAGACCTGGCGCATCCTTCGGATATGCCGAGCGAAGTGGCCTTCGAGAATGAAGTCGGCCAGCACTTCCTGTTGCAGATAAGGCGGGAAGATGTCCATCGCGTGACGCACGGCAATGAAGCGGTCGACCAGATCGGCGGGAATGACCATGTAACCAAGGCGCAGCGAAGGAAACAGAACCTTGCTGAAGGTTCCGACGTAAATGACGCGAGCATTGCGATCGAGTCCATGCATGGAGGCAATGGGCAGGGATTCATAGCGAAATTCGCTGTCATAGTCGTCTTCGATCACCCACGCGCCCGCGCTGTGCGCCCAATTGAGAAGTTGAATACGGCGCGAGGCAGACATGGTTGAGCCGAGCGGATACTGGTGCGAGGGCGTGACAAACGCGGCGCGGGCCCTGGGAGACCGCTTGATTCCCGTCTCGACGTCCATGCCCGCTTCATCGACGGGAACGGGAATCAGGCGGCAGCCGGCGGCGGTGAGAACCGCGCGCTGCAGCGAGTAGCCGGGCTCTTCCACCCAGACGGAGTTTCCTGGATCAAGAAGAACCCGGGCAGTGATGTCGAGCGCCTGCTGAGAGCCGGATACGATGAGCACCTGGTCGGCGGAGCAGTGCACCCCGCGTGCGGTGCGCAGATAGTCGCAGATGGCGCTGCGGAAACGCTCGGCGCCGCGCGGGTCAGTGTGATGAATTGCGCGGACGTGCGGGTTGCGGCTGTGGCGCGCAACCAGGTTGGACCAGATAGCGAACGGGAATTGGTCGAAGGCCGGCTGATGGACGCCGAACGATCCCCAGCCGCGCACGTAAGCCAGGCTGGGAATAGAAGGATAAAGCGAAGAGCGCCGGGAGACCGGCCGCGGGCCTGAGGGTACGGCGGGTGCGCGGCCGGGAATCTCGACGGACATTTGCTGCTCCGGCAGCGAAGTGGAGACAAAAGTGCCGGCGCCCACGCGGGATTCGAGATAGCCTTCTGCCAGCAGTTGGGCGTATGCGTTGAGCACCGGGAATCGTGAGACGGAGAGTTCCGCGGCGAACTCGCGGCTGGAGAGAATCTGCTCTCCGGGACGAAGCTGGCCGCGCAGGATGGCGGCGCGGTAGCCGTCGTAAATCTGGCGTTGTAGCGGGGTCGGATCGGCGCGATCCAGGGTGAAGAGAGGTACTGCTCCGAGCGCGAGGCTTTTCACAGAGCCATTCTAGTGGTCAGGCCAAATGGACGACAAGTGGCTACTAACGCTGTCCAATTGAGACCGTCAAGAGTTAAACGGGATTTGTGGGTCTGTTGACAATTGGTCTGGCCCTAAGCCGAAACCAAAGGCCCCGAATTCTAAGGCCGCTAGGGAAGAGGAGATCGGCCATGAGGGTAGGCTCTGCGCAAGGGTCAGCCGGCAGGCGCAATGCCTTATTGGCGATTGGCGCGGGCGGCTGGTTGCTCGGTCGTGCGGCATTTCAGGGCGGCGTCGGCACTTATTTTCTGGGTGTGACCCTGCATTACTTGATCGCATTTTCATGAGCGGCGGTCTATTACTCAGCCAGCCGCCGCCTCTTGTTTTTGCGGGAACACCCGCCGGTGTGCGGGTAATTCGTCGGCATTGGCCTCTACCCGGTCATGAATCTGATCGTGTTACCGCTCTCCGCGCCGCATTGGACGTGGTCCATTGCGCGACGGGATTTAATTCAAGGGCTCCTGGCGCACATGGTTCTGATCGGGATGCCGATCTCCTTCAGTGTTCGGCGGTTGACCGATAGGCCCAGCCTAGTGTGTGCATAGACCCCTGTTCGCCCCAATCCCGTTTCTTCCCATCCTGGTCCATAGCCTTGCTCTTCCTGCGACAATAAACGTCTAACCTTGAGAGCCGGTAACAAGCAGCTTAGCGGGAAACCGGCGTTTCGTGTGTTTCAGGGCTGAGGTCAGGTTTTATCAGCAGATCGGCAAAATCGGTTGGCGAGGTTGAGAACCAGTTGCGGGGCGTCCTGCGCTGCGGCCTCCGCTGGGGCCTGCGCTGGGGCCTGCGCTGGGGCCTGCGCTGGGGAAGGACAGGCTCATTTGCCCTGCTTCTTTTGCTGGCGGCGGCGGGTCGGGCGCAGGATGCCGGTTTGCCGGATGCGCCTTCCGCAGAGCCGTCGGGAACACAGCAGAGGACGGTTTCGGCTGTGACAACCAGCATCCATGGCGTGGTTGTGAATAAGGATGGAGCAGTCTATGAGGGGGCGCATGTGACGCTCACCCAGCCCGACGCCGCGGCCGCCAGAACGGCTACTACCGACAGCAATGGTCGCTTCGATTTTTCCGATCTAGCGCCTGGAACATTCACTTTGACTGTCAGTTCGATCGGATTCGCAACGCAGGTTGTGACGGGGACGGTGCGGGCCGGCGAGAGCTTCGAGGCGAAGTCGATTGTGTTGTCGATGAGCGGAACGACGAGCCAGGTGGAAGTTACCGCGACACCTGAGGAGATAGCGACGGAAGAACTCAGGGAAGAAGAGACGCAGCGGGTTCTGGGTATCATTCCGAACTTTTATGTAACCTATGTTCCGGATGCGCCGTCGTTGACGACCAGGCAGAAGTTTGGCCTGGCTTGGAAATCGAGTATCGATCCGGTGACGCTGCTGACAGTTGGAGCCTTCGCTGGCCAGGAGCAGGCTGAGAACACGTTCAGCGGATACGGGCAGGGTGCTCAGGGGTATGGGAAGCGCTACGGGGCCGCCTTTGGCGACGAGTTTATCGCCAGCATGATTGGAGGCGCGATTTTGCCCTCGTGGTGGAAACAGGACCCCCGGTATTTCTACAAGGGGACGGGGACCACCCGGTCGCGGGCGCTTTATGCAATTGCAATGGCCGTGATGTGCAAGGGCGACAACGGACGCTGGCAGGTAAATTACTCGGCGATTCTGGGCGGATTTGCTGCTGGGGGGATTTCGAATCTCTATTATCCGGCGAGCAGCCGCGACGGGGTCGGGCTGACGTTCGCCAATGTGGCTGTCGGCACTGCGACCAGCGCAGCGGAGAATCTGTTTCAGGAGTTCGTGGTGCGCAAACTGACGCCGCATCTTCCGAACTATGGAGCAAACAAGCCGTAGGCTCCGCGCACCGAATCCGCAGTTTCTGAGTCCAAGTCTGCAACGGGGAGGATAGCGATGGATCGCCGGTGTGTTTTTGGATTGGTTGCGGCCAGTGCCATTGCCGGCGCGCAGCTTCTGCATGCGACGCCCACCCAGGACGCTGCAGACTGTTCTGAGTCACACACGAAGTGGCTTGAGGAAATAATGAAACGCATGCTGACAATCAAAGCCGGGATGACCAGAGAAAAGCTGTTGACGGTGTTCAAGATCGAGGGCGGCATTTCAACTAGAGCGCGGAGAACCTATGTATTCCAGGATTGTCCCTGGTTCAAAGTGAATGTGGATTTTAAAGTTGCGGAGGACGCGGATCAAGATGAAGATGGGGCTTCGTTGGATGAGCAAAACGAAGACGTCATCGTCAAGGTTTCTGCGCCTTATTTGGGGTACGGAATCTACGATTAGCGCATCCTTGCTTTGGATTCGACTCCGAGCCTGGGGTCGCGCTTGCGGGCCATCGCTGCAAGGTCTATGGCGACGGATTCGAACGCGGGATGGGACTGGGAAATATAAAGCCACTTGCCCAGGACTTCGTGCGAGGCGAGCTGCGGGTATTGTTTGAGGATGGATGCGTGGTGCTCGCGGGACGTGCAGACGAGCAGTCCATTCCAGGGCTCCTTTCCGCCGGCCACGGCGAGGTAGAGCCGGTTGTCCAGATGGGCGGCGTCAAAGCTGAATAATTTGCGCAGGAAAAAACCTGGGTCGTCCTCTAGAGGTTCGAAGATCCAGAGGAGCGGATTTTTCGGTTTGCTTCTAGGCTTCATGGCTTGCATTCTATCGATGGCCCCTAGTGTCCCGTCACTAAAGTTCATAACATAAAACGACCTGTCATCCTGAGCGAAAGGGGCCCCAAACGCTTTTCAGTTTGGGGGTGGTGAGTCGAAGGCGGGTGCCCTCTGGGCGCGGGCGCACTTCGGAACATATGCCACGAACTTCTGGGACACCACACTACCGCACGCGGAGCACGATGATGGTTTCGTCGTCAAAGCGGTCGTGGGTGCCCTGGAAGCGGGTCACGTCGGCCAGGATGGCGTCGGCTATGTCTACGGCGGGGCTGTCGCGCTGCGCGCAGAGCAGGCTTGCCAGGCGTTCGTCGCCATACATTTCGCCGTGATCGTTTTCGGCGTCGGTAATGCCGTCGGAGATGAAGACGATGGCGTCCCCGGGCTGTGTGGCTAGGTGGAGTTCGTCATACGAGACGTCGGGGAACATTCCCAGCGGGAAGCCTTCAGCCCGGATGGTGCTGGACTGGCCCTGATTGCAGAGGACGGGCTGAACTGCGCCTGAGTTGGCCACTTGCAGCGTCCGATTTTCGTCGTTCCAGAGGGCGAAAAGCAACGTTACATATTGTGACTCGAGCTTGCGCTCCTGCAGGGCATCGTTGAGGGTGACGAGCATCTGCGCGGGGTCGGGCTGCTGGGCGGCGGCGGAGCGCATAATGCCGCTGACCAGCGCGGCAAAGAGGGCTGCCGGCGCGGCCTTGCCGCTGACGTCGCCGAGAACAATCGCCATGCGGCCGTCTTCGTATTGGATGAAGTCGTAGAGATCGCCGCCGATGGTGCGGGCGGGGAGAAACCTGACGGCCAGATCAGCGTGCTTATGCACTGGCGCCGTCGGCGGCAGCAGGCGGAGCTGGACCTCGCGGGCCATGGCGATGTCGCGCTCAAGCTGCGCCTCCTGGCGGCGGACGGCCTGGTAAAGGCGGGCGTTTTCGATCGCGATGGCCACCTGTGCGGCCAGTGTGGTGAGCACCCGTTCGTGGTCTTCGTTGAAGTAGCCAGTGCGAGTGTGCTCGAGATCAAATACGCCAATGACGCGGCCCTTGTAGAACAGCGGGATGATGAGCTCGGAGCGCGTTTCGGGATTCATCTCCAGGTAGCGCGGATCCTTGTGCACGTCGCGGACATTGATGGGACGCCACTCGCGCACGGCAGCGCCGACCAGGCCGCTTGAGACAGAGATGCGACGGCGCGGCGCGTGTGTGTAGCCGAAGCGCCAGGCATAGCGGGTGACGAGGAATTCGCCGGTGTCGTCGAGCAGCATGATGGTGAACATCTGGTAGTCGATGAGGCGGCGCAGTAGCTGGCCGACGCGTTCGAGCAGCGGATCGAGCTCGAGGATGGAGGTGAGCTCGACGGCGATTTCGTTGAGGACAGACAGCGTCTGCGCCTGGCGGGAAACGCGGGTGTATAGGCGGGCGTTCTCGATGGCCTGAGCGATGCGCGATGCGGTGAGAGTGAGCACGTGCAGGTGCTCGGGGCGGAAGTAGTTGGCTTGCTCGCTCTCGATGTCCAAAACGCCGATGAGGCGGTTCTTGGCGATGAGGGGAACGGCGAGTTCGGCACGGACCGCAGGGTTGGCGGCGATGTAAATGTCGGAGGTAGAGACGTCGTTGAGCAGGATAGCCTGGCGGGTGAGGGCGACCTGGCCAATGACCCCGCGGCCCATGGGCACGCGGGCGCGCTCGGTCTCGGGGGTGTGGCCGATCTGGAACCTCATGCGCAGCTCGTGTGTGTGATCGTTGAGCAGGAGGATGGCGAAGATGCGGTATGGAATGATGGCGCGGACCAGCTCGGCTGTGCGGTTGAGCAGGGTCTCGAGGTCGAGGGTGGTGTTGAGGGCGTCGGCTAGGCGGACGAGGTAGTTGAGGTCGGCGGTTTCCACGCGGACGTTGACGGGGTCAAGGTGGGCGTCAGGATTGGCAGAATCGGGTGGGCGATAGTCGCCTTCGAACTCGGGTTCTACTGGCGGGGGTGGGGAGATGGGAGACATGGGGCGCAATGGAATGATAGCGGAAAGGCGGGGACTGAGGGACTTGGGACGTAGGGACTAGAGACTAAGGGACTCGCGCCAGCGAGCCGGTGGGTCAGCAATTTGGCCAACCCGCGATAACAGCCCAGACATTCGCTGCCGCTATTCAGCACCCAGCTCGCGGATGATGCTCACGGATGCGGAGGCGCCAATGCGGTTGGCGCCTGCTTCCAGCATTGCGCGGACATCGGCGAGGGTGCGGATGCCACCGGATGCTTTTACGCCGCAACGAGCGCCGGCAACGCCGCGGAGCAGAGCTACGTCAGCGACGGTTGCGCCGCCGGTGGAGAAGCCGGTGGAGGTCTTCAGGAAGTCTGCGCCGGCTTGGATGGCGATCTCGGCGGTGCGGAGCTTCTCTTCGACCGTGAGCAGGCAGGTTTCCAGGATCACTTTGAGCAATGCACCGTGATGATGTGCGACATTGGCTGCGGCGTGGATGGTGTGATGGACAGCCTGATGGTTGCCGCTCTTGAGCTGGCCGACGGGGATCACCATGTCAAGCTCGCGGACGCCGAGGCGTGTGAGGGCGGCAGCTTCATGGCGCAGCGTGGAGACCAGCGAAGCGCCGAACGGGAAGCCGATGACAACGCCGACAGGAACGCCGCTGCCCGAGAGCAGGCTGACGGCGGTAGAAGCCCAGACGGGGTTGATCATGGCACAGGCGAAACGGTAGCGGATGGCTTCGTCGCAGAGGCTCTCCACCTGGACGCGAGTGGCGTCGGGCTTGAGTAGCGTGTGGTCGATGACGGCGGCCAGAGACTGCCAGCTGGAAAGAGTCTTTGCGGTGAAAGCGGCCGCGTCAAAGGAGCCGTTGTCAAATTCGAGGTCTGCAACATTGATAGGAGTGATTAAAGCCATGCGTCTTGCTCCTTGCTGACGGGCGCCGCTCTCAAGGCGGCTCATCGTACAGGGTCCGGTAGATGAGTATAGTCCTCGCGGACCTCCGGGCCAACAGAATGGACGTGAATTTAGCGATAGAGGTTGCTTGTGCTGGGAATCTCAGCACAAGGGTACGGAAGTGCTGCGTCAAGGGGGGAGTTCCGAATGCTAGACTGGCGCTGTTCAGAGGAGAATTAGAGGCTTGATGCGAAACTTGCGAGCTGTGGTGATTATATTCCTGGCCTGTTCGACTGAGGTTTGTTTTGCGCAGCGGATTGAGGTAACCGTGCCGGGCGCCAAGCCGCTGACCGGGCACTTGGTGCTGGTGATTGCGAAGAACGACAAAGAAGAGCCGCGCATGCAGCTCAGCGAAGATATTCATTCCGCGCAGGGGTTTGGCGTGGATGTGGAAAACCTGACGCCGGGGACGCCGATCATTGTGGATGCGAAGACGTTTGGGGCTCCGCGGCGGTCGCTCAAGGACCTGGACGCGGGCGACTATTACGTGCAGGCGGTCTTCAATGTGTACGAGCAGTTCCACCTGGCTTCGGGGAAGACACTGTGGCTGCCACCGGATAAGGGCGAAGGGCAGCATTGGAATCTCAAGCCGGGCAATCCGTATAGCAAGCCGGTCAAGATTCACTTCGACCCCAATGCGCAGGCGACCGCCAAGCTGACGCTTGACCAGGTGATTGCGCCGATTGAAGGGACAGACCAGGATCCAGTTGTGATGGCGGCGAAGGATCCGGGCGCGAAGTGGCTGAAGTACATGCGCTTCCGCAGCGAGAAGCTGAGTAAATTCTGGGGCCGCGACGTGTACCTGGGCGCTTGGATCCTACTGCCGGACGGCTTCGACGAGCATCCGGACGCGAAGTATCCGTTGGTGGTATATCAGGACCACTTTCATGCGGACTTTGGGCGGTTTGTGACCAAAATGCCCGACCCCAAGAATCCCGACGAACGCAGGCTGGCGAACGGCTATCGGTTCTTCCAGGACTGGACGGCGGGGCGGCTGCCGCGCGTGATCCTGATCTATGTGCAGAACGCTAACCCATACTATGACGACTCGTACGATGTGGACTCGGCCAATGTTGGTCCGTATGGGTCGGCGATCAACGAGGAACTGATTCCGGAGATCGAGCGCAAGTATCGCGGCATTGGGCAGGGATGGGCGCGGGCCACGTTTGGCGGGTCAACGGGCGGCTGGGAGGCGCTGGCAACGCAGGTCTTCTATCCCGACTTTTACAACGGCACGTGGGCCGCTTGCCCTGACCCGGTGGACTTTCATGCTTACCAGAACATCGACCTCTACAACGACAGCAATGCCTTTGTGCGCAAGGGCGACTTTGCAGAGATTGAAACCGGCGCCGATCGGAAACCGGACGGGACGATCATCGCGACGGCCAGAGAGGAATTTGCGTTTGAGAATGTACTCGGCACGCATGGGCGTTCGACGGAGCAGTGGGAGATTTGGCAGGCGGTGTTTTCGCCGGCTGGTCCCGACGGCTATCCGGCGCAGGTAATTGATCCGGTGACTGGGGAGATCGACAAGAAGGTTGTCGATTTTTGGCATGACCACTACGATCTCACAGCAATTCTGAAGCGCGACTGGTCCACGCTGGGGCCGAAGCTGGAGGGCAAGCTGCACCTGGCGGTGGGGGATGGCGATACTTACTTCCTGAACAACGCGGTGCACCTGCTGCAGAAGGAGTTAGAGGCTACGCGCAATCCACATTCGGACGCTACGTTCCAGTACGGGCCGGGAATGCCGCATTGCTACACCGGCGGTCCTGCGGAGTACACCATCCAGGAGAATAATGCGGACTGGACGCAGCGGGTGCTGCCGCTCATGGTGGAGCACATGCTGGCGACTGCGCCGGAGGGTGCGGATGTGAAGTCGTGGCGCTATTGAAGCGCCGGCGGCGACTAAGCGGGGCCTTTGATCCACCGCTGTGTGTCCGCTAGATCGTCGACGGCGTCCTCCAGGTCCTTAATCACTGCGGGCATTCCTACCCGTTGGCCAACGTAGTCGTCGACCTGCTTCTTTTGGCCGTCGATGGAGATCGACAAGCGATACTCAGGGTTATCGGTTACGGATGCATGATAGTTCGAGGCCATCGAATAGAAATCGGCGCTTATAAAGCGGGCTGCCAGTGCTCGAACCGCGACGGGGTCCACCATTGCGGTGTGCTTTCCCGGGATGGCGACATACTTCTCGCCATCGAATACCACTCCCTTGGTGCTGACAGTCACCGAGTACGTCGGGCATCGCCCATAACGGACTGACCGCTCGAGCGAAATGGTGACCTGCGAATTCGGACGAAGTTCAGGTGGCGCTACATGCGTTGTTGGCAGGCGCTCCGGTGGAACCAGATCCACATATTCCTCTACCTTGGCTGTGACGGGTTTGCCGTCAACCATGAACGGTGCGAACTTCCAGCCGAGGACCTGCTCTTTGACCTTCGGCCAGTAGCTGCGAGTGTTGGCGTCGCCGTTTGCCATTGCGCTCATCACATCCCCACTCGGCGAGACGATAAGGACAAGGCCAATCTGGTCTTCGCCGCTGTGGAAGTCCTGCACGGGGATCGTGTTGCGATGCGGCTTCAACTCGTGCTGGTAGGCCTGGTCGTAGTCAAGCAAAACAGGAGCGGACGGGGCCAGCGACGCAGGTTTTTCCTGGGCCGCCACGGTTAAGAATCCGCTCAAAAAAAGTAGACCCGCGACCTCGAGAGTCGGGCGATTCATACAGCGAATGGTACACGGCGTGGCGCCATGGCGTTATGACGGGATTAGCCGCGAATTGTTCGCTTACCTGCGAGGTAACATTCCAAGGTAATCAAATGTAGAGTTACTTTTCGTTTACTCAATTGGTACATTTCACCACCTCATTGGGGTAGACCTAACCCGAAGGGGTTATTGTGCAAGCCTTCTGAATCCAGTCACATAAAGAAACCATAGCAGGCTGGAACTGCGGAGCTGGACCGGAAACACACAGTGCCGCATCGACTGTCAGGAGATTTTATGTTCGCCGCGCTGAGAATTAAGCAATCCTTCATCTTGCTCGCGTTCGCTCTCATCTTGGCCTCTATCCTGGGCGCAACTGCAGTGCACGCCGCCCCGCAATCCGCGCAAAACTCAAGCGTCCAGACCGCTCGCCTTGCCCAGAGCTATGGCAACCTTCCGCTCAGCTTTGAGGCTAACCAGGGTCAGACCGACTCCCAAGTGAAGTTCATGTCGAAGGGCAGCGGCTACGGGATTTACTTGACGAGCGATAAAGCAGTGATTGCTCTCAACAAGAAAGAGTGCGGAGGACAGCAGGTTCCCGCAGCGAAACCCGCGGAATCTGCACACGGACATGCTGGATGCGTGCGGGACAAGGCTCAAGTGACCATGCAGCTCGCGGGCAATGCGAACGCGACGGCGAATCCGACGGGCGAAGGGCTACTGCCGGGAACGGTGAACTACTTTGTGGGCAGCGATCAGTCCACCTGGCGTACTGGCGTACCGACCTACGCAAGGGTCCGGTACAGCGAAGTGTATCCCGGCGTGGATTTGGTCTACTACGGCAATCAGCGGCGGCTCGAATACGACTTCGCGGTGGCTCCGAATGCTGACCCGACGGCGATCCGGTTGCAATTCTCCGGCGTGACGAAGCTGAAGATCGACGGCGACGGCGACCTGATCCTGTCCGCGAACAACAGCGATATCGCTTTCCGCAAGCCGATTGTTTACCAGGAACGGAACGGACATCGCGATCTGGTTGCTGGCCGATTTACGCTGGGCAAGCGGCACACGGTGGGGTTCGCGCTCAATGAGTACGACCACTCGAAACCGCTGATCATTGACCCGGTGCTCGCCTATTCGACCTATGTCGGCGGCAGCGGCAGCGACGGCGACATGGCAACGGCCATTGCCGTCGATTCCTCCGGCGCCGCATACATTACGGGCCAGACGGATTCCAGCAACTTCCCTTTGACCTCGGGTACATACCAGCAGGCGGATGAAGCTACGTCGAGCACCGCCTACAACGCGTTCGTGACCAAGCTGAACGCGGCCGGCACGGCGCTGGTCTACTCCACCTATCTGGGGGGCAGCGGCAACACCGAGGCGACCGGCATCGCTGTTGACAGTTCCGGCGACGCTTACGTTACCGGTCACACATTCGCCAGCAATTTTCCCGCGACATCGGGAGCCTTCCAAACCACGAGTGCGGCCAGCTCGACCGACTACGTCGCCTTCGTTTCCAAGCTGAATCCGGCGGGTACTTCGCTGGTCTACTCGACTTTTCTGGGTGGCAGCGGCAACGGCAGCGGCACCGGAGATACGACAAACGGAATCGCCCTGGATAGCTCAAATAACGCCTATGTAGCCGGCTTGACTTACTCCGCCAACTTCCCGGTAACATCAGGCGCATTCCAGACTACCAATCAAGCAGCGGCCAACGCTATTTCGGGTGGATTCGTAACCAAGCTGAATGCGGCGGGCAGCGCGCTCGTTTACTCCACCTTTCTGAGCGGCAGCGGAAGCGGTCATGACGGAATTGGCGATGTTGCCTATGCCATCGCCGCGGATAAATCCGGCGAGGCGTATGTTACGGGATCGACAGGTTCCAGCAATTTTCCGATCACGACAGGGGCGTATCTGACCGCCAATCCAGCGGCAGCCAAAACGCAGACAGCCGCATTCGTGACCAAGTTGAACGCAGCGGGCACGGCGCTGCTCTACTCCACCTACCTGGGCGGAAGCGAGAACGCAAGCGGCAGTGCAATCGCCGTGAATGCCTCCGGAGACGCTTATGTTGCCGGCTATGCCATGTACACGGACTTTCCGGTAACCAGCGGAGCATTCCAGACAGCCAACAATGCTTCGGCTGAGTCAACCAACAATGCCTTTGTTACCGAGCTGAATTCGACCGGGACCGGGCTGGTTTATTCCACCTGGCTGGGCGGCAGCGGCGCGGCCATCAACGCTGATATTCATTCCGGCGACTCCGCGGATGCGATTGCCGTGGACGCTTCAGGCGATGCATACGTAACAGGAACTGCGTTTTCGTCCAACTTCCCCGTAACCAACGGAGCGGTGCAAACCAACAACGAGGCTGCGGGCGCCAACGCTTCCAACGCATTTGTGACGGAACTGAACCCCACTGGAGCTGCGCTGGTCTACTCAAGCTACCTCGGCGGATCGGGCTACCCGTATGGCAATAGGGGCTACTACCATGGCGACGATGCGATGGGGCTGGCGCTGGATTCGTCAGACAACGTCTACGTTGCCGGCGCGGCTTACTCCATTAACTTCCCGGTGACCGAAACAGCCTTCCAAACCAGCAACAACGCGGGGGGTACATCGGGTTCCAACGCCTTCGTCGCCAAGGTTTCGATGGCCAGCCCGGTTGCGACCACGACAACGGTGGCATCGAGCGCGAATCCAGTGACTTCAGGCGCGACGCTTACGTTCACTGCGGCCGTTGAAGCGGCTTCTGGAAATACGGCGCCTGCGGGAAGCGTGACATTCAGCGTGGACGGATCCACTGCGTCGGCGGTCACATTGAGCGCGAGCGGAACAGCAACCTACGCGACATCCAGCCTGGCAGCGGGCACGCACACCATCACAGCGAGTTTCGCTGGCAGCTCAAGCTTCAGCACAAGCACCAGCAACAGCCTGACGCAGACCATCAACAAACCGGTTGCCGCTGCGCCCACATTCTCGCCCGCGGTGGGAACGTATACCGCGACGCAATCGGTGAAGCTCTCCGATGCAACTTCGGGTGCGAAAATCTACTACACCACGAACGGTTCGACACCGACGACTTCGTCCACCAAGTATTCCGGCGCAATCACGGTAAGCGCGACGGAGACGATTAAGGCCATCGCAGTGGCGACGGGCGACACAAACAGCGTGGTGGCTTCAGGCAAGTACACAATTACGCCGGTTGCCGCCACGCCCACGTTCTCTGTGGCCGCCGGAAGTTATACCTCGATTCAGTCGGTCACCCTTTCGGATGCGACTTCGGGCGCGACGGTCTACTACACCACCAACGGCACCACGCCGACGTCTTCATCGACCAAGTACACCGGTGCAATCACGGTGAGCGCGACGGAGACGATTGATGCGATTGCGGTTGCTTCGGGCTACACCAATAGCGCGGTTGGGTCGGCCAAGTACACCATCACGCTGCCGGCTGCCACGCCCAAATTCTCCGTTGCCGCCGGAACCTACACTTCGATTCAGTCGATCACCCTTTCTGATACGACTTCGGGCGCGACGATCTATTACACGACCAACGGCACAACGCCGACCACTTCATCGACCAAGTACACCGGTGCAATCTCAGTGAGCGCGACGGAGACAATCGAAGCCATTGCGGTGGCCACCGGGTACACCAATAGCTCGGTTGCCTCGGTCAAGTACACCATCTCGCTCACGGCGGCTACACCGACATTCTCGGTGGCCGCCGGAACCTACACGACTACGCAGTCCGTGACAATCGCGGATGCAACCTCCGGCTCGACGATTTACTACACAACAAACGGCACAGCGCCGACGACTTCATCGGCCAAGTACACCGGTGCAATCTCAGTGAGCGCAACAGAAACGATTGAAGCGATTGCGGTTGCCACTGGCTATAACACCAGCACAACCGCGTCGGCGACGTTCACGATCGATTAAATCTCCGACGCGCAACCAGGGCGGGGAAAGCTTCGCTGGCAGTGGACTCGCGATTCAGTCCGGTTCGCCGGGCGCCATCAAGCAGATGTCGGGCAGATTGCGATAGCGCTCGGCGTAGTCCATGCCGTATCCAATGACAAACAGGTTGGGAATGGAGAAGCCCACGTAGTCGGCTTCGATTTTTTCGATGCGGCGGGAGGGCTTGTCGAGCAAAGTTGCGATGCGCAACGTCTTGGGATGCTGCTGCAGGAACAGCTTGCGCAGGTAGGCGAGTGTGAGTCCGGTGTCGAGAATGTCTTCTACTATCAGGACGTTCTTGCCCTCGATAGACTGATCCAGATCCTTGATCATCTTGACGGCGCCGGAAGTTCGCTGGCCCTTGCCGTAGCTGGATACGGCGACAAAGTCAAAAGTGGCGTCAGCGTGAATGGTACGGGAGAGGTCGGCCAGAAACGGCGCTGCGCCTTTCAGAACGCCAACCATAACCAGCTTTTCGCCGTTCAGGTCGTGGGTGATCTGCGCGCCCATTTCGGCTACACGGTCGGCAATCTGCTGGCGGGTATAGAGAACTTCGAGGCCCTGATATGTGAGGGTTGACATGGAGACAGTATCGCTCGACTGAGCGGGGATGGGCAGCATGATTGTGTAAATCGAGGCAAAAATGGAGATGAATGATTTCCCGGGTCTTAGAATCGAGACCTGGGTCTCCAGCACCCGGGTTTTACCGGCGCTCGCGTCTATACTTATTGAGGACGGAAATCAGGGAGATATGCTGCCTTTTCTGCACATCTGGCACCTGCAGGTGCCGACTTTCGGGCTGATGCTTTGGCTGGCTGCCGTGGTCGCGGCCTTTATTATGGACCGCAACTTCAAGCGATCGGGGATCGATGCCGACGCGGTGGGCATGGTAGCCGTTGCCGCGCTGCTGGGCATTGTGGGTGCCAAGCTTTGGCACGTGATCGATACGCCGGCTGAGTTTCGCGATATGGGCTGGCGGGTGCTGTATGATTCGGCGGGATTTGCGTGGTACGGTGGCCTGCTGTTCGGGATTTCCGCGCTGCTGTTTCAGGGATGGTGGGCGAAGATCGGCATGCTGCGGACGCTCGACCTGGCGGCTCCAGCCGCGGCCATCGGCTATGGGGTAGGGCGCATCGGGTGCTTCCTTTCCGGGGACGGATGCTACGGCGTGCCGACGACCTTGCCCTGGGGGATGAGCTTCCCGCATGGAATTGAGCCGACCCTGCAGCGTGTGCATCCCACGCCGCTTTATGAGCTGGGCGCAGGACTCGTGATCGGGCTTTGGCTCTGGCGTCGCGGCGGCAAACCCCATGGCACGGGAGCCATTGTCGGCCAGTATCTGATGCTGACTGGAATAGCTCGCTTTCTAGTTGAATTTGTGCGGCGCAATCCAAAGATTCTTTGGGGCTTGTCAAATGCGCAACTGGCCAGTGCCGGGTCGGTAATTGCGGGGATTGCACTGATCTGGTGGGCTGCCAGGCAGCCGGTGATCGACCCCGATGAGGCAGCGGTCCCAGTGGAGAAGGCTGCGTAGGCGGGCTAGTTCAGGCTGCCTCCCACGGATTGACCAGCGGGATTCCGCAATGCTCGAAGTCGGCGATGTTGCGGGTCGCCAAAGTTGCTCCGGCCGTCTTGGCTGTCGCGGCAATTAAGGCGTCCATTTCGGTAATCGGCCGCCCCATCCTTTTGCGGTCCGAAAAGATCTGCCCGTAATTGCGCGCCGCCTGAACATCGAATTTGAGAATCTGCCCTCGAAAATCCTCGGCGACCATGCCCTCGATCGCTTCCCGCAGCGCTCGTTGTTTGCGGCCGTTCGGCATCAGGTCAACGCCCGAAAGCAACTCTGCGATGACGATCGATGCGGTCCATAGTTCTTCCTCGGGCTGTTCGTCGAGCCATGAAGAAACCAGTGGCTCTGGTCGCGGACGCATGATTTCCGAGACGACGTTTGTATCGAGCAGAATCATTCGTCGAATGTGGGGGCCGTGCGGGTGGAGAATTGGCGAGGTGGAATATTGAGCTCAACCCCTCCGAGCGCGGCAAACCGCTTGTGAATCGCGGTCCCGAGACCCCGTTTAGGCGCGGCGTTAACTCCGATGACCTGGCCGGAGATCATCTCGCGCGCTTCGGCTTCCATGGAGCGGCCGTTCAGCGCTGCCCTGAGCTGCAAAGCGCGCTTGACCTTTTCGTCGAGATTGCGGATGGTAATTGTCGCCATGAAATTAGACTATCATAATTCTGCTAGCGTTGCTAGCATTGCTAGCACTGGGGCACGGAGAGGTCTTTTGCTGACCGTGCTAGCCTCGGGAGTTATGCGAACTCGATCCGTGTTACTTTCGCTGGCGCTGATGGCGATCACAGTCGCGTTCGGGCTGGCGATTCGATTTGCTCCGCTGGGGCTACCGCGATTCTTGGTGAAGTACGGCGGTTCAATGCTTTGGGCGCTAATGGTTTATTGGGTGGTCTCGTCGCTGTTGCCCCGTTGGCGTTGCGTTCCGGCCGCGCTGCTGGCAGGGACGATTGCCACAGCGGTCGAATTCCTGAAGCTGTATCACGCGCCCGCGCTGGATGCGTTTCGGCTGACGCTGCCCGGAATTCTGCTGTTGGGCCGCATCTTTTCGGTCTGGGACCTTTTGTCTTACTGGATTGCCATTGCCGCGGGAGCGTTTCTGGATGCGCGGATGGCTAGTCAGTGAGGTTGTAGATAAGGCCGTACCGATCTTTGACGTAAATGCGGGGGAAGTCGGGCTCATCCTTAACGATCTCGCAACCATTTTCAACCAGACGGCGCGCGGCCTCGCCGACGTTGGCGACGGTGACTTCGAGAACAGGGCCGAGCGGCGGGCCGGGCTCGATGTACAGGCTGATGTTCTTGCCTTGCAGAGCGATCATCCGAGGGTTGGGATCGGTGATTGTGAAGCCGAGTTGCTCGACATAGAAAGCTGCGGCCGCTACGGCGTCCGGGGCCTGGATGAGGATGTCCGTGCCAAAGGTATTTGCCATCTTGCTCCTTTGCGGTTGAAGAGCTCAAGGAAGGTGAAATGGGAAGCCGGGGAACAGACGCATTTTAGCATCGGGCAAGAGTTCCGAGGCGTGGGCGCGAGGCGCTACAGTCGCTTGATGAAGGCCAGGGCCTCGGCCAGCTGGGGGAACTGGGACTCTTCGGCTTTGAATGCGGCGGAGTGGACACAGCGGCGGAGACCGCGCATCCGCACCGGGTGCTTCAAGTGGAGCATCTCGTGGTACAGCAGGTATTCGATGGCATAGCGCGGGCTGGAGGGGCGATCGAAGATGCGGCTGACAACGATCGTGTTGTGGGCGGCGTCGTAGTGGCCGAGGGAACGCTTGGCGTGGTGCTCGCTCCAGGTGAGTTCGGGACGACCGAGCAGGCCGCCGAAGAAGCGGAAATTCAGCGAGTCGAAGACTTCATCGAGGTTGAAGAAGCGGCCTTCGGGGCCGGAGTAGCGCTTGGACCCGCGGGCGTGGCGGATGACTTCTGTCTGGCGGGTGACGGCGGCGGAAGAGGCGAACCGCTTGTAGCGCAGGCTCTGCGCTGCTTCGATGGGCTTTTTGTAAAGCTTGGCGAGCAGGATGTGGGCGATGGCGCGGATGACGGACTCGGGCGCTCCTTCGAGAAGATCGGAGAGGCTGACAAAGATCTGGTCTTCGCGCAGGCGGATGGTGGTATTGAGCGAGGTGAAGCGGCGGAAGCGGACCGCGATGGGGGGCATGGGCGCACGCGGACGGAGTGCGCGGTATTCCTCCTGGAAGATGGGGGCGAAATCGGGGGACACGGCTGTCTTTAGACTAGCAGGGGTTAGGGATTAGGGGTTAGTGACGAGGGACAACGTACTCGGGACTGGGGAACAGAGCCTAAAGACCGGGGAACGCTCAGAGTCAGGTTTTTCCATAATTACACCTCAGTTTCAAACTAACCCCTAACCCCTGATCCCAAACCCTTGGTCTCACTTCGGCTCTGCTCTGTCCTGGTTGCGTTCGTCTTTGTGCAGGTTGAAGTACTCGGTCTGTTCGGAGAGAAGGCGTTTGGCCTGGCCGGCCAGGTCGTCGCCGCTCTCAATGGCTTCCTTGCGGGAAAGATCGAACGCCGGCTCGCCAGGCAGGGCGCGAAGGACGCTCAGCCAGTGGTCGGCGGCTTCAGTCAGGGGCTTGAGGCCGAGGCGGATGTCGGCGTGGCGGTCAGAGTAGGTGTCGAGGTTGGTGCCGAACTCGT